>Ga0208747_1000427_pt1 | contig 12814 bp, 9 predicted proteins | sample Knorr_S7_td_AAIW_FD_185597 | JGI IMG/M metagenome (GOLD analysis project Ga0208747, IMG submission 185597) | Marine microbial communities from Southern Atlantic Ocean transect - Knorr_S7_td_AAIW_ad_750m_LV_A (SPAdes) (version 2) | ecosystem: Environmental > Aquatic > Marine > Oceanic | place...
CGCCAGAGCCAAGCTGATTGCCGCAATCACCGTGTAGGTGCCGCCTGGGTTCCAGATGTGAATGAGGTAGCTGATCGCCATAGTAGCCAGCGGCGTCAGCCCGTTATCCAGCATGTAGATGCTCATGACCCGCCCTCTTAGGGCGTCGGGGACTATGGTCTGAATCAGAGTGTTGTTTCCAACCCGGAATATGTACTGGAAAAATCCGAGGCCGGCCAAAGCGGCCATGGATGCGTAATACCAAGTTGACTGGGCGAACAATAGGATGAAGAAACAACCGCCGATCAATCCCATCAGGGTCATTGGGCCGCGTCGGAATATGTAACCCCGACCGGCGATGATGATCGCGGCTACTATTCCTCCCGCGCCCACAGCGGCAGCTAGTATGCCTCCGGCATCGGCGCCGCGGCCCAACACTTCAGTTGTGAAAATGGGCAGCACGAACACCACAGGCTGAAACACCAAGTTGGGGATGAACGCCATCACGATCAATTGCAAGATGGTTCGTTCTTTCACCACATAGGCGAGGCCCTCTTTCATACTGGACAGTAAAGAAGCGTTGGTGGCCAGCCGTTCTTCCCGGTAGGGCAGCTTCATGGGCAGGTAAATCAACACGATGGTTACGTAAAACCCTGCCTCGATAAAGAAGTTCCAGTTGAACCCCAAGGTGGCTATCAGCAACCCGCCGATGGCCGGCCCGACGATACGCATGCTGGGATGGGCCATCCCATTGAGGGCAAGCGCTTTGCCCAGGTCTCGGATGGGCACGGTGTTGGGGACCATCGTCTGTCTGACCGGCTGGACGATTGAATGTGCGATTCCCGAGACTCCCATATATATGAAAGCGTGCCACCATTGCAGAAACCCAGTCACTGGTTGAACGTCCAGGTCGGTGGCCAGAACCATTAAGGCGAATATCACCGCCGAGATAGCCATATAGACCTGGGTGACCATGACCAGTTTTCGGCGGTCTACCCGGTCAGCCAGGACCCCAGCCCAAGGCCCAATTAGGAGGACAGGTAATGTGCGAATGCCGACGGCGGTGCCGGTTAAGAACGCGTTGCCATCGGTCAACTGCAAGACCAGCCAACCCACGGTTAGTATCTGGATCCATTGGGCGCCAACGGTGAAAAAATTTCCGATCCACAGGTACCGGAAATCTTTGTACTGAGAGATTATCCAGAAATTGCCCCGCCTGCGGGCAGATGGGTCGTTTCCCGTTGGCGAAACGGCTCTATGTGCCATGCACCATACGGCCTATGGGCCCACCTGATGAGTCGATCGACGAGGAGGTGATTCCGAAAAGTAAACGAGATATTGTTAGTGGCTTTATATCGTCAGAGGACATTGGAGCAAACATACCACGGAGAAGCAACCGATCGGCTATGAGTAGGCGCCGCAATGGCCAGCCCTCTTAGCGATGAAGACGGGCCACGGTTGTTGGGTTACCGAATCTATTTGAGGTGCTTGTCGAACCAGGCCATAGCTTTGCCCCAAGCATCGGCTGCAGCTTCCGCCCGGTAGCTGGCCCTAGCTTCGCAGTGGAACCCATGCCCGGCGCCGCCGTAGTTATGGAATTCGTGGGCCTTCCCGGCTTTAGTAAGTTCAGCGTCCATGTTAGCCACGTCTTCCGGGGTAGGGTTGGCGTCTTCTTCGCCAAAGAGACCCAACATTGGGCAACTGATATTGGCCGTCTGTTCCAATGGTGATTGCCCGTCTCCCAGCGCCATGCCAATACCGCCGCCGTAGAACACCACCGATGCCGAAAGGTCTGAGATGTTGCAGGACGCCAGGTAAGAGACGCGGCCTCCATAACAGAACCCAACGATGCCGATCTTATCGCCCTGAACGAAAGGCTGGGCTTTCACATAGTCCACTGCTGATCTGACATCGGCGATTATGTTGTCGTCTGTGCACCGGCGCATGCGGGAGATGGCCGTTTCCAACTCCTCGTGCAGTCCGGTGGTCATTGGGCCTTCCCGGTGGAACATAGCCGGCGCCAAGCCCACATAGCCCAGAGCAGGCAGTCGGTCTACTACCGATTGGATGTGGGAGTTCACCCCCCATATCTCCTGAATGACAATCACAGCGGGATACTCGCCTGACTCCTCAGGCTGGGTTAAGTAACCCTCCATGGGACCTCCGTCTACCTTGATGTCCACCCAACTAGCTGGCATGGTCTTATCCTCCTATAAAATAAAGATTAAAAACGACGTTTTTAACATCCCCAGTGCAGCATAGGCTGGGTCCAAACAGCCAAAACCGGACCGAGAAGAATTACTGAACAAGATTAACAGGTAGGCCGATTCTAGCCGAATGACCGCTGTGAGGCAATTTAGGTTTGGCCGGTCTGACAAACAGGGCTATTCGGCATTCCAATATCGGAGTACTTTTTGTATGATGTTAAGAGTACGGAGTGGGAGCAAATTGGGAAGCTGGCCTTAGAGGCAAGCCGGAGAAATTGCCCCGACCTAACCCGCTCTCTCCATCAGGCTGGAGGCCGGATTGCGCAACCTGTCAAACTTCCTTGTACACCTGTTTAACCGCGATGGTGCGGCCGAGCGTACCTATCTTTCAGTGGTACACGACCGATGTTTGTTCTGCGAGGAGCCGATCAGCGACTCCCCTTCCTACCTGACCTACCGCGTCTGTCCCTTCTGCAGGTTCCACTACACCGTCACCGCCAGAGAGCGTATCGAGCTGTTGGTTGATAAGGAAACGTTCAAAGAGACCTATAAATATGTGAAGACAGTGGAGCCCCTTTCGTTCTCCCGCCGGAACCGGTACCGAAAATTCCTGGAGCAGGACCAGAACCGGACCGGTCTCACGGAAGCAGCGGTCGCCGGAAAATGCCGGATCGGCGATGTCGAGACCATGCTAATCGTATTGGACTTTGGGTTCATGGGCGGCACCATGGGCAGTGTCGTTGGCGAAAAAGTGTCCATGGCCTTCGAGAACGCAGCGCGCCGTGGCATCCCCGCCGTGGCCGTGGTCTCTGGAGGAGGCGTTCGAATCCAGGAGGGTGTCTTGTCACTGATGCAGATGGCCAAGACCGTCACCGCCGCCAACCGCCTGCGGGACGGGGAAGTGCCCTTCATCGTGGTTCTGGCCAACCCATCCACCGGGCAGGCCTACGCCAGCTTCGCCAACCTGGCCGATGTCATTCTTGCTGAGCCAGGCTCTTTGATCGGGCTCTCGCCACTGCGCACCCTTCGAGAGGTGTCCAAGACGCCCCTGCCGTTGGACGCCCATACTGCTGAAGCACATGTTGGCCATGGGCTACTGGACAACGTGGTTGACCGCGAGAACCTGCAACCAAGGATTGCGTCGATACTGCAGATCCTTACTGCGCAGAAACATGGAAAATCCAACCATAAGAACTTGTTGAAATCAGAACCCGAAGAGTGCGACGAGGTTGAGCCTTGGGAAGCGATGACCGCAGCCCGAAATTCAGAGCGGCCCCAGGCTAGCTCCTATTTCCGGTCTATCCTCGACCCATTTATAGAACTCCGTGGCGACCGGCTGAACAGCGATGACCGTTCGGTAATCACCGGCATCGGTTTCATGGACGGCCTGGCGGTTGCCGTTATCGGACAGCAGCGGCGGACTCTAGATGAGGGGGAGCGGTACCATGTCTTTCCCGACGGCCTGCGCAAAGCCCAGCGGTTGATTGACTTGGCGTCCCGCTTCAAGCTGCCATTGGTTACCCTGATAGACACCCAGGGCGCAGACCCCGGACTGGAAGCGGAAGAGCAAGGCATCGGAAATGCCATCGCCCGGACTTTGTCTTCCATGTTGACCGTCCCAACGCCGATGGTCTCCGTGGTGATCGGCGAAGGCGGAAGCGAGGGAGCATTAGCCCTGGGCTTATCCGACCGGATCTTGATGCAACAATTTGCCATCTATTCGCCCATTTCAGTAAACCACACCCTGGGTGCCGCTCATCATGACCATATGTTGGACCGTGAAGCCGCCGAGGCCCTGATGTTGACGGCCCATGACTGCCTGGAATTAGGGATCGCCGACGAGGTTGTGCCAGAGCCGGATGGGGGCTCCCATGTCGACCCGCATGAGGCGTCGGCGGTTCTCCAAACAGCGATCTTGACCAACATATTCCAACTATCCAAGATGTCTGAAGGTAAGCTCCTGAAGAGGAGGTATAAGAAGTTCCGCAGGATGGGCGAGGGTAGCGGGCATTCCCAGGAAGCCATGAACCGGGAAGTTAACCTCTTGATGAGCATCACTTCGGGAGATGAACCGCCGGAGCGGCCATCCAGAAAGCGAAGAAAAAGGGGCCGAACGGAGGAACCTGCCGAGGCCCAAGTTTCATCTGGCGATTAGCCCGAATTTAGCGAGTCATCACCGCCGAGAGACCTTTGGCGGTAACTGCGTATCTGTCTAATCTCTTTAGACCGCTTCCGAGCCAAACTCCTTCAAGCTCTTTTTCATCGCATCGGCTACGGATTTAAACTCTTTTCCAACAGACTTATCCAGAAGGGCCGTGGGTTTGGACGCATCCCGGTAGATGGAACGTAAGGCGATATCGCCAAGAAAGGGGGCGTCAACCTCTTTGGCCAGGTTTTTGCCGCCGCCCTCACCGAATATCTCCCCGGTGTAATTCTCAACAACGCCCAGCACATTTAGATTCAATTTGCGAATCATGTTGATGCAGCGTTTGGCGTCCAAGTTAGCCAAGTCCTGGGGAGTGCTTACTACTACGAATCCGTCCATGGGCAGGTTCTGCATAATCGTAAGAGGGGAGTCAGAAGTGCCGGGGGGCAGGTCTACCACCAGGTAGTCCAGTTCGTCCCACTCGGTCTGCTGCAGGAATTGGCTTATGGCGTTGTGAATCATTGGTCCACGCCAGATTATGGCTTCGTCCGGGTTCTCTTGGAAGAAAGCCATGGAGACGACTTTGACGCCCCATTTTTCCGAAGGAATTATCTGTCCATCTACGTAGTCAGGTTTATCGGTGATGCCCATGACATTGGTCACATTGGGGCAGTCGATATCCACATCCAGGAGTCCAACGCTGTTCCCTTGGCTGGCTAGGGTCACCGCTAGATTTACGGCGACCGTGGTCTTGCCAACGCCGCCCTTGCCGCTATATACGCCAATCTTGGTCTTGATCTTGCCAAGACGCTCGGTGATTTGGCGTTTTTGCTGCCAAGACTTTTTGATTTGTTCCAGGCGTGCGGTTTCCTGGGGCGTGGGCATGCGTTCCTCCGGAGGGAGCTCTGAGAATCTAGAGTGGGCGGGTTGTGGGGTTGGGGTCTAACCCAGAAGGTGAAACGGTCGTTCGACCCCTGGGGTTAGGTAGTTTCGTCAAGTTAGAGGGCCGGTTAGATGCCCAGTTGTGAGCGGGCTTCCTCGCTGATCAGTTCCGGAGACCAGGGCGGGTCGAAAACCATCTCTATCTGGACTTCCTCTACGCCGTCCAGTTCTTGCACAGCCCATTCTGCTTGTTGGCCGATGTAGGGGCCCATGCCACAGCCGGGAAATGTCAGGGTCATCTGAACGTAGACGTCGCCTGTGTCCTTTACCTGCACGTCATAGACCAGACCTAGGTCGACTATGTTAACCGGAATTTCCGGGTCATAAACGGTTTTCAGCGCTTCGTAGATCGACTCTAACGTTACCGTTTCCTCAGCCATGTTTTTCTCCTAAACTCGGTCGCCTGCCACGATTATATTAAAGTCGACCAATGTGGTCAACAATTTTCCGATCGCTTATTCGACCGGTCACGTTTTCGGCAACTGAGATAGCTTATGTGTATCCTTCGACAGTCTCAGGACGAGTGGCGATTCCAGCTATCCGTCCGCGTATGGCAAGCGGATTTGTAGTTGATCGTCTGCTCAAGCCGAGCCGATCGAACCACCTACTCGCCACCTGCCAACCTAAGCTCGCATTATCGTCTTAGGGGATCAGCAGCAATTTACCGGTGGTGGCCCTGCTCTCAAGTTGCCGGTGGGCCTCAGAGGCGTCTGACAGAAGGAATTCACCGCCGATCCGGAGCTTTAGCTCCCCTGAGGCCACCCAGTCTAAAACGTCGCCGGCACGCTTCTCCAACTCGGCTCGGTCCACCGTGTAGTCACCCAGACCGGGGCGGGTCATCGAGAGAGACCCAGCTCCCAAAATGCCAGGGCTGACGGGATCCGGTGCTCCGCTGGCGGCGCCGTAGAGGACCATATGCCCGCGGCGGCCCAGGCTGCTGATGCTTTGATTGAAAGTGGTCTTGCCTACTCCGTCATACACGGCCCTTACGCCCTCGCCGTTGGTAGCCTTTTTGACCTCTTCAGCGAAGTCTTGTTGGGTGTACAAGATCACGTGGTCTGCGCCGGCCTCCTTGGACAGCTCGGCCTTCTCCTCGGTGGACACGGTGGAGAAAACGAACCCGCCCAACTTCTTGACCATCTGGGTCAGAAGCAGACCCATGCCGCCGGCCCCAGCGTGGACGATCACTCGGTCGCCTTTTTGCACAGCGTAGGTGGAGTGGCACAGATAGTGGGCAGTCATACCCTGAAGGATGGCCGCGGCCCCTGCTTTGGCGTCAACGCCGCTGGGACGTTTCATCAACCGCCATGCGGGCACAATGGCCAACTCGGCGTAGGTACCGGGAGCGGTGCAATAGGTAACGTCGTCCCCAATCTTGACTTCAGTCACGCCGGGGCCGATATCTTTGACAACCCCTGCGCCCTCCACACCTATGATGCGGGGCAACGGAGGACCGGGGTTTACTCCCTGGCGGCTATAAACATCTGTAAAGTTCACGCCTGCGGCCTGGATCTCGACAACGGCTTCTCCCTCGCCGGGAGTCGGGTCGGCCACGTCCTGGTACTTCATGACCTCGGGTCCGCCGAATTCAGTGATCTGTACTGCTTTCATATTGAGCCCTCCTGAAATGTCTGCGAGATATTACGGCGGTAAGCCGATGGCGCTGCGGTCACCATATTGACGGCGGTAAGTATACACCGGAGGTGGTTATACGCCAGGTTGGGAATGCGACCTGCTGATGCTTCATGGGAGAAACCGAAGATCAATGGACGGATTGGACGGATTGAAAGCTCAGCCATCCGGATTATTTGCCGGCCTTTGGGAGGCCTAGAAGCCCAGATAAGACAATGCGGCCGCGGCGGCGCCGTCAAGACTCAAGCCATTTCCGGTTGCCTGCGCGTACATGTCTTGAAGTTTTTTCAACACGTCGGCAACTGGGGCATCACCCTCGCTGACATGCGCGCGGAGTTCGGCCAGAGTTTCGTAAGCATGGTCAACGTTCCAGAAGAACGAGAGCAGCCAGGCCAACTCACGTTCGTTGGAGGGAACGGGTATGTCTGACAGGTCATATAGCCGGTTGACGACCTTTGTGTAGCGAAGAATCCCTGCTTTGTCTTCCTGGCTTTCGCCATAGAACCTTCGGCGGCTAAGTTCGGTGATGCGTTGAGAATAATCTTTCTCGCCGTAAATGTTCTTGGGCAGCCATTCGTTGCGGAGATCGACAACTTCGTTGCCCGCCTCGTCCACTATTGCGACTGCGAGGTCCGAACCCAAGAGGTCTTCATACTCAAACTTCACCGCGTCCCGGAGCAAGGCCTCCTGGAGCATCAGCGTCAGTTCCCGGGGAATCTTCTTGTAGTTGGCGCCGCTGGCCTGGTCGTTGGTGTCGGCGCCCACGCCACCGGTGTTGAAGACGAAGTATTGTTGGGAGAGTCCGCCCTCTTCGATCTTCTTTACGATGTTGTAGAGGTTGTTGGCGTTCTCGTCTTCCAGGCCGATTATGAACGGGTCTGAGAAGTACTCAACGTAGGGGCGGCCGATGGCTCCAATGGCCGCTCCCATCTGGACCGCTTCACCGTACATCAGTATGCGGATGTACTGTTCGGACGATAGGCGGCGCAGGGGTGGTACCACGGTGTTTTGGCGCATCACGGCCTGCCAAAAGACCTGGTCGGTGTCCTCTATAGGAACATGAACACCTTCGGTCTCGCGGCCGTTGGTGATCTTTTTGAGCAAATCGTTGGCGCCTTTACGGGCTACCAACCTCGTGCGCGAGAGCGTGACACGCATGTTGCGGACCGGATTGGAGAGGAAATTCGGAGACCAAGAATCTAGGTTGATCGGCACGTTCTCCAGGGTTTCTTGGCTGTTTGGGTCTTCATCCGTTCCGCGGACGGCCTCAAAGGTAATGGGGTCTTCCGCTTTGTTCAGGCCAAAGGGCATGGCGTAGAGGTTGTTCTCGGTGCCGTCTATTCCGTAATACAGAGTGGACTGCTTGCCGTCTTTGGTGGCCTTGACCGGGTCCATGAGGGGCTGCAACAGGACGATGTCGTCGTTCATCGGGTAGACCCCTTCCTCAGCGTCCGTCTTCAGCTTAAGCCGGCCTGCCAGTTCGCTATTGGCCAACTCCAGCATGATGGTGAGGGTGCTTTTGCCGTGGAGGGACGGCCCGACAGTTATCAGCGCGGTGTTCTTCATCTGGCCTGACATGGTCTTGGCGCGGGCCATGCTCAACGCAGCTTGAATGGCCAGCCCGTCTACTTGTTTGACCTTGAACATGGCGATGGACAGTGGGCCCATCTTGTGCTCACCGACATAGTCGAATCCCAGGTGCAATGAAAGACCCTTGGTGGGAGCTTTGAAGACCAACTGGGTCAATCCGGCATCGCGGAGGCGCTTCTTCAGTTCTTCCGGCATCGGCAGGTCTTCCATCCAATGGGGAAGCGAGACCTCAAGGATATCCGGTTCCCGGCGGCTCACCTCTTCAGAGACGGGGAAAGTGAGTTGGCGCCACATCAAGGGAATCTGCATGTACCGGGTGCCAAAGAGCATCTGACGGGCATGGAAGGAACGCCCTGGGGCGTCGCCAACCTGGCGGTCTGACTGGACTATAGTGTCGCCCGCGGCCAGATTTTCTTCCATATAGGAATTGATGTAGCCGAAGACCTCGGTGAACAAGGTCTGGCTCTCCGTGGTGAACACTACCCCGTCGCGGTTCTTGGCGAACCCGTCGATGAAGTATTGAGTCAGGTCGGGCCGGCGCACAACGCCCAATTGGCTGAAGAACCCGTACCCACCGGTATCCAAGCGAATAGCCACACCGGGCCACGCGCGACCGGCTGCTTTGCCCGCGGCATTGGCCTCTGCGGCTTCTTTGTCGATGATGCTGGCTTCGTCCAGATATTTCTGTTGCTCTTCTTCAGACAGGTCTTGCAACACGTGCATCTGGCTGATGAGCCACTCTTCTGATGGGTTATTAAATGTTGCGCCGGGTTTGTGGCCCTTGCGGGCCAGAGCGACAAGACGGTCTAATTCCTTCTCGAACGCGGGCACGGCGATGGGGCCGGCAAGGGAGGAGCCTGGCGTTGGCTGTGTTTGGGAGCTCATTTATTCCGATTCCGTTTTATTATAATGGTGAGAGGTTACTGCGCTGCCTTTTTACAGGCGCGCCAAACTGTTGGCAGGCATGTCGCAAATAGACGACAGTATGCTACATCCTGGCTGTGACCAAGTCAAAGAGATTCAGCGGTGATTTTCCGGTCTGATTGAGGGTGATATCAAGGGCGGGGTGGCACGCCGATATGCACTTACGAAGCATAGCGATTCGACGTGTTGCAGAATGCGCAGCGGACCGCGATTCGGCACGAGGTCCAGTGGCTAACCAAGGTTCTCAGGGCACCACCGCCGTAAAGATTCGGATTGCCTTTGGAGCTGAATACTGGTATGATTTTAGGGTTGATTGTCCTTCCAAAGGAGCCGGTTACAACGAAGATTCTCAAGCCGTGGGGTTTCGATAAGACGACGTTAAACAGCCTTCCGGCAGACCCCTCAAAGTTCTCCGGTGAATCCCCATCCCATTGGCGCACATTTACGAAATCTGAAGACTGACTGAAGGTGGAGGTATCTGAGTGACGACCGAGCTAAGCCCTTCGATATCGGAAGCTCTAACGTATTTTGTGGCGGCGAAGAAATCCGCCAAGACTGCCCAGCAAAGTCATCAGGAATTAGGCCGTTTCGTGGCCTGGGTCGGCCGGGAACGGAAGGTCTCCGAACTCTCCCCCTCTGAAGTTGCAGAATATGCTCAGCAGATCGGTCTAGGCGGATCAGAGTCCGTGCAGCGGTTGAGCCCCGTAAAGGTTTTCCTAGCCTATTGGAAAGACCAGGGATGGATTGAAAATGGACTAGCATCCCACCTTCGGGTGCCCCGCACCCGCCGCACCACAGCAGCAACAAACACCACTTCCCGCACCAATGGCCGGTCTACTTTCACCGGTTCCCAACTCAGCCAAGAAGGCTATGACCGCCTCGTTACACAGCTAGATGACCTCAAAGACCAAAGAGCCCTCGTCCTGGAAGATATTAAACGGGCCATGGCAGACAAAGACTTCAGAGAAAACGCCCCGCTCGACGCCGCCAAAGATCAGCAGGGTATCGTAGAACTCCGCATCCGTGAACTAGAAGCCAGCATAAATAACGCACAGATCCTGCCCGAGGGCGCATCCTCCAAGGTTGCCCGATCTTCGGTCGGCGCCAAGGTTACTCTCAAAGACACCAACTCCGGGAAAACCCTGGCCTACACACTGGTGGATGTCCGCGAAGCAGACGTCTCGGAAGGCAAGATTTCCACCACCTCCCCGGTGGGTCAGGCCTTACTAGACCGGATGGTCGGCGAAGAAGTGACCATCAATGTCCCCAAAGGCACCCTGCGTTATTTGGTGCAACGTATCACCGGCACCGCCTAAAGCCTGGACTGGTCAGAGAAGAAAAGGACCGCCCTTGTGTGGCGGTCCTTTTCTTCTGGCGAATTATGAGCCGGTGAATGACTGGACATAATAATGGCAAATAAAAAGGCGCCCATTTTTAGGGCGCCTTTTTGATGTCCCAAACTCCGAATGATATCGCGCTAGCTGAGACCTTCCATCACAGCGAAGATATCTCTGGGGTCCGGCAGGATGCCGGGCTCATACAACTCACGGAAGCGCACTACGCCCCCTTTGTCGATGATGATTACTGCCCGCTTGCTGGCCCCACGCTCCTCGTTCCAAAGGTTATACGCCTTGCTGACCTCGCCCTTGGGATGGAAGTCGGACAACTCGGGGTAGGGAAGGCCACCAAGCGCTGTGCTCCAAGCACGGTGGGACGGAACTGTGTCGCAGCTTATGCCCAAGACCTGAGCATTATTATCCTCGAACCGTTGGTATTCCTGCCGGAACGAGGTCGCCTGCGTGGTTCAACCAGATGTGAAGTCGAATACGTGGAAAGAAAGAACAACTATCTTCTCGCCCTTGTAGTCGGCCAGAGAAACGTCCCCATCGGGGGAGGGAAGTTTGAAATCGGGGGCTACATCGCCAACTTCTGCCGGCATATTCCCGCCTTTATTAAATAAGATTTGGGCGCGCTCCAAGAAGCCCAGCAGATTATACCGCACAATTCTACAGCAGACACTACCTGAGTTGATTTTGTGCTCCACCAAAGCGGCGAAAGGCCCCATGATATACTTGCCCGCGTTGCCTCTAGAGAGAATTGATGCGCCCGTGGTTGGTTTTGAGTGAGGTGTACGTGCAGGCGGTGTTCAAAAGCGGGGTATATCTTCCAGACTTAGACCTTTGGCTAGACTCGACGAGAAAGCGCGAGTTCAGTCTGATTTCACACGCCCATTCAGACCATACCGGACGCCATAACCGCCCTGTTCTAACCCCCAACACGGCTGCCTTGTTGGGAGATTACCTCAAGAACTCCGACCCGGTCCTCCTCCCCTATCATCAGCCTTTCGACGCTCCGGAATATACGATGACCCTCTACCCGGCCGGGCATTGTCTCGGCTCAGCGCAGGCGCTGATCGAGTCGAAGGCGACTGGAGAGAGGCTGCTGTACACCGGGGACATCAAGAGCCGGACCAGTCTCGTTAATGAACCCTTGGAAGCAGTGCTCTGCGATACCCTGGTCATGGAGGCCACTTACGGCCGCCCCGAGTATGTTTTTCCACCCGAGGAACAGGTCTTGGACACGGCCTATAAGACCTTGCGGATGTGGTTGTCCCGAGGTGATCGGCCTGTGGTTCAGGGTTGGCGGCTGGGCAAGTCCCAAGAGCTGCTCCACTATTTGCTCGGCAACGGCTTTGACGTTCTGATCGAGGAGAGCATCTATCTGGGCACCCATGTGTATCTGAACGCCGGAGTGAAATTTCCCGGCCAAATAAAGATGTTTGAAGGCGAATGGCCCGACGGCTGGGTACTGTTGTTCCCTCCGGGAAAGCGCCGCGAGGCCCTGAAGGGCTTCACCCGAAAACGGACCTTGGAGATGACGGGATGGGCGACCTCGGGCAACATGCCCTGGGGCCGCAGCGCCGATGCCAGTCTGCCCTACAGCGACCATTCCGACTTCAATGAACTTGTGGCCTACGTCGAAGTTGTTGCGCCCAAGCAGGTCTATACTGTGAACGGCTTCCCCGAATTGGCCGCCCAGCTAAGGGAGTTGGGCTACCCGGCGGTCCACCTTCCGGGCCGGGGCCAAAAACAAGACACTGGCTTTCAGATGAAACTGGTGTAGACCAACTGGCCTTGGATTAGATGCACTGCTGTCTGATGGTCGCAACTGCTGTCGGTTCAGTTAAGATAACGACCTGCAGACACGGCCTCGACCAAATAAGGAGATTCCTATATCTATGACCAATGAGATACTGCGCACTCTTTTGCCAATCGCAAGATGGGATGAAGAGCGCACTCAGGGGCTTACGATAACCGGAGGGACCGACCCCATATTGCCGACTTCGTTTCGCATCGGAGATACCAGCACCGCCGCCTTAAGCGCGGTTGGCTTA
>Ga0208747_1000429_pt1 | contig 12781 bp, 13 predicted proteins | sample Knorr_S7_td_AAIW_FD_185597 | JGI IMG/M metagenome (GOLD analysis project Ga0208747, IMG submission 185597) | Marine microbial communities from Southern Atlantic Ocean transect - Knorr_S7_td_AAIW_ad_750m_LV_A (SPAdes) (version 2) | ecosystem: Environmental > Aquatic > Marine > Oceanic | place...
GATCAATCATTTAAACAAAATCAGAATTATACTAATAAAGCAATTAAATTAAAAAAAATAGGTTCAAATATATTAGATCATACTTTGGCTGATATTAACTATTATTTATAAATTAATGAAATTTAAAAAACCCAGTTTTTGGGATTATAAAAAACCAAATATTCTTTCTTATATTTTATTGCCTATAACTTTTTTAATAAATTTTATTAATTTTTTAAATAATAAAAGCAAAATAAAACCTCAAAAAATTAAAACTATTTGTATAGGTAATATTTATATTGGAGGTACTGGAAAGACCCCAATATCAATTAAGATAAATAAAATATTAAATAATTTAAATTATAAAACTGCTTTTATAAAAAAAAATTACTACGATCAGATAGATGAACAAAAATTATTATCTTCTAATGGTCAATTACTGTGTGAAAAAAATAGAATTGACGCTGTAAAACAAGCAATAAATCAAAACATTGATATCGCTATTTTTGATGATGGTTTGCAAGATAAAAGATTAAGTTACGATATTACTTTCGTTTGCTTTAATATTCAAAGTTGGATAGGTAATGGATTTTGCCTTCCATCAGGACCACTGAGAGAAAGTTTAGAAAATATAAAAAAATATGATGCTGTCTTTTTAAATGGAAATGGAGAAGATTCTTCGAAAATTCAAAATACTATTAAACATACAAGCCCAAATATAAAAATATTTGAAGCGCAATACATGCCCACTAATATAGATAAATTAGAACATAATAAAAATTACTTAGCATTTTCTGGAATTGGCAATCCAGATTCTTTTATAGAAACTTTAAAAAAAAATAAATTTAAAATTGTAAAAACTTTAGATTTTCCAGACCATTATAATTATTCTGATCAAGACATAATAAAAATTAGAAAAACTGCAAAAGATCTTGATGCAAAAATTATAACTACTGAAAAAGACTATAATCGATTAAATAAATTAAATTCTGAAGGTATAGAATATTTAAAAATTGAATTAAAAATTTTAAATGAAGAAGAATTAATAAATTTTTTAAATAAAAAACTATGAAAACAATTAAATATTTTTTTGAATTTATAACTGTAATTACCTTATTTTTTATTTTTAAAATAATTGGCCTTAAAAATGCTTCCAATCTAGGAGGTATGATAGGAAAGTTTTTTGGTCCATTATTTAGATCAAAAAGTATTACAAAGAAAAATATAAAAATTGGATTAGGTGAAATAAGCAAAGAAAATGAAAAAGAAATTATAAATGGTATGTGGTCAAATATTGGAAGAACTTTTGCTGAATATGTTTTTTTAAAAAATTTTAAGTTTAATAAAATAAATTATAATCATGTTGAAATTAGAGGTACAAAATATCTTGATGAAATTAAAAAAAATAATCAATCAGTAATATTTTATTCTGGTCATTTTGCAAATTTTGAATTAATGGCAATGGAACTTGACAAATTTGGAATTAAATGTGCAGCTATTTATAGGCCATTAAATAATTTTTTTTTAAATCCACTGATGGAATATTTAAGAATGAAATATATATGCCCAAACCAAATTCCAAAAGGAAGAATAGGCATGAGAGAAATAATTAGTAAAATGAAAAATGGTTATAGTATTGCATTAATGGTAGACCAACGCGTAAGCGAAGGCCCAAGAGAAGCTTTTTTTAATAAGCCGGCACATACAACTACAATCCCTGCTCAGTTAGCTTTGAAGTATGACTCAAAATTAGTGCCTATTTCACTCGAAAGAAAAGAAGGTATTAAATTTATAATGACTATTCATGAACCATATAAAGTTAAAAAGACAGGATATGAAGACCAAGATACAAAAAATATTACTCTTAAAATTAATCAAATTTTAGAAAAAATGATAATTAAAAATCCAAAGCAATGGATATGGTCTCACAATAGATGGAAATAATTTACTTGTTCTTTAAAATTGATTCATTTTTTAAAAAAGCCTCTTTATAAGAAAAATAAGCTTCCTGTAATTCAACATTCCAGTATGTCAAATGATCAAGGTAAATTTTTTTTCCGGAGACAGCACAAATTACGTGATCTCCTTCTTCCAAAATTTTAAAGTTATTAGGTAAATATTCTAATTTGGCTAATTTATTTTTCATTTTTAAGATATATATTAAATATATATGATAATCGGAATTATAGGAAGTGGCGGAAGAGAACACGCTATTTGTGCAAAAATTTTAGAATCAAAAAAAGTTAAAAAAATATATTGTTTTCCAGGTAATGCTGGAACTAACTTAATAGCGACAAATGTAGAAATTAAAGTTGATGAATTTGAAAAAATAAAAGACTTTGTAATAGATAATAAAATTGATTTGCTGGTAGTAGGACCTGAAAAACCACTAGTAGATGGAATTGTTGATTTTTTTCAAAAACAAAATATTAAAATATTTGGACCAGAAAAAATTGCCTCACAACTTGAAGGTTCAAAAATATTTACTAAAAAGCTTTGTGAAAAGTACAAAATCCCAACTGCCAAGTTTGGTATTTTTGAAAAATCAAAACAAGCTGAACTATTTTTAAAAACTAGTAAATTTCCTTTAGTAATCAAAGCAGACGGTTTAGCTGCAGGAAAAGGTGTATACATTTGCGAAAATATAAAATCTGCAGAAATTGCCATAGAAGAAATATTTAATGGTAAATTTGGTAAAGCTGAAAATATTTTAATTGAAGAATTTCTTGTTGGTGAAGAAATGAGTTATTTTGTTGTTAGTGATGGGACAACATTTAAAAAATTTCAAACTGCGCAAGACCATAAACGTGTGTTAGAAAATGATAAAGGAAAAAATACTGGAGGAATGGGTGCCTATTCACCTTCAAGATTAATAGATAAAGACTTAGATGAAAAAATTATTAACAAAATTATTAAGCCAACCATTAAAGGTCTTAATGAATTGGGAGCTAAATTTAAAGGTTTCCTATACGCTGGTCTGATGATTGTTGAAAATGAACCTTATTTAATAGAATATAATGTAAGGATGGGTGATCCTGAATGCCAAACCATTCTACCAAAGTTGAAAACCGATTTAGTTGATATATTTACAGCTTGTGTTGAAGAAAAACTTTCACCAATTAATATTGAATGGCATGAAGAAAAAAGTTTATGCATCGTTGTTTGTTCAAAAGGATATCCAGATAAATACTCAAATAATATTATAATAAAAAATATTGAAACAATTAATTTAAAAGATGGAGAATTTATTTATCATGCAGGAACAAAAAATAGCCGAAATAAAATTTATTCTAATGGAGGTCGGGTTCTTAATTTTGTTGTTCTTTCAGATAGTTTTAAATTATCAAGAATTAAAGCTATTCAATTAATTAAAAAACTTAATTGGACCAATGGTTTTTATAGAAAAGATATTGGTTTTAAAGTTATTAAATAATGAGAATTATATCAGGATACTTAAGAGGAAGAAATATAAGTCAACCAAATAATCAACTTACAAGACCATTAAAAGATTTAACTAAAGAATCAATATTTAATATATTAAAACATTCTAATTTAATTACGATTAATTTAGAAAAATCAAAAATTTTAGATTTATTTTCTGGCGTTGGTTCTTTTGGCTTAGAATGTATTTCTAGAGGAGCTCAAAGCATAGTATTCTGTGAAAATTATCCAGAAGCAACCAAAGTACTAAAAAAAAATATAATAGATTTAGATTGTGAACAAAAAACTCAAATTATAACAGAAGATATTTTTAATATAAAAAATATAAATTATTTTAAAAATAAAAAATTTGAAATTATTTTTTTAGATCCTCCCTATAAAGAAAAAAAATTAACAAATTTATTGAATGATATAATTTCTTTAAAATTATTAAAAAAAAATGGAGTTATTATTATTCATAGACACAAAAAAGAAGAAGAAATTTATCCTGAAAAATTTAAGATATTAAAAATTAAAACCTATGGAATTTCAAAGATTATCTTTGGAAATTAATTTCTTAATAACATTTTTTTTGTTTCTTTTTTAATTAGTTCTACTGATGGTTGATCAAAAGGATTAACTTTTAACGCTCTACCAAGAAGAATAGTTTCTAATATAAAAAAGCAAAAAATTTCACCTAAAGTCTTTTCGTTTCTTTGTAGAATTTCAAAGCTTCTATAGGGAATTTTTTTTCTTTTAAATACGTTTTGTGTTGCTAACATTTGAGAATAAATGATTTTTTTTATATTTTTATTACTTAAATAAGAATGTGATTTTAATAATAATTTTTTATTAATTTGATTTGAATTTTTTTCTGCACTACTAAAAAACGTGTAAAAATTTTTTTTTGGTCCATCCAAATAAAACTGCATTAAACTATGATTGTCTTTTGGCATTGTTGAAATTATTGGCAATATACCTTTAGATTTTTTTCCCAAACTTTCAGCTAACAACTGTTGGTACCACTTGAGTAAATTTTCTGATTTATGGTCATAATTTAGAATTACTGATAAATATTTGCCTTTATTAACTAGGCTTAGAGTGCTTGCAACATTCTGAATTAATTGATTTATAAATGATTTATTATTTATTAAATAATTTAATCTTTTAAATTCTTTTTCATTTAGCCCCATTAGCTCTGCTGGCAACATTCCAACTTCTGATAAAATTGAATATCTTCCTCCAATATAATTTTTATGCTCAACAACTTCGGCTTTAATCTGATTGGCTAAATTATTTAAATAATTATTTTTATTCTCAATAATAAAAATATTTTTATTATTTTTTTTAATTAAAATATTAGCATTAGAAATAGTTTCTAATGTATTGCCCGATTTAGAAATAACCAAATTAACAAAACTTTTTTTATTTTCCTTTAAATCTAATCTATTTTGTAAATTATCTATAAAAAAAAAATTTTTTTTAATTTTATGATTTAAAAACTGAAAAATTGCTTTTGCTCCTAAAATCGAGCCCCCCATTCCTATAACTCTAAAATTTAAAAAATTTTTATATTTATGAACTAATTTTTTACTATAACTATATTTATAATTTTTTGAAAAACTTAATAGAAATTTTATCTGACCTTTTAAATAATTTATTTTTAAATTTTTAAAAATTTTATTAATATTTAAATTTTTTGACTTTTCTGAAAAATTTTTAAACTTAATATTATTTGTTAACATCAATTTTTATTAATTTTTTTAAGAATTGAGTTTTCTAAAGATTTGTCACTTGCACTTTGAGAAGTATTACTATTTATATTTTTTTTAGTTTTTAGCAAGTCTTCAATATCATTAATATCATTATCATTTTGAGTTTGGTTTTTTATACCTAGTAAATCTTCAATATCTTGATCCTGGGTTTGTTTTTTTTGAGTTGGTTTTGGCATTGGCATTTTGTTAAAATCTGGGGGCAACACTAACGGTTTCTTTTTATGTACAAAAAATTCATCTGAACTTTTTGATCTTTTTGATCCTGTCATTCCTTCTGCAATCTTTGTACAGGCGCTTACTATAAATAGAAAAGTTAAAGCAATTATGTATAATTTATTTATCTTCATTAGTTAGTTTTTTCTTTATTTAAAAATAGTTCTGCAAAAATGAGGCATATCACACCTACTGTAATAAATATATCTGCAACATTAAAAATAAACCAGTGAAAATCATTGTAGTGCAAATCTATGAAATCTGGCACAGCTTTATAGTAAATTCGATCAAATAAATTGCCAAGTGACCCTCCTAAAATGATCAAAAATAAAAAAAATTTATAATTATTAGATTTAAATATCATTATTAAAATAATGAAATTAATTAAAATAATTAAAAGTGTGATAAAATTATAATAAAAATTTTCACCTGAAGAAAATAGTCCAAAACCTATTCCTGTATTCCAGATTAAGTGAAAATTTAAAAATTGATTAATGTAAATATTAACAAATTGATCTGTTTCGGCTAAATTTAAAACATACAGTTTTGAAATTCTATCAAAAGCAAAGATAAAAATAACAATAAAAAAGTTTAATAAAATTTTATTAAAATATTTTTTTAACATTAATACATCTTAACTATGAAAAATGACGCTCACATGGCTTTGTATTAATTTTCCAACAAACAGGACATTTTTTACCCTCTGCTTTATTTGTTTTAACCATTATTTCTTCGGATTCATTATTTTGCATTTTTTCTATTTTTGTTCCAGAAGTGATACATAGTTCGGAAAAATCTACTCCCTCAGTGAATTTAATCAATTTATCACTCAAAGTAATTTCCAAATTTGCTTCTAAGCTCGAACCAATTTCTTTTGATGCCCTTTTAATTTCAATACTGCTATTACATTTATCTCTTATTTTTAAAAGCTCAGTCCATTTAGCATTTAAGTCTTTGTTGCTCCACTCAGATGGAATATTTGAAAATTTTTCAAGATGTATGCTCTCATTTGTTTTAATTTTTAACAATGAATATATTTCTTCAGTAGTAAAAGATAATATTGGAGCAAACCATTTTAACAGTATCTCAAGAATAACATTTAAAAATATAATTGTAGATTTTCTTTTTTTACTATCAAGTGGATCACAATATAAAGTATCTTTTCTAATATCAAAATAAAATGCTGACAAATCTAATGTGCAAAAATTTGATAACTCTTTGTAAAGATTGTGAAAATTATATACTTCAAAATTCTTTTCAAACGTTGAATTAAGGTTACAGACTTTATGCAACATATACTGCTCTAACTCTGGTAATTCATTAATATTTAATTTATTAAAATCTATTTTTTGAAATTTGTCATTTAAATTTCCAAGGATATATCTAAATGTATTTCTAATCTTCCTATAAGATTCTGCATGTTGTTCTAAAATTGAATAATCTATACGTAAATCCTCATCATAATCAGACGCAGCAACCCAAATTCTTAAAATATCTGCTCCATATTTTTTTAATATATCCTCAGGGGCCATGATGTTTCCAAGTGATTTTGACATCTTTAATCCTTTTCCATCAACGACAAACCCATGAGATAAAATTGATTCAAATGGAGCTTTACCTCTAGTTCCGCAAGACTCTAATAATGATGAATGAAACCATCCTCTGTGTTGATCTGAGCCTTCAAGATACATTGAAGCTGGCCATTTTAAATCTTTTCTTTTTTCGAGAACATATGAATGAGTTGATCCACTATCAAACCATACTTCTACAATGTCGGTCATTTTTTCATAGTCTTCACTTTTATATTTTTTTCCTAAAAACCTTTGAGTGTCGCCCGCGAACCAACAATCAGCACCTTCTTTTTCAAAAATTTTTGCAATATTTTCAGTAATTTCTTCGTCAAGCAAAATTTCATTTGTTTTTTTTGATATAAACACTGGAATCGGGACTCCCCAAACTCTTTGCCTTGAAACACACCAGTCTGGTCTTGTTTCAATCATTGATTTTAATCTTTCTTTTCCTTTCCTAGGATAAAATTTAGTTTCATCAATTGCCTTTAAAGCTTTTTTTCTTAATCCATGACTTTCCATTGAAATAAACCACTGGGGTGTGGCGCGATGGACAAGAGGAGCCTTTGAACGCCAAGAATGAGGATATTGATGCACCAATTCTCCACTAGCTAATAATTTTTTTTGTTCTTTTAATTTTTCAATAATTATTTTATTCGCCTTAAAAATATGAACACCTTCAAATAAAGGAACATTATTTGTATACTTTCCATCATCATCTACTGTCTCTTCTGCCTTAATATTGTTTTTTAAACATAAGTTAAAATCATCAGGTCCGTGACTAGGTGCACAATGAACTATTCCAGAGCCTTGTTCTATTGTTACAAATCTAGCTTCCAACATAGGAATATCATAATCAAATCCAATTTCAGAAAACGGATGTCTGCAAATAGTCCCTTTAAAATCTTTTCCAGAAAAAGTTGAAACTTTTTTAAATTTTTTAATTTTACAATTTTCTAAAATAGATTTTAATAAATCTTCGGCTACAACAATTTTTTTATCTTTAAAATCTGTTTCATCTTCTATTTTTACAATCACATATTTTAAATTTTCATTATATGCTAATGCTTTATTTGCAGGTATTGTCCAAGGAGTTGTCGTCCAAATTATAATTTCACTATTTTCAAGTTCTTTAATTATTGATTTTTTAACTTGGAAAGCTGTAAAAATTGTATCTGACTTATGGTCTTGGTATTCAACCTCCGCATCAGCCAGAGCTGTTTTTTCCACGGTGGACCATAGAACCGGTTTATAACCCCTGTATAAGCTTCCTTCTTTTAAAAATTTTCCTAGTTCTCTTACTATTTGAGCTTCTGCGTCAAAGCTCATTGTTGAATAATAATTATCCCAGTCTCCTATAACACCTAATCTTTTAAATTGTTTTTTATGTACGTCTATCCATTTGGTAGCAAAATCTCTGCACTCTTTCCTAAATTCATTGATAGGAACTTCATTTTTATTTTTTTTATTTTTTTTATACTGTTCTTCAATTTTCCATTCGATTGGCAAACCATGACAATCCCAGCCAGGAACATAGACAGAGTCTTTTCCGCTCATTTGATGGAATTTAACTATCAAATCTTTAAGAATTTTATTAAGTGCGGTACCCATATGTATGTTTCCGTTTGCATATGGAGGTCCATCATGAAGAACAAATTTTTCTTTTTCTTTGCTTGAAGATCTTAATTTTTTATACAATTCAATTTTATCCCAATAATCAACCATGCCTGGTTCTTTATTTTGTAAATTAGCTTTCATCGAAAAAGCCGTTTTAGGTAGATTAATATTTTCTTTACTCATTATTTAATTCAATTTTTTTTTTGCTGATTTAAGATCTAAATTAATTTGTTTTCTTAACTGATTAATATTTTTAAATTTTTTTTCTTTTCTTATAAAGTTTATGAATTCAATTGTTAAATGCTTATTATAAAGATTTCCAGAAAAATTAAATATATACACTTCTAAAAGTATTTTTTTTTGGTTAAAAGTCGGTCTATAGCCTAAGTTTGCAATGCCTTTTAAAGAAAAATTTTTATTTTTTTGATAAATTTTAACCGCATATACTCCCGTTTTAGCAATAACATAATTTTTGATATTTAGATTACAAGTTGGAAAACCTATTTTCTTTCCTAATTGTCTCCCTTTTTCAACTTTGCTTTCAATGCTCCAATTTCTAGAAAGCAACCTATTAACAAATTCTATTTTTCCATTTGATAGAAGTTTTCTTATTAATGTCGAGGAGATAATTGTATTTTTTAATTTAAAAGGTTTAGGTTTTATTATTTTATAATTATAATTCTTTTCATTTCTAATTAATTCATTTACATCACCTTCTCTTTTATTACCAAATCTAAAATTATTGCTAACAAATATATATTTAGCTTTTAATTTTTTATACAAAATTTCTTTAATAAAATTTTGAGACTTAATTTTTGAAAACTGTTTATTAAATTTTTTTGTTATTAAAAAATCTACATCTAATTTTTCTAAAATTTTTATTTTTTGATCTATGCTTAAAATTCTAAAATTTTTTAAATTTTTATTAAAATACATTTTTGGCATTGGTTCAAAAGTAATAACGCCAATTTTTAATTTAAATTTTTTTTTATATTTTTTTGCTAAATTAAATAATTTTTGATGTCCTAAATGCAAGCCATCAAAATTTCCGATTAATAGAATTGATTGCTTATGAGCATTAGAAACTTTAAAATTATTATAAAATTTTAATTTTTTTACCATTTTAATTCACTTTGTGAAAAAGTTGCATCAACATTATAATTTAGCAAAACCTTTTCGATTCCATTTCTTTTAATCTCTTCTTTATGAACGCCATCAGTTATTATTAACGAGTCATAGTTCATATTTATGGCTCCTTTTATATCTGTGTTTAGATTATCTCCTATAGCAATAACTTTTTTATTATTACTAGTTGTAGATTGATTATAAACTTCTGGATAAGGCTTTCCAAAATAAACTACTTTTCCACCTAGCTTTTCAAAAACCATTGCTACTGATCCAGCGCAGTATTCTCTTTTTTCTCCTCTGTCGACTATCAAGTCGGGATTGGTACAAATCATTTTCTTTGAAATTGAATTAGCAAACAGCTCTTTATAATAATTTAAATCTTGGTCGTGATTGTCATATAAACCAGTACACAATAAATAGTTGCTTTTGCTAATATCTTGAGTTTTTTTATTTTTAAAGTCAATAAACAAATCAAAATCTCTTGATGGTCCAATATGATAAAAACTTTGCTCTAGAAAGTTTTTTTTTAAATAACTTAAAGCTGCTTCTCCTGATGTATAAACATTTTCCCTCATATTTTTATTCATGCCCATCTTTTCTAAAAAAATTTTTACAATGTTGTTTGGTCTAGGAGCATTTGTTAGAAGTATATAATTTTTTTTTGCTTCTGAAATTTTTGCCAATACATCGATGGCTTTTTCATTAAGCTTAACTCCATTGTGTACTACGCCCCATAAATCTATAAAAAATAAGTCATAATTCTCAATAATAGATTTTAAACCATTATTATCTAAATTTATTGTCATTGAATGAGGTATAGCTCAAAAAAGTTACAATTTCTCTGGTTTTTTGCCTTACTTATTTTTTCCTGATCATCTTGAAATAGTGCTGAGTTGTAGCTATATGACTTGCATATTAATAGGAGAATTTATGAAATTTAAACCGTTACACGATAGAGTTTTAATAGAAGTTTTAGATAGCAGTGAAAAAACTGCTGGAGGAATAATTATCCCAGACACAGCTCAGGAAAAACCACAAGAAGGAAAAGTTGTAGCTATTGGTGGAGGAGCAAAAACAGAAGATGGAAAAATAATTTCAATGGATGTTAAAGTTGGCGACAAAGTTCTATTTGGCAAATGGTCAGGAACTGAAGTCAAAATTGACGGCAAAGAATACAGCATAATGAAAGAGTCAGACATTATGGGAATTTCAAGTAAATAATTTTAATAAAGGAGAAAAAAAATGGCAAAAATTATAAAATTCGACTCTGAAGCAAGAGCGGCAATGATTAAAGGAGTGGATATTCTTGCTAACACAGTCAAAGTAACGCTTGGCCCTAAAGGACGAAATGTAGTGATTGATAAGTCCTATGGTGCACCAAGAACAACTAAAGATGGAGTTACAGTTGCTAAAGAAATAGATCTTGAAGATAAGTTTGAAAACATGGGTGCTCAAATGGTTAAAGAAGTGGCGAACAAAACTAATGATGAAGCTGGAGATGGAACAACTACAGCAACTATTTTAGCTCAAGCAATTGTAAAAGAAGGATGTAAATATGTTACCGCTGGAATGAATCCAATGGATGTTAAAAGAGGAATTGAAGCTGCCGTACAACATGTTAAAGAAAAATTAATTTCTTCAGCAAAAAAAGTAAAAGCTAGTGATGAAATTGCTCAAGTAGGAACTATTTCTGCCAATGGTGAAAAAGAAATTGGAGAAATGATTGCAAAAGCTATGCAAAAAGTTGGTAACGAAGGCGTTATCACTGTTGAAGAAGCTAAATCAATAGAAACAGAGCTTGATGTAGTTGAGGGTATGCAGTTTGATAGAGGTTATCTTTCACCGTACTTTATAACAGATGGCAACAAGATGATTACCGATCTTGAAAATCCTTATGTTTTATTACATGAAAAAAAATTAACTAACTTACAACCAATGGTACCTCTATTAGAAGCTGTTGTTCAAGCTGGAAGACCATTAATGATTATATCAGAGGATGTCGAAGGTGAAGCTCTTGCAACTTTAGTTGTCAACAAGCTAAGAGGTGGTTTAAAAATCGTAGCGGTAAAAGCTCCAGGTTTTGGCGATAGAAGAAAAGATATGCTTGAAGATATTGCTATACTAACTGGAGGCTCAGTTATCTCAGAAGACTTGGGAGTTAAGTTAGAAAATATTAAACTTACTGACCTTGGTTCTTGCAAAAGAGTAAAAGTTGATAAAGAAAATAGTACAATTATAAGTGGCGCAGGTAAAAAATCTGATATTGAAGCGAGATGTACTCAAATAAGAAAACAAGCTGACGAAACAACATCTGATTATGACAAAGAAAAGCTTCAGGAAAGATTAGCTAAACTAGCTGGTGGTGTTGCTGTTATAAAAGTAGGTGGCGCAACAGAAGTAGAAGTAAAAGAAAGAAAAGACAGAGTGGAAGATGCATTAAACTCTACAAGAGCTGCTGTTGAAGAAGGAATAGTAGTTGGTGGTGGATGTGCTCTTTTATATGCTGCTCAAGACTTAGATAAAGTCAAAGTTAAAGGTGCTGAACAAAAAGCTGGTGTAGATTTAGTAAGAAAAGCTTTAGAAGCTCCAATTAGACAAATTACAAAAAATGCAGGAGTTGATGGATCAGTTGTAATAGGAAAGCTACTAGAAAAAAATAAACCATCTCAAGGATATGATGCTCAAAATGAAGAGTATTGCGATATGTTTGAAAAAGGTATTATAGATCCTGTTAAAGTTGTTAGAACAGCTTTACAAGATGCGGCTTCAATAGCTGCTTTACTTGTAACAACAGAGGCTATGGTTGCTGACAAACCTGAAGAAAAAGACGCTGCTCCTGGTGGAATGCCTGGAGGTATGGGCGGTATGGGCGGTATGGGAGGAATGGGTGGAATGGGAATGTAATCATTCTTAACTCAAAACAAAATTCAAAAAGGGCAGTTTTTACTGCCCTTTTTTTTTATGAACCTGTTATAAGATTTGGAAATGTCAAAAAGATATAGTGGAAAATCATTTAAAGATTCAAGTGTTAGCAAAAAGCCTAAATTAAGTCTGAAAGAAAAAAGAAAACTTAAAAAAGAG
>Ga0208747_1000431_pt1 | contig 12755 bp, 10 predicted proteins | sample Knorr_S7_td_AAIW_FD_185597 | JGI IMG/M metagenome (GOLD analysis project Ga0208747, IMG submission 185597) | Marine microbial communities from Southern Atlantic Ocean transect - Knorr_S7_td_AAIW_ad_750m_LV_A (SPAdes) (version 2) | ecosystem: Environmental > Aquatic > Marine > Oceanic | place...
GCCAGGAGCATAGTATACTTTTGAGACTCCATTTAATGTAATTACTGGCGTTCGACTCGATATTGACGCTGTACTAAAATGATTTTCATTGAAATTTAGGCGATCATATATCTCATCAGATAAGATTGTACAGTTTGGCCATTTCTCAGTTATGCTCAATATTTGCTTTAATTCATCCTCAGAAATGACATTTCCAGTTGGGTTATTCGGGTTAATCAGTACTAATAGTTTTACCCGATCATTCATTTTGGCATTTAAATCGTCAAAATCAATTGCCCATCGGTTATCCGGATTTAATCTGTATTCGATGGTTTTACCCCCAAATAACTGCGGATATGCCATATATGGAGGATAATGTGGACCAGGCGCTAGTACAATATCGCCTTCATTTAAAAAAGCCGCGAAAATAATTTGAAGTGCTTCTGTTACGCCGTGACATATGAACACGTTATCTGATTGACAGTCCCACCCCCCATTGAACTTTTTTTGTTCATTATTTGCGATTGATTCTCTTAATTCAGGAATACCATATGCTGGTGAATAACCATTTTTTTGATCTATGAGCGCTTGGTGATACGCTTCAATCATGTGGTTTGGAGTTGGCAAACCAGGATAAGCCAATGGATCGCCTATATTGAGTTTAATTATTTCATGCCCCTGAGCTTCAAGGGCAGTAGCAGGAACTACGACGTCCCGTATCGCATATTCGATTTGGGAAGCACGTTTTGTAACGGGTATTTGCTTCGCTACCATTTATTTAAAAGTTATCTACGTTTAAAGGGGCGCCTACCTCCGCCATGCCGGTTACCTTGTCCTCGTTGATTTCGATTATTTTCACGGGGTGGGCGTTCCACATATCCTTCCGGTTTTTCTAAAAGCGCTTTACGGCTAAAGTCTAATCTACCTTGATCATCGACTTTAATTAATTTCACTCTGACCGAATCACCAGGTTTTACAACATCTTCTACCTTATCAACGCGATGCCATTCCATTTCAGAAATGTGAATTAAACCTTCACGCCCCGGTGCAAATTCAACAAATGCACCAAAACTCATCAGTCTAGTAATAGAACCATCAAATTCCATTCCGACCTCAGGTTCAAGGGTGATTGCCCGAACAATTTCAATAGCTTCCTGGCATCGTTTTAAATCAAGACTTGCTACGGTAACTACACCATCATCATCCACATTTACATCACATTCTGTGTCTGCAATAATCTTTTTAATGGTTTTGCCACCGGGTCCAATTAAGCCTCCAATTTTCTCCGGATTAATTTGAAGTGAGAGAACTTTCGGTGCATATTTTGACATTTCCATCGGCTCTGGTACCGCTTCGTACATATGATCTAATATGTAGTTGCGACCTACCTTTGCTTGTGCCAATGCTTCTTCCATCAATTCGAATGATATTCCTTCAATCTTTAGATCCAGTTGAATAGCGGAAATACCATCGCGGGTTCCAGCCACTTTAAAATCCATATCACCTAAATGATCTTCAGCGCCCAGTATGTCACTCAAAATTGCATAGCGATCACCATCTTTGATTAGCCCCATCGCAATACCAGCGACATGGCCTTTCGTGGGTGCACCTGCACTCATTAATGCTAAAGAACCGCCGCACACAGAAGCCATGGATGAAGATCCATTTGATTCAGTAATTTCTGAAACAATTCGTACTGTGTATGGGAAATCTTCATATTCAGGAAGAATTTCCTTAATGGCACGTTCAGCCAAATTCCCATGGCCAATTTCTCTTCGACTTGTAAAACCAATGCGTCCAGTTTCACCTACACAATAGGGCGGAAAATTATAGTGCAGAAAGAATTTCTTCTTCGTATCCAAATCCATGCTGTCTATAATTTGCTGGTCTCTCGGTGTTCCCATGGTTAGTACAACGATTGCCTGTGTCTCTCCACGGGTAAATAGGGCGGATCCATGGGTTCTGGCCAAGAAACCTGTTTCAATGGTAATTTGACGAATATCGGTTGTTTTTCGACCATCAGACCGCACTGCATCCTCAAGTATCTGTTCGCGGAAAGCTGTTTTTAACTGATCGTTAACATATCCAGAAACCAATTTTTCTGATTCAGGATGGGATTCAACAAACGCCTCTTGTGCCTCTTCCTTTAAAGCAGAAATCTGATTTTCACGATCAGCTTTGTCACCGGTCTTAATGGCGGCGTCAATTTTACCCGTAACCAACTCCGAAACAGCCTTAGCCAATGCTTCGTCAGTTTCTTCTTCGGGTACATCCCGTTTAACAATATCGAGTTCTCCAATTAATTTATTCTGCATGGCGATTAAATCTTTAATTGGTCCATGAGCAAATTTCATGGCATCGATAAATTCTTCCTCGGTAATGAGTTTTGCTTCACCTTCAACCATCACAATGGTTTGTTCGTTTCCAGACACGATAATCGCCATATCCGAATCTTCCATTTGCGATCGTGTGGGGTTGATAACAAATTCACCATCAATACGACCAACGCGTACCGTAGCTATTGGACCTTTAAAAGGAATATCTGAAATCATCAATGCGGCAGACGCACCGACGCCAGCCAACGTATCAGCCATATTCTCGCCATCACTAGATAATACCGTGATAATGACCTGTGTTTCACATTTGAAAGATTTTGGGAAAAGAGGTCGAATCGGACGATCGGTTAACCGACTGGTTAATATTTCATGCTCCGATGGACGTGCTTCTCTTTTAAAAAAGCCACCAGGTATTTTGCCTCCTGCATAATGGCGTTCACGATATTCAACCTGTAATGGGAACCAGTCAATATCTTCTCGCATTTGTTTGGACGCATTTACAGCCACTAGTACAGATGTCTCACCATGAGTAACGATAACTGAACCGGAAGATTGACGTGCAACATGTCCGGTCTCAATCGAGAGCGTACTTTCATTAAGTTTCATTTCTTGTTTCTTCATAATATTTCCTAAAATTTTATATTAATTGCGACGAATGGACAATTCTTGTGTCACATTCATATATGAGTCGGGATTTGTCCGACGGAGATACTTTATAAGTTTTTTACGTTGAGAAACCAGCATCACTAATCCACGACGTGAATGATTATCTTTTTTATACACTTTTGCGTGTTCGGTTAATAATCTGATTCTGGTTGTCAATAAAGCGACTTGCACTTCTGTCGATCCGGTATCTTTCTCATCTTTACCGAATTGTTTTACAACTTCTTGTATTTGTTCACTTGTTAAAGACATTTTGTCTCCTATTTATATTTCTGCATCAATCTCATACAGAACTCTTTATCTTTATTTAACTGTTTTATTAATTCTTCTGGATTAGAGAATTTTTTTTCGTCTCTTATCCGTTCTAAAAATTCTACGGTGATTGTCTTATCGTAAAAATTATCTAATTTTTCGTCAATAAAATGAGCTTCCATCACAAAATCGGTCTCACCGAAGGTTGGGCGGACTCCTAAATTACACATTCCATAGAGATTTTTACCATTAATCCTTCCACGGATACAATAAACTCCGTTAGCGGGAATTAACTGGTTTTTTTCTTCAGGTATAAAATTTGCTGTGGGAAAACCAAGGCTTTTTCCACGGCCTGCACCATGGATAACATTAGAGTTAAATCCAAATACCCAACCTAACTCAAAGGATGCTCTTCGGACATATCCCTGCTTGATCAACTTTCGGATATGAGTACTGGAGATGTTAACACTTTCATCAGAAACAGGCTCAACAATATCAACGGAAAAACCATTATTTTCAGCAAAATTCTTAAGAAATTGAGGGGACCCCTCCCGTTCAAAACCAAAATGGTGATCGTATCCAATAATAAAATAAGATGGATGAAAATATTTAACCACGATATCGGTTAAAAAATCAGCTGCTTTTATTTTTGAAAATTGTTCATCGAAAGGTATAACCAACACCACATCTAGGTATAATGAATTCAAAATTTCCAATTTTTTCTCAATATGCATTAATAAAGGTAATTTTGTGCCAGATTCCAAAACATGACGAGGATGTGGTTCGAATGTAATTAGAACGGATTTAGCATTTTTTAACTCAGCAACAGATTTTACCTTTTTAATTATTTCCTGATGGCCTCGATGACAGCCGTCAAATGTTCCAATGGTAACAACACTATCAGTGATATTTGGTATATTGTTTAATGTTCTGTAGACATCCATTTCGCTTCAAATTCCTTTAATGGTATCGAATCTTGAACTACAAAATCACCAACTGCAATGCGCTGCAATTTTGTTAAATGACCCTCTGTACCAAGCTTTTTTGCAATTTCCTGCCCCAAAACACGAATATAAGTGCCTTTAGAACATGTAACAGAAAAATCAATTTGTTTATCCTGGATATCATTAAGTGTTAAATCAATAATATTTACTTCAACTGGCTTGCGATCAATCGTTATGTTTTTTCTTGCAAGCTTATAAAGTCTCACACCATTTATTTTTTTTGCTGAATACATTGGCGGTATTTGTTTGTATTTCCCGATAAAATTATTTAACACTGACTCGACTAAATTCTTATCCAATGTAGGGACAGGTTTCACAGTTATTACTTTGCCATCTAAATCCAGCGTATCGGTTTCTTCACCCAATTGTAGTACAGCTCGGTAGGATTTAATAGTTCCAGAAATTTTACCCAGTTTTTTAGTATCCGAATTTGTACCTATAATTAAAACCCCACCAGCAAACGGGTCCAATGTACCGGCATGCCCAACTTTTTTTTCTTTAGTAATACCACGAATCTTTTTTACTACATCGAAGCTTGTCCATCCAACCGGTTTATATATATTAAAAATCATCCTTTTAATCGTCACGCTTCAATTTTTGAAAGATAGTATCTATTTTCTGGGTATACGCAACTGTTTCATCATAAAAAAACTTTAACTCAGGTGTGAATTTAATGCGCAGTTCTTGGCCTAAATATTTCCGAAAAGACTTTGAACGATTATCCATTTCAATTTGAATCTTATCAATGGGTATTTTTTTATTCAATACGCTAAAAAAAACTTTCGCATGCTTTAAATCAGGAGAAATTGTAACGCGGGAAAAAGTGATCAAGCCTAAATCGGATAAATCAATATACTGGGTTTGTATTTTCCCAAGAATATGTTGGATTTCGTTGGCGACCCGATCTTTGCGTTTGAAGGGTCGTTCGTATCTCAAGCGAGTTCTAGCTTCCTTTTTATTGACTGAATTTTGTAACACACAATAATGTCACCCTCTTTGAACTTGGAAAAATTATCTATGCCTATACCACATTCAAATCCTTCACGTATTTCTTTGGCATCATCTTTGACTTGTTTTAAAGATACAATTTCACCTTCAGCAATTTCTTGATCTTCACGTATTACACGTGCTTTCGCATTCCGTACGATTGTACCCTCACTTACTTTAGATCCGGCAATAAAACCAATTTTTGGAATTTTAAATGTTTCTTGAACGATAGCACTTCCTAGTATCTCCTCAACTTTTTCAGGTTCGAGCAATCCTTCTAATGCCAAAGTGACTTCTTCAACGGCGTTATAGATTACATTATAAGTCCTAATATCTACACCTTCTTGTTTGGCTTGAAGTTTTGCATTGGGTGAAACTTGTACATGGAATCCGATAATCACTGCTTTAGATGCAGATGCCAAAAGCACATCAGATTCAGAAACCATTCCTACGGCCTTATGTATAACTTGGACTCCTACTTCTTCATGGGTAATTTTTTCTAATTGTTCAGACAAAGCCTCGATAGAACCATCAACGTCACCTTTGATAATGATAGGAAGGTTTTTGATAGCTCCTTCCTTGATTAGTGCGGACATTGCATCCAGAGTTTGTGCAGCGATTTTCCTTTGATCAATCTCACGTTTGAGGCGCTGACGATCAGAAGCAATACGTTTTATTTCACGCTCATCATTAACGACTGCAAATATATCTGCAGATTGTGGAACAAGATCAAATCCTAAAACCTGAACTGGATCAGACGGACCTGCTTCTTGAATTCTTTGACCCCGTTCGTTCATCATGGCGCGAACTTTGCCGGAAATATTGTTACAAATAAAAGGATCCCCAACTTTTAGATTGCCTTTTTGTATTAATACAGTCGCCATTGGGCCATGACCTTTATCAAGTTTAGAATCAACTACAGTACCACGTGCTAATGTATCAAAGTTTGCTTTTAATTCAAGCATTTCCGATTCAACAAGCATTGAAGCTAATAGATCATCAACCCCTTGCCCTGTTTTGGCAGAAATGTGGATGGCTTGAATCTTTCCTCCCCAATCTTCAACGAGCACATTATGTTCTGATAATTCCCGTTTTACCCGTTCAGGATCAATATCTGGTAGATCTATTTTATTAATTGCAATGATCAAAGGCACATTTGCTGCCTTAGCATGATCAATAGCTTCGATTGTTTGAGGCATAACGCCATCATTGGCCGCTACAACCAAAACTACAATATCCGTAACTTTTGCGCCTCGGGACCGCATTGCAGTAAATGCCTCATGGCCTGGTGTATCTAAAAATGTTACAGTATTTCCATCCTTAAGCTCAACTTTATGGGCACCAATATGCTGTGTAATTCCACCAGACTCCCCTCCCACTACATTAGTTTCGCGAATATAATCCAATAGAGATGTTTTACCATGATCAACATGACCCATAACTGTTACAACGGGAGAACGGCGCATTGCTTTTGCTTTATCTTCTTCGGTATCTTCAAGTGTAAATAATTCTTCGCCAATATTTTCTAATTTTTCTGCTGCAAAACCAAACTCTCCAGCTAACAGTTCAATAACGTCCCAGTCCAAACGTTGGTTAATAGTGGCGAGAACACCAAGTCCCATACATTTTTGAATAATATCATTTGGTTTTGTATTTAAAATTTTGGATAGTTCATCTACATTTGAAAATTCTGCAATTTTAATTGGTTTTGTTTCAAGTTCAGAATCCACATCATTAAGGATAATATCCTTCTCTTTTTTATAAATTTTCTTTTTTGTTCTTGTATCAATTTTTGCAGTGATCTTTCTTACTGTTTCTAGCGTAGATTTTGAAGATTTTGGATCCACTTTCTTTTTATGGTCGCGACGATGGGTTGTACCTCTGCCCACTTGAGCTTCTATTACCGATAAATCAATTTTACGTAATTTCTTTTTAGAACTTTTTTCATCCTCTTTCTTTTTTTCAGTATCTTTTTTTACACGTTTTTCTTCCTGTTGCATGCGATCAGCCTCAGCAATTGCTTTCTGCTCAGCCTCTAATTTTTCTTTTTCCTCCTTTTCAGCGGCTCGAATCTTGGCTTTTTCCGCTTTACGTTTTTCTTCAGACTTTTCTTTTTGTTTTTCTTCAATTTCTAATTTCCGCTGATCTTCAAGTGTAAGTAATTCTAATTTTTTATTCGTTTTTTGTAATTCTTTTATTCGTGTATCATGGATTTCACGTCGAATTTGTTCTTTTCGATAACGATCTATCGATTCTTTATCTTTGTGAAATTCATTTAAAATGATATGATAAGTTTCTTCACCTACCGGCGCCATATGGCTACTCACTTGGATTCCTTTAGTTTTCAAAAAGGATAAAATTTCCGTGTGGGAAATATTTAATTCTTTAGCAATTTGAAATATGCGGAGTTTTGACATGTATTTATGACTGGACTTTTTCTAGTTTATCTTCAGATAATTGTTTTGCATTGGTTTTTGATAACGGTTCATTGGAAATTTCCTCTTCAGGTGTTTTTTTAGTGCTTTTTTCATCAGGATTTTGTTCTGATTTAGAACTTACTTCTATATTGTCAGAATCTGAGATTTCTACTAGAATTTCTTCCTCATTCTTTTCTTCTGCTTGATTTGCTTCAACAAATGATTGAACCGCATTATATATTTTTTCTAAGGTTAATTCCGCTATTCCCTTGATTTCAAGCAGTCTTTCTTCTTCTGAATTCAACAATTCTGATACTGTTGAAACACCATTATCTGCCAGTGGTTTAACCGCTCGAGCCGGCATATTTTGAATATCAGCTAAAGGCGTTTCTTTCTCGGTAAGTTTTTGCTCGTATTCTTTTTTCCCGAAAGCATCTATACGATATTCAGTAGCTTTCGCAGCCAAATTAATATTAACACCACCTCTACCAATTGCAAATTCAAGCTCATCATCATCAAAAATTGCAATACAATATTTCCGATCATCATCTATATAAAGATCTAATGGTTTTGCTGGTGACAGGGCTCGCGAAATTAGAATTTCAGATTTTTCACTATAATTAATAATGTCAATTTTCTCGTTGTTCAATTCTCGTACAATAGCTTGTATACGACTCCCGCGCATACCAACACAGGCGCCCACAGGATCAATACGTCGATCATTAGATTGAACAATAATCTTTGCCCTCTCACCAGGATGCCTAGAAATTGAACGAATTTCAATAATACCGTCTTCAATTTCAGGAACTTCCATCTCAAACAATTTATAGAGAAAGTGATTATCACTGCGGGAAATCAAAATTTCCGGTCCACGGGAAGTAACTTCAACTGATTTTATAATTGCACGTATCGAATCACCTCGACGGTAACGTTCCGATTTGATTTGCTCTTTTCGTGGCATGCGTAATTCAGCATGCTCAATATTTACGAAAGTATTATCTCTCTGTACTTGATGAACCGTTCCGATTATAATTTCTCCAACTCGGTTTGCATAATCTTCATATATATATTTTTTTTCTACATCCTGTAGTTTTTGAGAAAAAAACTGTTTTGCCATATGAATTAATCTTCTTCCGAAAATTAATGGATCAATTATTTCAACATAAGTATCACCCAACTCTAAATCATTTGCCATTTCTTGATCAACCTTAGCTATTTCTACCAAAGTAATTTCCATAACTGGATCTTCAACAACATCAACAATTGATTTTTCAACATATATTTCAAACTCACCTTTATCTAAGTTGACGATCACACTGCAGTTACTAGCATCTCCTCGTTCACGTTCAACCAGATGCAGGAATAGATCTTCCAAAATTGAACCAAGTTCTGAGCGTTCCACATTTTTTTCACGAGCAATTTCCGAAAAAACTTCAATTAATTCTCTATTAACCAAAATACCTCCCTAAGCAAAAAGATTAATATTTGATTTCAACAAATGCTGATTCAATATTATCAAATTGTAAATAGTTTTTTACACCATTCATCGATAACCCCACAAAGCTTTTATCCTTGACATCATGGATTTTAACTAAAGATGATTCCAATTCTCCTATGCAACGCACCTTGATTACCTTTCCCATATTCTTTTTGAATTGAATGGGGTGCGTAAGAGGTGCATCTAAACCTGGTGATGTAACTTCAAGTTGGAATCCATCTTTATACATTTCATCAAGCAATCCAGAATTCCGAACAGTTTTTGCGATACTTACAGTGGTTTGAAGATCAATAGGTTGAGGTCCATCTATAATGATTGTTACTTTGGATTGGGGTATATTTTCCACTATATCCATAATAACCAGATGGCCTGGAATCATTTCCGCTACTTTTTTTTTCAATGTACTCATGTCTATTTAAAAGAAAAGTGGGTCTGGCAACCCACTTTTCGGACGGAAAATTACAGTTTTTCAAAGGTCTAATCAAAGGTTATATCAATCTCGTTTTTCTCCATACATTTTCCCACTGATTTCTTCCGCTTTTTGTTTTAATTCAAAATTATCTTCATAATTTTCCAATACATTACTAATCAGTTCTATGGCACCACTTTTATCCCCATTTGCAAGCGTAAGTTCAGCTAAGCCCAAAGACACCCATGCCTTTTCTTTTTTCGAATTCGCTTTTTCTCTTGATATTTTTTGATATTTAATTGCATTTGGCAAATCTTGCTTTGATTTATAAATACTAACCAAGCCTTGGTAAGTTGACAAAGACAGTAGTGGATTTTTTCCTTTTTTTGCATATCGTTCAAAATGAGGTAATGCCATTTCATATTCACCTGCAATAAAATATATTCGTCCTAAATAATAATTGGCATTCAATCCTGCATCAGTATTGCCATATTCATCAATCACTTCTTGTAAGTAAATCCTGGCATTATCATTATCATCTAAATCAACATAAACCATTGCTTTACTCATTAAAGTTTCAGCTACTTCAAGATTAGAAGACCGGTTGTTTGTATATAAATAACTCAGAATAAAAACAGCGAAAACACCAATAATCATTTTTGTATATATAGATTTTTTTTGATTGATATGTTTTTTAAAAGTAAAAATATTCTCAATGAATGGATCCCGTTGAATTTCTTTTTTTGTAATTTTTCGTTTTGGTTTTAACATTTATTTCTCCCGATTGAGTACCCCCGACTGGAGTCGAACCAGTATCTAATCCTTAGGAGGGATTTATTCTATCCATTGAACTACAGGGGCAGTCATAGAAATTACCGCTGATATTAAATAGTGTAAAAGAAACAAAAGGTCATTATTATTGTATGAGATATTATTCGAGCTTTAAATCACGGGTCATTAGCTCGCTTACGATTTCTTTTGGATTTTTTTCATTAAATAATATTTGATATACGCCTTCAGAAATTGGCATTTCGACCTGATATTTTTTAGACAAATCATATACAGACTGAGTTGTTCTAATACCTTCTGCAACCATATCCATTTTATCTAAAATTGATACCAATGTTTTTCCTTTACCAATCTCTTCCCCAACATATCTGTTACGACTGTGGATACTTAGGCAAGTCACTATTAAATCACCAATTCCACTTAGTCCAGAAAATGTATCGGAATTAACACCCATAGCCACCCCTAAGCGTGTTATTTCAGCTATACCTCGTGTCATTAGTGCAGCTTTTGAATTATCTCCAAAACCGATCCCATCGCATATTCCAGCTGCTATTGCAATAACATTTTTTAGCGATCCGCCAAGTTCGACACCTTTAATGTCATTATTAGTATAAACGCGTAATGTATCTGATGAAAAAATTGTCTGGACATATTCTGCTGATGATTTGTCAGATGACGCAGATACCAATGTGGTGGGATCACCTTTAATAACCTCCTCTGCATGACTGGGACCATACAATGATACAATTTGACCTGAATCAAGGTTCGATGAATCTTTAATGACCTCGCTCATAGTGCTTAAGGTTCCGTTTTCAATACCTTTTGCAACATTTACAAGAATAACCTTATTTGTGAAAAAAGAACTGGATTTTTCAATAATATTTCTTACACCGTGGGATGGAACTGCAACAACAATACAATTTGATCCTTCAATACAAGTTTGAATTTCCTTTTTAAATATAATATTTGAATGAAATTCAAAATCCGATATGTTGGGATGCATTCTTGATCGAATCATATCATCCACCACATCCATTTTATAATGCCAAGCAGTTACTGAGTGGCCATTTCGTCCTAAAACTTGAGCAAGAGTACTACCCCAGGTACCACAGCCCAGTAATGATATATGGGCCATATTTAGTCTATATACATTGATTCGATGACTGAAGACCAGTTTTCACTGATCTGTTTTCGGCGAATTTTTAAGGTTGGAGTCAATTCACCATCATCAATTGTAAAGTCACGCGGTAAAATAGAGAATTTTTTTAACTGTTCAGGATTAGAAAATTGTTTATTTAAGTCATTAACAAATACTTGTATTTCGGCGAAAATTTTATCGCTATCGGTATAATCACTAATTGAATGGCCTTTGTCTTTTAACATGCTTAATTGATCTACAGGATCTTTTGGAATGGAATTGGCTATAACTCCCAATTTGTCCCGAAGGATTACCCCCACATCAAGAGTAAAGAGCGCCGAACAATATTTACGCCCATCTCCCACTAGAAAACATTGAGAAACAATTGGGATAGACTTCATGGTTTCCTCAATAACAAGAGGGGCAATATTTTTTCCGCCAGAGCTTACATAAATCTCTTTTTTTCTACCCGTGATTGATATATAACCATCCGAATCAATTTTACCTATGTCACCAGTATGTAACCAACCTTCAATCAGTGTTTCCTGTGTTGCTACAGGATTTTTATAATATCCTTTCATGACATGGTTTCCCCGAATAAGAATCTCTCCATCATCCGATATTTTAACTTCTGTTTTATTTAATGCTTTTCCAACAGTACCAATCTTATTATTTCCATGATAATTAATAGTCGCAACTGCAGTGTTTTCAGTCATTCCATATCCTTCATATATGGGAATATCTAATGATTGGAAAAGCCTTAGTATATCAGGATTGATAGGCGCAGCACCAGAAGCCGCATAACGGGTTTTAGAAAAACCTGCCGCATCTTTTAATTTTCCTTTGAAAACATTAGATAAAAAAGGAAGTTTTAATCCTATTTTTAAAATAATTTTGGTATCAATTGCTGATTTTAAATTAGAATATATTTTTTCATATATTCTTGGTACTCCAATAAAAAGATGGGGTTTTACTTCCTTTGCATAATCCACAATATTTAATGGACTATCTACTACATGCAAATGAAGTGCGTCTTTTATCCAATTATGAGTATCTACTAACTGTCCAAAAACGTGAGCTAATGGAAGCCATGATACATATCTTTCACCCTGATTGAACTTCAAAATCTCCTCTGTGCGTTCTACCTCAAAACGCCAATTTCCATGAGTTAATTCTACACCTTTAGGATTGCCCGTTGTTCCAGAAGTATATATCAATGACGCAGTATTATCATCCTTAATTTTATCAATTCTTGAATGAATTTCAGATTCATTTACATTTTT
>Ga0208747_1000436_pt1 | contig 12733 bp, 9 predicted proteins | sample Knorr_S7_td_AAIW_FD_185597 | JGI IMG/M metagenome (GOLD analysis project Ga0208747, IMG submission 185597) | Marine microbial communities from Southern Atlantic Ocean transect - Knorr_S7_td_AAIW_ad_750m_LV_A (SPAdes) (version 2) | ecosystem: Environmental > Aquatic > Marine > Oceanic | place...
AATGACTGCCTGTAAGGACAATCTTTTGCAAAGCCAAATAATCTCTTCTTATCAAACACCATCAGGCCAAAGAGTAGAAATTCTCAAACAATCCTTCCCATCGTCTCGAAAGCGACCGGTCAAGAGAGTCGCTTTTATCGCCGGACTTCATGGAAATGAATTAGAAGGCGTTTATATTTGTCATCTTCTTACCAAACACTTAAAAAAATTACAAAGAACTCAACCAAAAGCTTTTCTAGGTGAAATTCATATTTATCCAGCCGTTAATCCGCAAGCAACTGCTAGCGGAACTCGCTTGTGGCCCTTTCTTTCAATTGATTTCAATCGTCAATTTGGAGATTCTGAAGGAAATTCCCCGGCAATTAAATGCGCCGAAGAATTAATAAATGACCTAAAATCCTCCGCTGACATTGTGATCGACTTTCATGCTAGCAATCTGCACCTCAAAGAAACTCCCCAAATAAGAATTACCGAAGGTTTTCACAAAAAACTTATCCCTCTTGGCGTGCATTGTAATGTCGATCTTATCTGGGTTCATCCTCCATCTCCTATGTTCAAATCAACATTGGCTTACAATATGAATCAATCTAAAGTGCCGACATTGGTCATTGAAACTGGGATTGCCTTGCGCATCAACCAGAACTTTTCTAACCGTATCTTGTTAGGTATGTTGAACCTCCTGTATCAGGTCGGAGTAATAGTAACAAATAAGCCTCCGGTTCCAGTTAATCATCCAATAATCGTTCAATCTTCCCAGGTTATCCAAGTTCATTCCAAACATGCAGGATTGTTTATAGGACATACTGACATTAAAAAAAATATTGCCAAGGGAGAAGTAATCGGAGAAGTGGTGAATGCAAAAAATGGTCTAACTTTACAGGAAGTAACAGCGGCTGAAAGTGGGTTTCTTTTCACTGTGCGTGAACATCCCCTTGTTTATCCAGGCGCACTTCTAGGTAGAATCGCTAAAGATATAATAACGTGAAAGAAACAATTCTATCGATTCAATCGCCCCTTGGTCCTCCAACTGAACTCGTACAATTCACTTGGAGAGGAGCTCAACCAAAAAATACTATTTCGATTGTTTCTGGAGTTCAAGGGAATCACCTAAACGGTATTTATCTTTGTTCGCGACTCGTTCGTTTTCTTAACTCGGTGGAATCTGGAAAAGAACCAGGTTACTATTTAAAAGGTGTGATAAAAATCATACCTACGACCAATCTCCCGGCCATCCAAGAAGGCAAAGGCCTGTGGTCGTTCTACGATTTGGATATGAACCTTGCGTTCCCAGGAAATGAACAAGGTGAAATTCCCGAACAAATTGCCGCCACTGTCTGCCGACAAACAAAAGATTCTCAGTTTGGAATTATCCTTCAAAGTGGAGACACTCATTATGATGATGCTCCGCATTTACTCTGCCTGAACCCTGATGGCCTTGCTAAAGATTTCGCAAGAAGCCTCGCCATCAAAAACGCGCGAGAACCAAAAATCTCATCTACCTTCAGACTTTGCCTTTATGACCAATGGGTAGATCAAATGATTACTTCTGTAATTCTATCCGCAGGGAAACCAAACCACTTAGACATACCCCTTTGCGAAACCATACTTCCCGGACTAATCAATAGTCTTCTGTGGTCAGAAGTTTTGGGCAATGACCAAAAAAAATCGACTAAATATCAATTGAAATTTAATAGACAATCTAACGAACAATTTGTAATCTCCCACGCAGGTGGTTTTTTCATGCCAATAGTTAAACTCGGGTCAAAAGTTACAAAAGGACAAAAGATCGGAGAAATAGTTGACATACATTCAAATACTACTCTTGAATCAATTGTATCCAGTTCGAGTGGATATTTAGTCACCTTACGTAATCACCCTATGGTTTACCAAAGAGAAGTATTAGCCATTCTGTTAGGCAAACCGAAATTCCCTTTTTGGCCTATTAAATAAATGATCTCATTTCACAACCGAAAGAAACTCATATGACATTGAGTTATGGAGTTTCGTTTTTCGTTCATTGAATACCAACTATAATTTAACAATCCCATGGCCACATTTAACTTATCAAGCCCGCTAGTAATAGAACAAACACCTGATGGATACCGTTACTCCATTGAACCATTCTTGTTAGTGAACTTTGCAATTTTATCAACGGGCAACCGCCTCCTAGACATTGGAACCGGATGCGGGATCATCCCCCTCCTTGCATCAACACAAGTAGAGTTAGGAAAAATTGTAGCGATCGAAATTCAAAAATCTCTTTATGATCTCGCTGTTATCAATATGTCAAAAAATGGAATCTCAGGTAAAGTAAGCCTTGTGCATGGTGACTTTACGGGCTCGACCCTGAGCTCTAAAGATGGACTATTTGACACGGTAATTTCAAACCCACCATACCGAAAATTAAACACAGGGCGCATGAATCCGAATCATGAGAAAGCGGTAGCCCGGCACGAAATATCTATGAATTTAAATTCACTTCTTACTAAAACAAGCAGTTTGTTAAAATACGGGGGGACCTTCGTTATGGCCTACCCACCCTTAAGACTAAAAGAAGTACAGGAAACACTCTGCTCTCATAAATTGTTTCCCTCAAGGCTTCGTTTTATACACAGTTCACGCGAGGCTGATGCTCGTATATTTTTAATTGAGTCTGTTAAAAATCGACAAGTAGAATGTGTCATAGAACCACCTCTATTTGTTTATAATAAAGATGGTTCGTATTCGAAAGAAATGGAAAAAGTTTATGCTTCCTTTAATTATTCTAGCTGGGCCCACAACATCCAACAAGAGCGATACCGCGATCGAATTAGCTGAAAAAATTAATTCAGAAATCATTAGCGCTGACTCTATGCAGGTTTACAAGTATTTCAATATAGGAACAGCAAAAGTAACACCTGCTGACCGAGTTAGAATCCCACACCACCTAATAGATATTCTGGAACCTGATCAAGAATTTTCCGCATTTGATTTTAAATCTATGGCTTTAGCTCATACGAGAGAGTTGCATAGCCAAGGGAAAGTCCCCATAATAACCGGAGGCACTGGACTCTACATCAAAGCCCTATGTGAGGGCTACGATTGCGCAGTACAAATAAACCCAGAAATTAAAAAACAAGTCCAATCTGATATCCAAACGAAAGGACTTCCAGAAATGCACAGGGAACTCCTGCAAATCGATCCTAATTCAGCAGAACGAATCCCTCCTCTGGATAGACAGCGAATCGAAAGGGCAATCTCAGTTTACCGCCAAACAGGGGCACCTTTTTCAAAGTTCAGCAAAGAAAATTCAAAGACAAATTATGAATTCCCCATCCACACTTTTCTCATAGAACGAGACCGAAAAGAACTTTACGCCAACATCAACCAGCGTGTCGAAAAAATGATCGAAAAAGGATGGGTCGAAGAAGTAAAAAATCTTTTAGCACAAGGATTCTCTGAAAAGCTAAAACCCTTCCAAAGTATTGGATACGCACAAATCATAAAATTTCTACATGAAAAACAATCATTAGAAAAAACCACCGACCTAATCAAGCAAGATACGAGAAATTATGCAAAACGTCAGATTACTTGGTTTAAAAAACTTTACGACGCTAAAACAATTAATGCCGAGTCATCTGACAATCCAATTACCCTAAGAGATAAAATTCTTGCTCTAATTCCTCAAACATTAGGCCTCTTTGCCTTTTTTATTTCACTCTCTTTTGCAAACCCTGAAAGCGTAATGGGAAGTGAGATAAAACCCTATTCCTCTGGATTATCTCAGTTTAAAAAAGGAAATTTCCATCAGGCTGCCCTGTTATTTCGTTCCATCCACTCTTCAAGTTCCGATTCACGAGCGAAAAAACGCGCCTCTTATCTTCTCGCTCATAGTTTAGCCCACACCAACAAGCTAGATGAATCAATTAAGTTGTTCCTAGCCTCTATCAAATCTTACCCAGAAATAGAAGACTACATTCGCTTCCACTTGGCAGAGGTGTTCTTGAACTCTGGGAAAACCAAAGAAGCCTTGGAACAAGTTAATACCCTCCATGAAAACTTTCCAAACACTCTATTATTAACAAAAAGTAATATTTTGCTGGCGAAGATTTTAGAAAAAGATAATAAAATCCAAACAGCTCTTAACGTACTCGGCGAGACTGAAAAACGAATATCAGGTTTTTCAATGCGCTCTGAGTATAGGTCGTACCTACCCGAAGTTATTTTTCTACAAGGACATCTTTATCAAAAATTGGGGAAGAAAAATGAAGCCTATGATCGCTACCGTTTACTTCATATTGTTTTCCCCACAAATCAACTAACGCAACAGGCAAAAGGAGAAATGATTAAACTCGCTAAAGACATGGCAATTGGCATCAAACCTTTAGCTCTCAACGAATATGAACAGCGCACTAGAGCATTACTCCGCGACGTCGAATATCAGCAGATCGTTAGTGAAGTTTCTGAATTATTAAAACATAACACTTCCCTCCCAGCTAATTTCTATTTTTACTTAGCCAGAGCGCAGAAAGGTCTTCGCAAACGGAATCTGTCTAATTCTGCACTTAGAAAATTTCTTGAACACCACCCAAATCATAGGCGTAAGCAAGAAGCTTTATTCATGATTGGCCGAAATCTTTGGAACACAGGGTATTATCAAGACGGGCTTAAATACTTCAAAAACTCAATCGATACAGCAACAAACCACACATTGGCCAATCAAGCTCGTTTTTTTATCGGCAAAATGCATGAGGAAAAAAAACGATACCCCAAAGCAACCAAATATTACACAGAGTTAGTTAGCAAATCGTCAGATGAGTATGCCGAACGGGCCGCATGGCAACTTGGCTGGATGAACTACACGATAGGAAATTTTAAAAAAGCTTATGACTACTTTGATAACAGTGTTCGTAAATACCCATCAGGCCTCTTCATTGAGAGTAGTATGTTCTGGAGCGCAAAATCAGCTAAGCAATTAAAGCATATGGGTCTAGCTCAACAAATTTTCACAAATGTTAATATGACGTTTCCTTACACCTACTATGGAATTAGAGCTGGGGAGATGAAACCTGACAAAAAGTTCTTTCCGGAGATCCCTAGAGAAGAAGAGCTCCCTTTCGCAACATCCATACTATCAACCGATGCGCACTTTCACCATTCTCGAGGGGTTGAATTATCAGCCATAGGGTTTTATGAAGATGCGAGACTAGAAATCAAAAAACTTGAGAGCACCACACAAAAAAATATTTCAGGAATACTTTGGTTAACCAAACTTTACAACGATGCGCACGCTTATTCCGATACCATGCGCGTTATGCAACTATACAAAAACTTTAAAACAAAACTTCGAGAAAAAGATCTTACCAAAAATTTTTGGAAAAACTTTTACCCCCTAGCTTATGCAAAAGCCATTCATCTCAACGCAAAAATTTTCAATATCGACCCATACTTTGTAAAAGGACTTATCCGGCAAGAAAGTTTGTTTAACTCTCAAGTGCAGTCCCGCGCTGGAGCAATAGGGCTAATGCAAATTATGCCAGAAACCGGGCGGTTACTTTATGCTAATTCTAAAAAGAGCGAACCCTTTAATACCACAATTCTATTTAATCCCGAGACAAACATTCAACTAGGAATCCAATACATTGACCAACTAAACAAACGCTTTAAGAAAAATAGAACTCATATTCTGATTTCATATAATGCGGGCCCTCACAATCTAAAAAAATGGCTAAAAAGATTCAGACACCTTCAAGATCCTGACGTATTCATAGAATCTATTCCATACCCTGAAACCAGAAAATATGTTAAAAAAGTTCTTCGTAACTATGGGATCTATCAATCCTTGTACTCAAAAATAAACCTCTAGCCAATCGATATATATAGAAAATTCCGCACAGGCTCCAGAACCTACCCATAAACATATTGTAATAGCTAACTATTTTTAATTCGCACCATTGCCATTAGATTTTATTAAAAGGTTCAACAATGTATAATTACTGTACATATAATTGAGGTCGACTGTAAATTACAAGGCCAATCAAGTTTGAAAGGAAAAATCAAATGAATGACATGTCATCCTGCTGTGATAAAAATTCAGATAAAGAAGATGTGTCCAGAAATGACGTTCAAAGTTTTTATTCAAAAGCAGCCGTCACCGCTCAGGAAAGCTTGTGCTGCCCTACGCAATATGATTCGAGTGAATTGTCCCATATCCCTAAAGAAGTTTTAGAAATCTCATATGGTTGTGGAAGTCCAGTAGGAAAGGCCGTTCTCCAAGAGGGACAAACAGTGCTAGATCTTGGATCAGGTGGAGGGATCGATTGTTTTATCGCTGCAAAGTATGTGGGGAGAACGGGCCATGTCTACGGAATAGACATGACTGACGAGATGCTCAACGTTGCCAGACAAAATGCGGATCAAGTTGTTAAAAACCTTGGTTACAATAACATAGAATTTAAACAAGGATTTCTTGAAAATATTCCCATTGAAGACATGTCTGTCGATCTTGTTACCTCCAATTGCGTAATCAATCTTTCTACAAAAAAAGGAGACGTTTTTAAAGAAATACATAGAATTTTAAAGAATGAGGGGCGTTTTCTAATTGCAGATATTATTTCAGAAGTTGAAGTCCCGGAGGAAATGCGCAACAACAAGGAACTTTGGGGAGAATGTATCTCTGGCGCACTTACCTTGCAAGAATTTCTCAATTATGCTCGAGATAATCAATTCAATGGATTACATATACAAAAAGACTACCTATGGAAAGAGGTTGCGGGCATTAAATTCTATTCTTACACGATAGAGGGGTCTAAGTTTTCTTCCAGAGAAAACCCGTGTGATAGTAATTCTGTTTTTGCTACCTATGCAGGACCTTTTGACACTGTGATTTTTCAAGGAACTAAATTTCAACTTGGTGTCACTGTTGAAATCGACCGCAGTACTGCAACAATAATGTCTTCGCATTCCTATAGCGGACAGTTTATAATAACCGACCCAAAAATTGAAAAACCAACGGAAAGCAACTCTGAAACCTCCTGTTGTAGTTAGCTGAATTTATTAATCATTAGAACCCAAAAAACCACACTCAGAAACCTAACGGGATCTCAGTGGCCATGCGAAATCCAGGATGGATTGTCTAAATGAAACCATGCCACGGTTCTTATCAACTCCGCGTAACGTAAGATTCCGTCTAGTAGACTTATCCGCCCATTCCTTCAAAACCCTATAAAAAGACAAGATAAACCGTAAAAGAGCTAAAGCTTGGTAACCTTCGATTATGATTTACAACAATTCATTAATTCATTTATAACGACGGTAAACGGCGGGTATCAAAGCAAAAATGCCTAACAAAACGAAGGCTCCAAATATTTCTGGGGACGCAATATCAGAGATGGTATTTATGCGTGCTAAATTACTGCCAGCATTAGCATAAACAAATGAACCTGGCATAATTCCTACCATTGTGCTGAGAAAATAAATCGAGAGTCGAACCTGTGTTACCCCCAAAACAAGATTAACCAGAAAAAATGGGAATAATGGAACCAGCCTCAAAAATAGCAGATAGCTAGTAGCATTATCCGAAATTCCATTGTTGATAAACTCTAATTTGTCACTGAATTGACTTTCAACCCAGTTGCGAAAAATAAAACGAGCGCTAAGAAAAGCAGCCGTAGCCCCTAAGGTTGCCCCTATATTGACAAGGAAGGTCCCCAGAACTGATCCAAAAATAGCACCGGCGCTCAGAGTGAGTACCGCTGCCCCAGGTAACGAAAGGGAAACCGTTAAAAAATAAATCCCAACAAATCCTGCAATGAAAATAATAGAATTCTCGTGGTAAACAACATTCAACCTGTCTCGGTTGGCTTTCAAAATTTCGAATGATAAATATTGTTGAATGTCAAAAAAATAAAACGCAGCAATCCCTACGCCAATTAAAACCAATAAGATTGTTTTTTTATTAATCACCCTTCTATTACAGAGTCCTCTCTATACTAACTACAGGGAAAAACATTCAGGTATTTATGCATTCCAAGCTTGGTTACGTTAAGTTCAAACATTATATTTTTTACTGCGAGGATATTCTTGACTACAAGTATTAGCACCCCCCCTCATTTTTCTAACATTACCCTAACTCTTTCTAGACGATCAAAGTCTTCCAACTTAACATAAAGTTTTTCCGCCTTACTAAGATGATGGACTCCCTTTTCCTCGTTGAATATTTTTTCCAGACACGTATAACCTAGCATGTAATGCCCTTCAGCAAAGTCCGGCTTAATGCGCACTGTTTCACTAAAAGCATCGCATGCGCCCTGAAACTTTTCACAGTCTAGCAAAACAAGACCTAAAAAATATTGCGTCTGCAATGAATCCGGTTTCAACAATGCCGAACTGCGGAGAGAGGTCGCCGCTCTTTCAAAATCTTTCATTGCCCGATAGGCAACTCCGATATAATAATGTGCGTTCGAATCTTTTGAATCAATTGTTACCGCTCTGTTCAAAACTTCTAGTGCCTTTTCGTATTCCTCTTTTCTAATATAAGCAGCACCAAGAGCAATATACCCATGAATAAAATCAGCATTCAAACGAATAGTTTGCTTTAAGGATCCTAGCGCATGATCAAGAACATCAACCCCAATCTCTTCTAAGCTTCCGTAAGCGATTCCCATATTGTAATAAGCATCAATAAAATCTCGCTTGAAAGATATCGCGATTTTATATGCATCTACTGCAGCTTGATTCAAACCTAATTGTTGAAGTCGAAGCCCTTCTTTTAACCAGTCTTCCGCGGCCTTATTTTTATCTATGAGAAGATCTGAGGAATCACAAATCTGCTGTATCAATTTGGCCCTCTGAAATTCTTTCTGCTCTTGAAATAAATGCTCTGCCATTCGCAGGTATTTCTCCGCACGTCTAGAATTCCTTAATTTTTTCATATGAACAGAACCTAATTGATAATAGGATTCTGCGAATTCTGGCAGTAGTTGTATAGATTTTTTAAACGCCTGACGTGCTTCTGAATTGTGACCGTACTCTATTAATTCTAATCCAACCATATGAAACAGGTGAGATAGAACGCGGTTTTTTTCGATGGTGTTCTTATCACCTGTTCCATTATTTTCTGCTGGATAACGCTTAAGTTTTTCGAATGTGAATGTAAACCAAAATTCCGGGACTGCAAATTCTGGGGTCATTGGGACAGCAGTATGAAATGCTGCCATTGCTTTTTTGTCTCGCCCTGCTAACCAATAGCTCATCCCAAGACTATAATAAACCTGAGGATAATCGCTCCTCAATTTTACAATTTTCCTATAAGACTCGATTTCATCCTTATAATTCCCCATACAACCGTACACATGCCCTAAAAGATGATACGCAGGGTAGGCATCCGGGCTCATATGTACAACTCCTTTCAAAGTCTCAACTGCTTCCTCATATTCACATGCAAAAATACTTAGGATAGCTTCTCCAAGTAACTCAGTATCTTTCCAAGCATAAGGAAATAAATCAAATATTACCTCCATTACCCATTCAGCTGGAGATTCGACTCCCTGAAGAGCTTTGAGGCGAATCGCCATATGGGGGTCAAGTTTCCGAAAAGCCTCACCGATGGAGGACAAACCTTCTTCTGAGATAAGGTCCTCTCCCATAGATTTTTTTTTGTTTTTCTTTTTTTTATTCAATGAAATTTTCTTTCATATTATTTTTCTTACATTATAGTATTTCTAGAAATGCATTAAAAGAGAGTGTTGAGTTTTATGCTTTTCAAATTCACAGCAATAGAGTTATATAATTTCCTTCAAACCGAACGTTCTTTTTAAACTATCTAACAGTTTTGCTATTTATAATTCTTTTTAATTTTGAGTAAATTTTCACCAGACTACTATGGTCTTGATACTGGTGAAGTGGAATTTTTTGATTAAGAACCTGGCCATCTCTAAATAATTCGCCAGGGAGAGTCTTTTTTACATATTTCTCATTGATCAACCATGAAAATTTATATTCCTCCTGATTCCCCGTTCTTAACAACGGATACCCGAACTAAAAGGTGGGCTGTTCCCTATCACTCTGAGTGTATTAATGGGCGAATTGGCGTTTTACTGGATAACAATCGCCAATATCTTCAAAATAAATCTATCCTAGATATTGGGTCTCACACTGGAATTTTTTCTTGGGCGGCGTTACAACTTGGGGCAAAATTTACCCATGGTATTGATGTAGAAAAACGTACCACAAAACGTTGCATAGAATTATTTTCGAAAGAGGAAATAAGCACATCGAAGTATAAATTTGAAACTAGTGATATTCTAGAATTTCTAGAAGGGGTAGAAAAAAATTCTTTCGACACGATCTTTTGTTTTGGCATTCTATATTACATGACAGAACCTTATCGCTTGCTCAAGCTTATGGCTCGTGCAGCAAAAGAAACTGTCCTCATTGATACCTTTACAGCATCCTATTCGGCCGTACAGGGAAAGGACGCACCAAGAACTCACCCTCACCTGACGAACCATATTCTCAGTCTACCACTGATGGTATCGTGCCCTACTCAAACAGAAAAAAAGGACTATAACCTACCCGAATATTTTAATCGCAAAGGACGCAATCTAAGCTTAACTACGTTGCCCACACACGCCATGCTTGAATTGTGGTTTGAATCTTTGGGCTTGTCCTGGGAGCCAATGGACTGGTCTAACCATATTACTAGACCTTGTTCATTTCAAGACTTGCTCACTCCTGAGCAAAAACTTGATTCTCACTGGGCTGACATTTACGCAAGTGGAATTCGTGTATCTTATAAACTAGATGTCTAACTCAACTAAAGTTTGATAAAAGTACTTAAAATGAACATGACGCCTGATCAGTGTTTTTTAATTTCCCTTATTTGGAAAGAGCGCCTAAAATAGTTCAACTTTAATTTATATTATTGACTCAACACCTTTCGAGAGAGTATGAGACATGAAAATAGCTTCGTTTAATGAATTTACGAGTAATCTGGATTTGGAACCAATTAAATTTTCTCTTACGCAAAGAGAAGATGGACCTAACTGGTCCCTGAATAAAGCTGAAACGTTAGAAGTCTGGTACCGTAGATTTCTGTATCTGTCGAATATATATAATGAGAAAGTAATCGTTCCCAGCAAAGATATCGACACATTCTGGCACACCCATATTCTCGATACACAAAAATACATGTCTGATTGCGAAGCCCTATTTGGTAGGTACGTCCATCATTTCCCCTATTTTGGAATGCGCGGTAAAAGGGATCGAGACCAACTTGAAAAAGCATTTCGTAAAACTGAGGAATTATTCTTGCTTCATTTTGGCGAATCACCTGTAAGTGTTGGAATTGCCGATTGTGGATCTCTATGCAATGAACCAACTCCAAAATTAGACCATAGTGCGCTCTGCCCTAACGAACGCCCAACATTAGCTGGCGCAGGAATTACTCATTAAACGTAAAGTTTAATGGTCTCCACTTACTAAAGTAATGGTGCCATAAGAAAAAAAGTCATTTCTAAAGCTACCCATATAAAGGGCTATGCTTGCAGGTAAACCACGAGTGTGAAAACTTTTCAATTTGTATTTTAAATTTATGCACTCTTCTAATCGCATTCTTTCTTTTTCTATCATCATCTTTGTTGTTTTGGCCACAAGTCAATGCTCATCCAAGAATAGTGACGAATTAGTAAAGGAAGGTACAAAGCATAGCGAAAAGGGAGACTATGACAAATCATTCGATGCTTTTTTGAAAGCAACTAAGTTGGATCCAAAAAATGTGAACGCTTTTTATGGGCTAGGCGGAATATATAATTATCGGAATGAATATGAAAAAGCGGTCCAAGCCTTTAAGACCGTGATCAAACTAGATCCTACCCATTTTAATGCTCGATATAGTTTAGGGTTCACTTATGAAAAAATTGGAAAACCAGAATTGGCAGAAATAGAATACGAGCGCTACAATAGTTTGAAGAAAAGATTTGAATCTATGCTTACGAAGGAATAAGGAACCTTGAAAACTGTAGTAGCCCTTACATTACTCACCTTTTTTTTTATGTCAGCATGTAATTCAGGCCTAAGTAAACATCGAAAACATGCAAGAAAATACCCGCTAAAAGATAAAGAAAACATTAAACAACTTACATCCCACGCCAAAATAAATAAAAGAAAAACTAAAAAATATAAAGGACAAGCTAAAAAACATAAAAGGCGAACTAAAAAACATAGGAGGCAAACTAAAAAATTACCCGCACCTTCTAGTTCCGATCAAATATTGTTACCAACTATAATTCATGCAGTTAATGGAACGCTTATGGTTTTGGTTGACTCATCAGTTGATAAAGCCGGCCAATTGAAATCAAAGCAAGGAAGCTTAATCTCTCCCATTAATGTATCCAATGATAAAAAAAAGATACATATGTTTTACATTGACCACACTGAAGTAACGGTGAGACAATACAAAAACACACATCCAACTCACGATCAAACCCATATAACTGGAGAAACCTGTCCGCTCTGCCCAGCCCTGAGTGTTGATTGGATCAGCGCAGATAAACATTGCCGGGCAGTAGGAAAACGTTTGCCAACAGAAGCCGAATGGGAGTTGGCGGCAGGAGGTTCATCGAAAAAAACTGCCTATTGGAGCAATAAAACTAAAGGGTCATTTGCCAACCTTGTTGGGGAAAAAGATGGATTTCTTTCGGTCGCCCCTGTAGGGTCATTCCCTTCAGGAGCCGGACCTTATGGTACCCTGGAT
>Ga0208747_1000446_pt1 | contig 12612 bp, 13 predicted proteins | sample Knorr_S7_td_AAIW_FD_185597 | JGI IMG/M metagenome (GOLD analysis project Ga0208747, IMG submission 185597) | Marine microbial communities from Southern Atlantic Ocean transect - Knorr_S7_td_AAIW_ad_750m_LV_A (SPAdes) (version 2) | ecosystem: Environmental > Aquatic > Marine > Oceanic | place...
TTCCAACAGTTTTACCAAATGCGGATTATTCGTATTACACTTTTAAAACTTCAGGCTTTAAAACTTTCTGAATTAGGTTGGAAATATTTGAGGAATTATTGGGGAAGACTGTGACAAAAGTGTGACAAATATATTGCCACACTTTATGTCACTGAAGTAAGTCATTTCAAATGCTGGTGGGTCGGCGGGGGCTCGAACCCCGGGCCACCTGATTAAAAGTCAGATGTAGTGGGTAAACAGGGAAAGACTGCAACAAATAAGGTTAATATAATCAATATGATAAAAGGACTAATATATTTGGGGATACTTAGCAATATGACCGGTTTTTGTAAGCTAATGGCACAAAATTGGCACAAAAGTTTTGCCCTTGTGCGTGCGTGTAGTGGTTTTTCTTGCGGTGGCTAGTATTAATGATAAAAATATTTTTTTGATCATATACACTCCTTTTAAAATTCAACATTAATTAGTAATCCTATTCGTCTATGTTGTATCACCAGCATGCTAGTTTTTCAATGTTTATTGTTGACGAAACTGACAGTATATATGTATAATAAATCTTAAATATCAAGAGAACCGGTTTGGTTTGCATCGGCACATCCAGTGTCGTACCGGTCAGCAACCTTTACAGGCATGTCCTGAAGGTGCTTGCAGAAGCTTCGTATGAACGAAGGACGATATGGGTGAAAGCCAAAATGCCTGGGTTTTAAATCCTATCAGCATTTCAATACTAGCTTAGATAAGTTTGGTTCCTGTCAAATGAACAACTGCGTCTAATTTTCCCATAACGATTTTTCTCAAAATTTAATGGGGAACTAAAATGGAAAAACTAACTAAAGAAGAACAAGAGAGACTGGGTTTATACACGGGAAGGTTCCAAGCCCTTTGGGATAATTATTTCTTTCGAATGGAAGCCCGTGAGCATAGGAAGGACACCATTGGACTTGATCCTACTCCAGAGGAAAAAATTAAGATGGAGGAATTTGAGGAGTGGGCTAAGAAACAGCCATGGAATCTCGAAGTACAAGACGTAACCAATAAATAAATTGAAAGGAGAGATATGGAAAAAATTGAAGGATGGGATCCGCAAATATTTGTTTGCGAGAAAAAAACTCTTGACAACCAGGAGAAACCATGTTCGCTCGGATTCCATTTGATTCTCTAAGGGCAAAAACAATTACAAAATGCTTTCTTAATGAATTTATAGACGATGCGGTCTCAATCCTCTATCCGACATCCCGATCCCTCAGACGTGACGCCCAAAGTGTCAAGATTCTGGGTCGGATGCAGAAACCCCCGGAGAGGTGCCCGATCCACGACGGCGTTGTGGGTGTGGAGCAATATGGGTTGGCGCAACTGGTTGTTCCAAGGGCGAAAACTGGCCGGAGTGCCTTTGTAGGCATCTAAAGTGAGACGATCGCTTTTGAGGTAGCCCGTCACCTTCTCGAAATCCATGGAATTTGTTCGCAACACGGATTCCACGATCACCTTGACTGCCGCCCACGCAGCCCAGTCTGGGCCCAGCATCTTGCGTTTTGCCCGCTTCACGAAGCGCTGGTTGAGTTGCGGAGCGCCGTGACGCTCCCACGCCCAGTGCCACGCCGAGGGGATGAGACCTTCAGTTCCCACGACCGGACGAGGATGAACCGTCTGGTAAGGCACATAGCGGCCAAATTCGCCATCGGTATCGACAAGCAAGACCACCTCGGATTGATGCGTTGTGAGCAACGCGATGTTGTTTTGGTCCCGCTGCCGGGGATCGTTGCTGAGAACGAATTCTTTCTCCTCCGTGATCTTCAACCCAAACTTCTTGGCGGTTTTCCGAAATGCCTGACTAAACGCCTGATCGCGGGGGAGCTTTCCCTGAAGCAGCAACAGGTTCCTCCATTGCTTGGTGACGAGGTACTGCGCCAAACCATCGGCCAGCATCGCGTAGCTGGGGATTGTATGCATCAGGTGGGGTCTGCACTGGTTGCCGCGCAACTCGTCAGCAGATTCGGAGACGTTAAAGAGCAGCAGAGGCTTACCTTGGGCCGCGTTGGCCACGGTCAGCAACGCTTCTGCAGGGGCATCCACAAGAACAAACGAAACGTTTTGTTTCTCATGTAACCGAACAATCGCCTCCGCAAGTTCAGGCTCGGATTTTACAGACACCTTTTCTAGCCTAAATTTTATGCCAATCGCTCGCCCAACAATGCGGCTTTCCCGGAGGGCCACCTCGGCCCCTGGCCAAGGGCGGCCCCGTGGTTTGAACTCAATGCCTGCGTAACGTCGATCCTCTCGGTAACGGGGATCGCCATCGAGTTCCGCATACCCGATGACGAGCGTTGTTTTCCCCGCCCCCCAGACTGATTGGATGGACAGCAATCCGGCAAAACAAAATATCCCAAAGGCTTTTCTAATCATGCTTCAATCGTCAATGAGGATCGCATAAGGAACGAAGCCAACCGAAACCGAAGTTAACGCCTTTTCCTTCTGCACGTCAATGATGGTAAGGTCGTCGGAAAGACCGTTGGCGACATAAAGCAATTTCTCGTCACGAGTCATAGTGAGACCCCAGGCACGTTTGCCCACGAGCAAGTAGTCTTTCACTTTCTTCGAAGCAACGTCCACGACAGCCACGTGATTAGCCCTCCCAAGGGCGACAAACGCTGTCTTACCATCGCGGGTGATGAGAACGTCTACGGGTGTAACTTCATCCTTTCGGAAACCTTGCGGACGGAAGAGCAATTCATCAGTGACTTTGAGCAAGGCGGTGTCGATGATATTCACGGAACCGGCAAGTTCAGCAGAAACCCAGAGTTCCTTACCATTCGGAGTCAGGGCAAACCGGCGTGGCCTCGTGCCCACAAGAATATCTGCAAGAACTTCTCCGGTTTTAGTGTCAATTACATGAACCATATTGGCGGTTTCAGAAGTGACAAACACCATAGAACCGTCGGGCATAACCATTACTCCTTCTGGCTCTTCGCCTACTTCCACTTCCTTTACCACCTCACCTGTTTCCAGATCGACAAATGAGGCCATTGCGTCTTCCTCATTTGAAACGTAGAGAATTTTCCCGTTTGGGTGCAAGTCGAAGGTCTCTGGTTCCTCAATGTCAAGGATACGCTCCACGAGCTCCTGAGTTGCTACATCGTAAACGGCAATCTGATTGTCGTCCGCACAAGCAACATAGAAAAGAGTCTTGTCTAGGTTGAAGTGCATGCCTCTCGGTCGCCCACATGTATCGATGGTGTTTATAAGCTGATTGGTTTTGCTGTCCAGTACAGAAAGTGTGTTGCCCTTTTCATTGCTTACAAAAATCAAACCTGTCCCTTTTGCTGAGACCATGGTATTAGTAAACAACAAATTGAAACAGGGTAAGCTTACGGCAAAGATGAGTTGTTTAACGGTTTTATTCATGGAATGGCCTTTAAGTTAGTTGAACGATCGTTTGAAATTTTTTCCTGTAATGTCCAAGCGCAGCGGTCATCAATCAATGAATTACCGCAAAAGCTCTGATACTTCAGAGTGATCCGCACTTTCTGCCAAATCGAAAGCTGTACGGCCTTCATCATCTTGTAAATCTGCTTTCGCCCCAATTGCGAGGAGATGTTCAACTATACGAAGGTGTCCCATCTCAGCAGCGATCATCAGTGCAGTTTGTCCGCGTTTATCTGCTAAGTCTGAAATAGCTCCCTTAGACAATATCAGTTTGACGGTATTCAATGCCGCTTGTGAAGGTACGTCGTCACTGTGTCCTGATGCCCACATGAGAATAGTGAGTTCGTTTCCATAGCGGATATTGGTGTCAATACCAGTGTCTAATAGCAGGCCGACGATCTTGCTGAAGCCCTTTCCTGAGGCATAAACCAAGGCAGTTTTACCAGTTTGGTCAACCATAGTAGGATCGGCCCCGTGACTTAACAGGAGTTGTACGGTTTTGTGATCTCCGTTGTAGGAGGCGGCAATCAGTGACGTAAGTTTCTGACGGTTGACAACATTAACCTTGGCTTTGCTGCCGAGCAAGTACTTGACCACCTTTCTTCGTCGTGCTCTGGTGGCTTGAAAAAGTGCGGTGTTGCCGGATAAATTTTGATAGTGGAGTTCACTGCCCGCGTCCAGGAGGAGTTGCACGATTTTCAGATGTCCTTTTCGAGCTGCGAGTAGCAATGCCGTGTTGCCGAAACGATTGCGTGCCTCTACTGAAGCCCCTAACTCCATCAACTGTCGCACATCTTCCATACGTCCGAATTCAACGGCATCAAATAGAGCGAAATTTAGTTGTCTGCTGTTAGTAGTGTCGACCGCCAATCCGTTGATCATTACGGTTTTTCCGAAGATCCCATTCGGTAGAAGTAACAGGCACCAGAACAACAATACGATTACAGAAGACGCACTGACTGTATTATAAACCTGTAATCTTCGCTCCTTTGGAATTTTGCAGGAACTTGTCACTATTCTCCTTAGTTTAGTGAGACATTGTATTCAGGTGGTTAGATCTTCCATCGGTTTCTACGTGATTACTGAGTTTCGAGATTAATTTGTGCGGCATGGATAGTCTTTCCAGCTATATACTCCGCCATGGCGGCAATTTCATCATTACTGTATGACACAAGCAAGGAACCTTTTGCGGGAGAATTGTTCCGGATTTTGTTCTTAAAATCAAGCATGGTATTCTTAAGATATTCTGGATACTGTCCGGCTAAGCGAGGAATTCGGCTGTCACCCTCGTATCCTCCTAGATGACACTGAACACATTGACCTGCGGCAGCAGAGGTTTCACCCAATTGGGCTCTCTCTTCTTTAATAGGTCTGTAGCCGATATTGGGCCATTCCTGTTCTGAAAAAAACTTTGCCATTGCAATCATCTGCTTTTTTTCAAGTAGTTTGGCAATAGGACCCATGATTTCGCTGGACCGGTACGCAGTCTTGAAATCCTTTAGTTGAACATACAGGTAATAAAAATGCTGTCCGGCAATAATTGGATACTTGGGCTGAGTCGAGACACCATTTTGTCCGTGACATGTGAAGCAAAGAGTTAGTTGGGGGCGGATGTCGGCATACTCATCAGCGAACAACTCTGCATTCCAGGAGATTGAGAGAAACAGGAACAGGACTGTGAGCCAGTTTTTTATAGGGGAATTGTTTTTTTCAGATTTTCGATCTAGGAGCATAAGACGGTTAACGGTTTAGACGGTTGACAGTCCAGCCCTGACTGGAGACCGTTTGAGCAGTTCTAATGGTAGACAAAAAAAAGGGCCACCCTGAAGCGGCCCTTTGAAAAGGTTACATAACTCAGAAGCAAAGCTTCAGTCAGACAGCGAAAAGGCAATGATGTTGTTGCCTCTCTTGTAGTTCAACTGAACGTTGCCTCCGGCACCTACTACGATGTACTGCTTGCCTTCAACAGTGTACGAGGATGGGGGTGCGTTGACACCTGCTCCAGCCTGAAATGACCAAAGGACGTTGCCAGTAGCGGCATCGTATGCCTTGAATTGACCATTACCTTCCCCGGCAAACACCAGTCCTCCTGCTGTAGCCATGATTCCACCGATCATCGGCTGTGGGGTCTTGACCTTCCAGCGAATTTGCCCAGTGTTATAGTCTACAGCTACGACATTGCCCCACTGCTCCTCACTGGCGATCACCTTGAAAGCCCCACCTAGCCAGAGTTTACCACCAGGATAGGGAGTACTCTCCACGTGATAGGTCATTGGCTGGTGTAGGTTAATGGCATAAACCAAACCTAAGTCAGTGTTTGTCGTCATTGGTGACCATTCTACACCACCATTTGCTCCAGGTAGCATCCTTTGCCCCTCTTTGGTGGGTAGGACCCACATATTTTCTTGTGGTACCATCGCTTCAGAGAAGCGAATCAGGCTACAATCTCGGCGATTATGAACGTAAACGTGCCCTGTCTTGCCTCCATGTAGAATTCCTGGAACAGTTCTGCCTTTTTTGTCTTTAACATCAATCAGTATCGGAGGACTAACTGCATCCAGGTCCCAAACATCATGAGCGATGTACTGGAAATGACATTGGTACTTTCCTGTATCTAAATCCACAGATACAAGTGAGTTTGTATACAGGTTGTCTCCGGGGCGAATCGAGCCGTCCAAGTCCGGTGAAGGGTTGCCGACCACAAAGTAGATACTGTTCGACTCCAGGTCCACTGCGGGATTCTGCCAGACCCCACCGCCCAGAGTTTTATAAGGATCTCCGAGTTTTTTTAGGGCCTTTTTCTCTGCTGCGATACTACGATGCATGTTTCGTCCGGTCGCATCATGAGTGGCCCAGACACCAACGGAATTCTCGGGAATCGAATGGAACGTCCAGAGCAACTTTCCTGAATCAGCATCATATGCCTTAACAAAGCCGCGAATTCCATATTCTCCACCATTAGTCCCTATAAGTATCTTGCCGTTGACCGCGGTGGGTGCCATCGTCTCGCTGTAACCCAACTCCGGGTCTCCGATTTGTACATCCCAAATTACTCGACCAGTGCGGGCATCCAGCGCAACCAGCTTCGAGTCAAGCGTGCCCATGTATACCTTGTCCTTGTATACAGCAACACCTCGGTTGTTTGGCCCGCAGCAGTATGTCGTTATGGGCCCCATCTTGTGCTTATAGTGCCACAATTCCTCGCCGGTTCTTGCATCCAGGGCATGGATGTGGTTGAAAGACGTGGTAACGTACATGACACCATTTACAACTATAGGTGTTGTCTCCAATGACTCGACTATCTCGGTTTGGAAAATCCAGGCCGGTCGTAGATTCTTCACGTTGCCAGTGTTGATCTGACTGGCAGGATAATAACGGGTCTGCTCATAGTTCCCGTTAGTGTGTAAGAAGTTGTTGGCATCACCATCAGCACGGTTCAACATGTCCTGAGTCACGTGCATCATGTCACCGTAGAGGGTGCCCGCCTTGACTTCTCCCTCAAGTGCCACTCCAACGGCGAAAGAGAAGATGAAACCGACACAGAGCGGTGCCAGCAATACTTTTTTCCACTTTTGCATTTTAACCTCATTATTATTAGTGTGGATTAAAAAACGGATGGACCCATTTCCACCGCTTAGGCAAGTGTCACGAATCTTTCTGGAGGATGCTTGCCTCTGAATCCCCTGCCGAAAACACGAAACCGCATGGTGCGGAACGCAAATTCCTCATCCAGCTTGGAGTCCTCACCTCCCAGTACTGGGAATCCTGTTCAGACGCAACATAGCAAATCAACCGGGAAATTGCTCAAATCAACTGATTTAGACCATAACGCAATTGAAAATCAGCTATGCCACTTCGATACAAATACATAATATAGATAGGCAATAGTAAATGTCAACAAAAAAATAAAAAAAGGTTTATTGAACAATTTTAATTTGTAATGCTCCCTCTCTGAGAGTTGTTCTTTAACCTGGAAAAGTTGTCACAAGCAAAATTACCAAACTTTACATGGTGTGACACTGATGATAACAGAGTCCAACACTCCAGAGAAAAACTACCAATTATGAGTTCAGCAAGATAAGTTTGGAGAATATTTTTCGTTTAGGCGCTAATGTATCTGACGGATTCCAGGATATTCTTCACTAAATCTAGTGACAAAGGCGCGGAAAACTTCCGGATTGTTACGATCGGGATAGGAAAGTTCCACTGGTATATCTAGTATGATAGTTCCTGGACGAGAGGAGAACACAAGTAGACGACTTGCAAGTTTGAGAGCTTCGTTGATCTGATGAGTTACAAAAAGTACAGAGGGGTTCCGAGTTTGCCAGTAGTCGAGTAATACCTGATGCAGTTTGTCCTCCATTCGCTTATCTAGTGAGACAAAGGGTTCGTCCATAACCAGCAAATCTGGTTGAATGGAGAAAGCTCTGATCAATGAAACTCGCCGTTGCATTCCAATGGAAAGCTGAGACGGATAAGAATTCCGAAAGGCCTCTAATTCGGCCGACGCAAGCAGTTCATCAATAATTCCGCTTTGAATTTGTTCGGTAGAAAGAACAATCCGAAGGTTTTCCTCCACGGTACGCCACGGTAACAAACGGGGGTTTTGGAAAACAAAGCCAATCCGGAGTTCACTCTCTCTGGAATGTTTTTTCTTGGAATCGTGGGCATCCTGCCCGCAAGTTCCAGTGTCAATGGAAGCCTCGAGAGAAACCGCCCCTTCAAAGTGTGGGTCGAGTCCAGTGATGATGTTCAGTAAGGTCGTCTTCCCACAACCAGAAGGCCCAAGAATACAGAGGAACTCACCAGCATCGGCTGCAAAGCGCACGTTCTCCAATGCCACGACTTGTCCACTTTCCTCAAAGGATAAAAAAATTTTCCGCTGGATATCAACTTGCAACTGCATCAGCGTCGCCATCGGCTAATTCGCCTCTCAAGAGGTTGCAAAAGTCCGTATTCCAAGACTTGGATCACCAACACAAATGCAAGAGTATAGGCAAAAATACTGGCAATGTCGAAGAGTTGAAAAAAGAGATGAAGCTGAAAGCCGACTCCATTGCTACGTCCCAATAGTTCGACTACCAGTACGATCTTCCAGATGAGTGCTAGTCCGGAGCGCGTGGTAGCCATCAAATATGGGGACAGTTGCGGCAGTATGATTTGCCGCAACACAACGGTACGGCTCAACCGGAAACTATGTGCCATCTCTAAATAGTCTCGCTCCAGCGCCCGCGCACCTTCTCGGATAGTGATGATGACATTGGGGATTTTGTTGATTGCTACCGCTAAAATCGCAGCAGTTTCAAAAAGACCGAGCCAAACGTAACATAGAATAATGGTGACAAGGGCGGGAATGTTAAGAAAAAGCGTCAGCCAACTATCGAAAAATCGGTCCAGCGACTTTGAAATTCCGAGCACAATTCCAATTCCGATTCCCACTGTCATCGCCAGTACAAAACTGGTAACAACACGCATCAGCGTCCGACCGATATGGAACTGCAACTCCCCTTGTGCGATACTCTCCAACAGGACCTTCAGCACCGTCAATGGTGAAGGAAAGATCCGGGAATCTACCCAGAGCGCTACTAAATACCAAATAGCCAAAAGGCTCACAAATGAGAGCAGAGAAACTCCAAATGAACTTCCACGGAGGACCATATCCTCAAATCGTTAATAGGTGATATGGGGCCAAAACGTTCCCGACTGGAACTTTAAGCTCTTGCCAACCAGCTTTTTCCCGCCTTGCTTTGTAAGAACCGCAAACAGTCCCTCGGCGGCCTTGCGTTCTACCGCCCCCCAACTGCTTGGGATTCCGTCAAGGTAGCCATCTCGCAGGGCATTGAAGGTGGCATCGTCTTTGGCCTTCATCTTCGGACGCAAACGATCCCATTCGGCTTGTGAGTCAGCCAGTAAAGCTTTAGCTCTCCGAGAAGAGCGAGCAAAACCTTTCACGATTCCCTTATTTGCATTGGCCCATTTTTCCCGAAACACATACCCCAGCATCGGTACGTCAGACCCGGCACCAAGCGTTACGATTGCTTTTCCAATCGTCACCAACGGTTTCAAACCCTGAGCTTCAAGCCGGGCAATGTAGCTCCAGAAATTGATCACGGCATCCAGCTTTCCGGAGAGAATCTGTTGGTTGAGAAGTGGTGGCGCACCGAACACCTTTTCGACAGAAGCATTGAGATCAATCCCTTCCTGCTTTTGAGCAAGCGCACGAATGAGCAACCAACTTTTATCCACCGGCCCTCCGGCAATACCAAGCCGTTTCCCCTGCAAATCCTTAAAACTACGAATTCCGGAACCTTGCGCTACCATCAGACTGCCGACAGCACGTGAGTAGGGGAAAAAAGTCAAGTCCTCTCCATCTGCCCTTTGACGTGAGACCCAAACCCAATCCGTGACGATCATGTCCACGCTTCCGGACTGTAGGGCAACGGCGGTGGCGTTTTTACTGGCAAGTTTGACGACCTCCAGTTCCACGCCCTCCGCCTTGGCGAAGCCGTGATGTTCAATGACATTGAGTTCCCAGTTGACCGTGCCGAATTTCAGTACTGCCACCCGGAGTTTCTTAGCCCACAACTCGGTGGCTCCGCCTCCGAGCAGGAGGAGGATCATAAAGACAATGCTCCATCTCTTCAGGGAGAAGAAAAAGCGGGTGAAAAAAGTTGTTGAAGATTGCATCGGTTTCATCGGTTTCACTTTTTTTAGAATGAATTTTAACATGAAATGTAAAATCCTTCTCATAAGTTAAATCTCAATTGAGACTTACACACAGAGAAAGTTGACATTTCTTTGGAAATCGATTAATTATGTCTATGCGAATCCAACTTTACAACCGAACAAAACAGCTAGATGGACACAGAAGTCTGCATGGCCAATTTCTTCGTTACTATCAAGAATCTCTCTCATGAAAGCAAGACAACATTGTTACTGGTTCTAGGGCTACTGTCAAGCACGATGTGTAGCAAAATTATCTTCGCATATTCTCATGCGCAACTATTACTTTTTGATTCCCCACCTCCAGAATATTGGCAAGCAGACCGGCCACTTGGAATTTGAGCAGGAAGGCGAAGTGGAAATCTTCTTTGTTCCGATCAAATCCGGCGTGTACGATTTCTCTGTGAAGGGCCATGAAGAAGGGGAATGGTCGGTGGGTTTATTAAGCAGTGATTCACAGGACTCATTACCGTGCCCGGCTTTTGTTTATTTTACAACCTTTTAATCTTGTTTTAAATGTCCGAATTTCCAGCTCTGCATGTTGATACAATTTCCTTCAACTATGGCAAACAGCCCGCTCTGAAGGATTTATCCTTCCATCTTGAGCGCGGAAATTTTACAGTGTTATTAGGACAAAATGGTGCGGGGAAAACAACATTGATTTCCCTCATCACACGGCTCTACAATCCCCATGCAGGTTCCATCCACATCTATGGATATGATATTCGCTTTCAATCCGCTGAAGCTCTGAAACGACTGGGGGTGGTCTTTCAACAACGCACGCTGGACATGGATTTAACGGTGCGGCAAAACCTGATGTATTTTACTTCTCTTCATGGTCTGGAACGTGACCAAGCAAAACTGAGGATCGCACTAGAACTGGAGCGGCTGGGACTAGCTGAACGCAGTAATGAAAAGGTTCGTAAACTCAGTGGTGGACTAATACGACGAGTGGAGATTGTACGTGCCCTATTGCATCAGCCACAACTGATGATACTCGATGAGCCGACTGCCGGCCTTGATCATTCCAGCCGTCAGGCGATCATTGAACATGTCCGGAATCTCTGCAAGGTAAAAGAATTAACTCTGCTCTGGGCGACACATTTGATTGACGAAGTCGCGCCTGCGGATCAAGTCCTCATCCTTCATCATGGTGAACTGATTGCCGGTGGTGCGGTACAAGAAGTAATTGACCGGACCGGAACAGAAAACATCCAGGAAGCTTTTCAAAAGCTGATCGGTATAAACAACAAACTCAAAATATCATGAGCATGATTCAATATTTCCGTTGCTTTGTAGGCATCATCCAGCGGGAAGCATTGCGGTTCCTTCAACAACAAGGACGATTTTTTGCCGCCTTGGTACGCCCTTTGGTGTGGCTCTTTATCTTTGCGGCGGGCTTCCGTTCTATTTTGGGAGTCTCAATCGTTCCCCCCTATGAAACGTATGTGATGTACGAGGTCTATATTACCCCGGGATTGCTCGGGATGATCCAGCTTTTCAATGGTATGCAAAGCTCACTTTCAATGGTGTATGACCGAGAGATGGGTAGCATGAAAACACTTCTGATCAGTCCACTACCACGCTGGTTTTTGTTGACCAGTAAACTTTGTGCGGGTGTACTGATCTCGATCTTGCAGTCCTTTGTTTATTTGCTGATTGCCTGGTTTTGGGAGGTTGAAGCTCCATTGTTCGGATACTTGGTTCTTATTCCGGCACTTTTCCTTTCCGGCCTGATGCTGGGGTCACTTGGGCTTTTTTTCTCGTCTGTGATCAAGCAGTTAGAGAACTTTGCGGGTGTGATGAATTTCGTGATTTTTCCAATGTTCTTCACCTCCTCTGCCCTCTATCCCTTGTGGCGGATAAAGGAGTCAAGCATACTGTTATACAACATTGCGATGTATAATCCGTTCACACACGTAGTGGAATTGATTAGGTTCGCGCTTTATGGTCAGGTTAATTACTATTCGCTGGCTTATGTATCCATTGCATGCGCAGTGTTTTTGAGTCTGGCGATTTGGGGTTATGATCCCACCCGGGGCACCTTGGCAAGGCTAAAAGGGAATTGATTCTCTTAAAGCCTCAGCGTTCATGGTATTCATCTACCAGGTGAGGTTTGACTGCAGCACTATTTGCCTCAATAATATCAAACTCTCCTTGCTTCTTTTTTGCTTTTGTTTTTGCATCTTTAGCTTCCTGTTAATTTAGTATCATAGCATCCCAGATTGTACAATCCTGTTTACAAGATATTTTTTATATTTTAGCTACTATAAAACCATTCTTCCAAATCATCACTCGAATATGATTCATCATTTGAATACTCGAATTCCCCCCTTGCTCTTATGAAAACACAACAAGTCTTACAGAGGTTACATACTCTGTTGAATCGTTTGTCTGTGCTGGGAGGAGTTTCATAGAATTGATTTTCTGTTCAGCTAGGGTCATCCGTTTGAAAAGAAAGTCTTC
>Ga0208747_1000450_pt1 | contig 12558 bp, 10 predicted proteins | sample Knorr_S7_td_AAIW_FD_185597 | JGI IMG/M metagenome (GOLD analysis project Ga0208747, IMG submission 185597) | Marine microbial communities from Southern Atlantic Ocean transect - Knorr_S7_td_AAIW_ad_750m_LV_A (SPAdes) (version 2) | ecosystem: Environmental > Aquatic > Marine > Oceanic | place...
TTCAGGTAAAGTATATGCGAAAGATTGGTTTACTGTTAAAACGTGTCGAGGCAAAACACCCCCCGGAAGAGGCTGTCCCATTGTTATCAGAGGCCGTGGGATTTGAGGTAAAGACATTTCTTCTTTTGGGATGTGAGGGAAAACATCCAGCACGTCTTCTTCCTGAGGATCAATTTGAGCCACTTCTGGCCGTTTTGGTTCTGGCCCATGGCCGAGCTCAGTAATAAAAATAACAGTTTCGCTACCATCCCACCCGGCGGCAATAACTGAACCCGTATAAATACCGCGTACAACAATCGGAAGAGCTGAAAAAACCTGGGCACCCCGTACGCCTTTTTCTTCTAAGGCAAAATATTCTTCGGACTCAATAAGACCATCAATGCTACCATGAGCAAGCGTTAGAAGATTAAGGTCGCCGGACACCAATAATAAATCATCATAGGCATCCTGATTGAAGTCTGCAACACGCATACTGGAAAGAGGGCCACCCTCAATAATTAGTTTTTCGACAGATAAGAAATCATCAGTGAGGGCTAACGCAAAAATGTCCCCGTTATAAAACGGCAACAATACGTCTATAAGGCCGTCTTTGTCCCAATCAGTCGTAGAAATAGCGTTTGGTATTAAACCATCCAAACCGGGGATTGGCGTGTCTTGATTGTCACCCGCGATCAACTCCGCCCCGGGATTATAAAAGGGTTGCGCGCGTAAAATATTTCCTTCTGGGGAAAATGTAATAATTTCATCGTAACCATCGTGGTTCCAATCAACAGCGGTAACAAAAATTGCACCGACACCAGAACTCATTCCACTTGGCTTTACAGATTGCAATACATACCATTCTCCAGCATCATTTAAATCAAGGATAACTATTTCACGCAAAGGGCTACCCAAGGAAACAGCGAGTTCTTGATCCATGTCGCCATCGTAATCCATCAAAACAAAATTATGTGCCCGGACAAAATTTCTCCCACCAGACAAATTTAAAACACTGCCAGCCTCTTCGCTGAAACGCTCCCCGTCCCAATAGTAATAAAATGCAATTGGTTGTAATAATTCATCACGATCAAGCTCAGCAAGGTTGGAAACAGTAATAAGCTCAGGGACCCCATCTCCATCTAGATCACCCAATTTAACATTTACAAAATTGCCCAAGAGCCCATCTGGCGCCTCTAATTCCCACCCCATTTTTTGATATCCATCATCATCGAGTTCGTAATAACGAATAACAGAGGACTTTTTATTTCCCAACAAACCCTCTTCAACAGAAGCAAACTCCTGAAAACCGTCTCCATCTAAATCATACGTGCCCTCCATGTGTGTAATTTTTAATCCTTGAGAAACAAGAATGTTGATAGATATTATGAAAATAAATTTAAATAATTTCATGTGCTATCTGGCGTTGCCACAGGTTCGGGCGTTTTCATTGAGTCTACGGTAACAGGTGATGGTTCTTTGGGCATAAAAGATAAAGAGTCTTCAGGAACCACTAATGTAGAATCTGCAGACAGGATTTCAGGCTTTGCCGTTTTTGTTTGAGTTGATTGTAGCTCTTTTGTTGGCCCAACGTTTTCAAGCTTTTCCACGGGCGGGGTTTTATATTTGAGTTTAGTCGCGGGGGAATAAAAAGACTGAAAACCTGTTTTTGTTTTTAAAGTATCTGGTATTGAATCAGAATGAAAAACAAATGTGTCTCGGGCTGCAGGGGTCAACCACGCGCTGATTTGCAGCGGCGTTATTGATGAATCAAAATCAATTTCAGTAATTGTTTTTTGGGAACCATCTTTTTTTACACCGATATCTCCCCTGATTGAATATGGACGACCACCAAAATAAAATATAGTAATATCATGGTCCTGATTATAGAGCGGGGAAGAAAGGGAAATGTTTCCAGAAAACGCCGTATCGGACGAAAGAAAAGTTAGCGCACCTGTTTTTGTTGAATCCATGCTCAAATTTGATGGAAACCCCTCAAAGAAATATTCCGGGTAGTTGTAAAAATTATTATTAAACCCCTCTGGATCAAATGATTGGGTGGTAGTGTCTCGCGGGGGGGAAACAGACATGTAAAGAATATTTGTGTTGAGGTCATGAACCAAAGAAAGAGTGCTTATAGAATCTGGCCGATCACCCGAAGATTTAAAATTGAACGCAGCGGATTTATTTTGTTTTATTGTGCTAAGATTTGCTGACACTCCGATAGTGATTACACCATTATTGTTAATGCTGCTGGCGCCGAAAGGCGTTTCGCCCTCAAAAAGAAAACGATCGCTTTCATTAATATCTTTTGTGGTTACACTTACCCGGTGGAACCGGGGGGGGATTAAAACAAGAGGCTCTGGCGGCTTTATTGTGTCGCCAATAAGGATAATCATTGATGAATCACTTGCCTCAAGGACAGGATATATATAATGAGCATCACCCAGCTCATCTTGTTCGCTTTTAAGGGCCTCACTAACTCGTATGTTTAATGCATACATAACATCCACAACACCAATATGGTTGCGCGTGGGGACCCACTTTATTTGATATGTCTTTGGGTTAAAAAGCATTCCAGAAGGTGGGGTAGTGCGCCAGTTAAAGCTGTAAAATGTTGAAGCAGAATCGGGCAAAACAAACAAGTTCAAAGTGTCTCCAAGCAAAAGAGTGTCTGTTACAAGCAATAAAAGCGAGTCGCTGATTGCAGGGCCTGGATTCTGCAACATGGAATCGTGTAAGCCGCTCTCTACGCGCGATAAAAGCGTGTTGTTGATTTCAGTTTCGCCCGCGGCAGATTTCATCCCGAACAGATTAGATTGACTTAATTTACTTTCAGTAAAAGTGAGTCCGCTATCGGAAAAAGCAAGAGAATACACCTCTCCAGTTGCAAAAGGCACCAATAGTTCTTCTTGCCCATCTTTATCTTCGTCAAAAGGCTGTATGTCGGAGCCTAAAACAACCCGAGCCCCATGCATGACTAAAAGGTCTGATGCCAGTATTTCATCGGGGTTTGAAACTGAAACAACAACTGTTTTGAGAACGTTTCCTTCGGGGCTCATCAAAGCCACGAACGTATTATCTCCACGGGAAAAAAGTCCGGAGTATACGGGCCCATATCCATTATTCACAAAGGGACCCGACCCAAACTGTATATCTGACCGTAACAACTGGCCATTTTTTATTTGAAGGGAAAACAACGCAACTCTGCGTGAGGGAGTAGACATTGAAACGGCATGAATGTTTGAAGAAAAAGTTAAATTTGAGGGCCGAATTTTATTGTTTTCTAGAACACTATTTTCAACCGCTTGAAAATTTGAAGAAAAGCCCTGCCCATTCCACTCAAACACTTTTAACCACTCAGAATTATTACTGGACTCTTGGACAACGATAATTTCTTTTATGCCATCATTGTTTAAATCGTTGAACTTTGCATCGATAACAACCGTTCCCTCATCAGGATTGTAGGTCCAAAGCGTGTGGTGACTTCCATCAGCGCCTAACTCAACATATTCTAACTGCGCAGAAAGTCCACCAAGCTTTAATATTTCACTTTTGCCATTATTATTTAAATCAAACGTTCCGAAGACATAAAGATCGCCAGTGGCGAATAACCCAGAAGTAAAAACACATAAACAAAATAACACCCTAAAGAACAAAGGGTTTTTTCCTGTTCTTTAGAATGGATAAAATTGACGAGGTTACTTTGATAATATGAATACCCTTACCTAGATGCTCATATCAATATAGGTGTTCACCCTCGAATATATCAAGAAAAAGGCCACATATATTCCACAGAAAAAAGCACAATTATCTTTCGATATTCAAGACATACGGAATAAATTGAATGCTAGTTGTTTAGCGCCTATTTTGACTTGATGAAACAATTTATCACAGCATTTCTGTTTGTAATCTCTCTTGCAAAAGCCCAAGGAGATATTTATCCAACCGAAACCACCTATGGTGGTGGAATTGGGTTTAGTACAATGTATATGATATTAGATACGGTTCCAGGGGCTTCTTTACTGAATTCTTTAGGGATAAATGTGGATGAACTAGGAACCAGGCCTTTGGTCTTTTATGGCGGCGAAGGCTTTGCCCAAATGTCGGGGCCCTGGCGACTGGGTGGTTATGCGGGGATCGGCGCTACCCAAGCAGGCAGTGTGTTTGGCCTCAAAATGTTTGCAAACCGCGATAACGTTGATGGATATCAAAAACCAGCCTTTGGTAATGAAGCAAACGGGGATACACTATATAATTTTTCAGGTAACTTGTCAGTCACAGCACGGCTTAGTTTTTTACTTGGCGCTGTGACAACTGAATATGTTTTTCCAATATTTAGAGACCTAGAAGTAATGGCAGGCGCTTTAATGGGAATTGGGCGGTATACGCTGTCAATCGACCAACACATTGGTACGCCTAAATGGGGTAAGCTTGGTAACAACATGTATGGTGAAATATACGGTGATACCGTTTTGATTCAACTTGATGGACCTGATTTTGATGATGAAGCCAAGGATAATAATGAAAGCGAATTTCTTCGCCCAATTAATGTGACGGGCACCATGACCGAACTTAGTGGCACCTTTTTTAATTTTCAGCCCTATGTTGCTATTAAATGGCAGTTTCTTGATAGGATGGGGTTGCGTATAAGCGCAGGATATAATAGGGGGACGATTGCTAGTGGAAAATGGAAACTCAATGGCAATCGTCCGATTAACGATTCCCCCGAATCAGCGCTTCATGGAATAACGCTACGCACTGTTATATATTTCGGACTATAACTATATTTTTTTCTAGTGAATTTATTTAAAAACATAACCAAATGGGGCTGGTTGGCCGGATTTACTGCGGGCTTTCTTCTTGTAATTCCGTTTAGCCGGGTTATTTATTCAGAACAGAAAAATTCTTATGCTGTTATTGAGAATAAATTCAAAGTAATGAACCAAATTTTATATTATATCAATCAACTGTATTATGAAGAAGTAGAAATGGAAGCCTTAATGGACGGCGCCTTTAAAGGCATTATGGATGAATTAGACCCACATTCGATATTTATTTCTGCCAAAGATCAAAAAAACATTGATGAAATGTTCCGGGGAAAATTCCAGGGCATTGGCGTCGAGTTTGATATTTTGAATAATTATATTACAGTCATTGCGCCAGTGATGGGTGGTCCTTCTGAAAAAGCGGGAATACAAGCTGGTGATTGGATTTTAGAAATTAATAGTAAAAGCGCAAGGGGGATTCAAAGAGAAGATGTTTATAAAAAATTGCGCGGCAAAAAAGGTACGCGTGTTGATCTGAAAATAGGAAGAATCGATGCCGAACCTTTTGATGTTACGATTATTCGAGACGACATTCCTTTGTATAGTGTTCGAGCAAGTGTGATGCTGGATAACAGCACAGGCTATGTTTGGTTAACACGTTTTTCCGCACAATCAGGAGCGGAAGTTAGAAAGGCAATAAACACGCTTTTAGGGCGAGGGATGAATCGGATGGTTCTAGATTTAAGAAATAACAGCGGCGGCATATTAGAACAAGCCGCGGAAGTGGCGAACCTGTTTATTGCGAAGAAAGACACTTTAGTATATACAAAAGGAAAAACCAAAGAAGCAGAACAAATATTTATTGCTTCCCCTAAAAAAGGAAACGAAGATTTTTCAGCCATTATATTAATTAACCGTGGATCGGCCAGTGCTAGCGAAATAGTGGCTGGAGCTATTCAAGATTTAGACCGCGGATTAGTTGTAGGAGAGACCAGTTTTGGTAAAGGGCTGGTTCAGAGCCAGCGCGGCCTAAGCGATGGATCGGCGATTCGCGTAACCATTGCACAATATTATACACCGAGCGGTAGACAAATACAGCGCCCTTTTAAAAATGGGGACTATGAAGATTACTACCAAGAACTTTATGAAAAAAATCGTGAAGCTAAAATGGATTCATTAAAAAGTCTTCGCCCTCTTTATACTACCCGATCGGGTCGAGCTGTTTACGGCGGTGGTGGGATTACTCCCGATATTCATATACCTTGGAATTTAGAAATTACTGGGGCCACACGGAAAATTATCACAAACCCCAATCGCCCATTGTTTAACTGGAGCACAGCTTTTGTAAAAAATAATTTAGAAATATCAAACAATTATCGTGAATTTCAGCATAATTGGACCTTACCAACAAACATGCTAGATGAGTTTTTGGATTCCATCGCCGATATAGATAACGGTATTGACTTAAATGAAGCCAAAAAAGACAGTAGTTATTTAAAAATTATGCTTAAGTCAGAAATAGCCGGCGCGAAATGGGGAAGAAATGAACTTTGGGGGGTTAGAATTGCCACTGATAACCAATTAATTACAGCTTTAAAACATTTTAACGAAGCTGATGCATTCTTGATTGAGAGCAATTAAATTCCCGCGCTAAAATATTTGACTTCCCTTAGAGGTCGGGATAACTTTACTGTTAAATTGAACATAAACGGAGGTATTTAATGGTTCAATATTTTATTGACGGAGGGCCATTCATGTGGCCGATTTTAATTGCACTTGTCTTCGGACTTGGATTTGCTTTAGAAAGAGCATATTCGCTTGTCATGTCCTCTATTAACTCGCAGAAATTTTTTACAGAAGTTTCCGGAGTTTTACAAAATAAAGGAGTTGATACAGCGATTGAGTTGTGTAATGACACCAGAGGTCCTGTGGCTGAAATTTTTCATGCAGGTCTTTTGCGGACAAATCGTGGTCTAGAAGAAGTTGAAAAAGCAATTCAAAATGCTGGATCGCTCGAAATGGCGTTTTTAGAAAAGAACATGATTTGGCTAAATACGGTTATTACTGTTGCGCCTATGATTGGTTTTACTGGAACCGTTGTTGGAATGATTGGGGCGTTTGATGCCATTAAAGCGGCCAATGATATTTCGCCCGCAGTTGTTGCTGGCGGTATTTCACAGGCCTTGCTTACCACAGCGTTCGGTTTAATTACGGCAATGATTATTCAGTTTTTTCAAAACTTTTTTGTTTCAAGAATTGATAAGCTTATTCTTGATATGGAAGAAAACTCTGTAAAATTGGTTGATCAACTTTTTGAAATGAATGCAGCCAAAAAAAGTAAATAGTAACTGATTCATGGCTAAAAAACGCAGATTTAAAGGAGGCAATATTCCTACCTCCTCGATGGCTGATATTGCTTTTTTACTTTTAATTTTCTTCTTGGTAACTACCACAATTGATATGGATAAAGGATTGGGGATGGTTTTACCCGCAGAAGGAGAAGAAATAGAAATCAGCAAAAAGAATATCCTTAATTGTTTAATCAATTCTACAGGAAACGTTTTATTGGGTGGAGAAGGCCTCGAAATTCGTGATTTATCTAAAGTAATTAGACAAAAACTGGTGGAAAACGATAAACTAATTATTTCAGTAAAGGCCCACAAATCAACTTCATATAAAGATTATATTGCTGTAATTGACCAATTAAAAAGAGCAAATGCTACGCGAATATCAATTGCCGAGTCGAACTGATGAAAGTTAATCGGAAAACAAAACTAGAGACAGAAATTCCAACCGCTTCAATGCCAGATATCATTTTTATGTTATTGATTTTTTTCATGGTTACGACTGTTTTAAGAGAATATTCCGGACTGCCAATTTCACTACCGAAAGCAAAGCGGATTGAAAAATTAACATCAAAACGTCACACATCTCATATTTGGGTTTCAAAAGATGGTTTAATTTCTGTTGAAGACAAACTTTATGCTTCCGATGGCATAAGACATGTTATGTATGAAAAACGAGTTGCCGATCCACAGCTTGTTATATCTTTAAAAGCAGATGAACGAGCTAAAATGGGATTAATAAGTGCAATACATGGTGAATTGAGAAAAGCAGACGCCCTAAAGTTAAATTATTCATCAAAAACAGCAGTAGATTAATATGCGCAATGAACAATCAGCATCCATAAAATTTTTATATCCAGTTGTTGTTCGCATTACTGGAATTTCTGGGATTGCATTGTTAATTGTTACATTTTTATCATTTCCAAGAATAGTAAGCACAGTTGAATTAGATGAGGAAATCCAAATAATCATCGAACAAATTGATATTCCTCAGACAGAACAATTTGATAGGCCACCACCGCCAGCGCGGCCATCTGTGCCAGTTGAGTCCGAAAGTGAAGATATCGCAGATGATGTTACGTTGGAGGAATTTAGTTTAGATGAATTTGATGCTTGGGATGCACCCCCTCCCCCCCCAGAAGGTCCGCGCGTGAAATTTATTCCATATGACGATCCGCCCGTACCACTAAGACCAATTAAACCAAAATATCCTGAGATTGCACAAGAAGCAGGCATTGAAGGAACGGTTGTGGTGCAAGTTTTTGTTGATGAAAGAGGACGAGTGAAAGAAACAGTAATTTTAAAAGGGATTCCCAATACAGGCTTGGATGAAGCCGCCACGCAAGCAATTCGTCTTGTGCGTTTTAAACCAGCAAGACAACGCGAACGGGCAGTGGGCGTTTGGATTTCAATCCCCGTAAATTTTCGGCTGAAAAGCTAATTATATATTAAAATCTCCCGCCTTTTGGGAGATTATTATTTCTTTTTAAACAACTTTCTAAAAACCCACAATATTGGATCATAATAACGATCTACTACCCGCTCTTTTAAGGGAATAATACCATTATCGGTAATTTGGATATCTTCTGGACAAACGTCAGTACAGCAGCGAGTAATATTACACATCCCGGACCCGTGCTCATTTTTTATATCTGAAATGCGATCCGCTTTATCCAAAGGATGCATTTCAAGGCTTGCTAAACGGATCATAAAACGCGGGCCAATAAATTTTTCTTTATGCTCATGATCTCTCAACACATGACATACATTTTGGCATAGATAACACTCAATGCACTTGCGAAATTCTTGTACTCGATCAATGTCTTCCTGCATCATGATATAATTACCGTTTTCATCTTTTTTGGACGAATCAGGTTTAAAAGGAGCGATCTTTTTATTTTGTTCATAGTTCCAGGAGACATCAGTCACCAAATCTTTTATTACCGGAAAGGTTTTTAGAGGACGAACGGAAATAGTTTCATCATCATCATATTCATTCATCCTAGTCATACAAGCCAATTTAGGTTTCCCATTTATTTCAACGCTGCAAGAACCACATTTTCCTGCCTTACAATTCCAACGCACGGCCAAGTCCCCTGCTTGATCAGCTTGGATACGGTGAATAGCATCTAATACAACCATCCCTTCGTCAACCTTAACTGAATAATCCTGCATTGTGTTTTCTGAAGAGTTTCCGCGGAACAGCTTGAAATTTTTCAGAGCCATGTATTAATCCTGCGATTTGTCATGTATAACTTCAGCTTCCAATTCTTCAATGCTTAATTTGGCAATTCTTTCTAGTTCAGGATCTGGTTTATCTCGTAGTCTTTTTTCTGTGGACATAGTCCCGCTGGATGATTTTTTGAGAATAATATTATACTGTAACCATTCGTCACTCTCGCTCTCAAAATCAATGCGTGAATGAGCGCCACGACTTTCTTCTCTCATTATTGCTGCGCGGGCAACGGCTTCTGAGGTTACAAGTAAATTTCGTAATGAGATAGCTTGGTGCCACCCTGGGTTGAATTGACTCGCACCATCAGCTTTAACATTGTTAAAATTATCCCAGAGGTCCAAAATTCCTTTAATTCCTTCCAATAGAAGTTCGTTTGTGCGGACGATACCAACATTGTTTTGCATTAATTCTTGTAAATTTTCATGAATTAAATATGGATTTTCTCCGCTATCTCTATTCAATATATTAGTTGCAGAGCGAACAACTTTTTTTGCCTGGTCATCATTTAGTTTTGGTTGTCCAGATATTGCTTGGATATAATTTACTGCACCCGATCCGGCCAACTTTCCACATACCAATAAATCTGACAAAGAATTTCCTCCTAAACGATTAGCACCATGGACCCCTGCAGCACATTCGCCACAAGCAAATAAACCAGGAACATTAGTCATTTGTGAATCAGCATCAACGCGCACCCCTCCCATAAAATAATGGAGGGTTGGACCAACTTCCATAGGGTCTTTTGTAATATCTAATTCAGCCAGAACTTTGAACTGGTGATACATGGAAGGTAATTTGCGCTTGATGTACTCAGGGCTTCTGTGATTTGCAATATCTAAAAAAGCGCCCCCGTGTGGTGAGCCGCGCCCAGCTTTTACTTCCTTTCGTATTGCTCGTGCAACGACATCTCTTGTTAATAGCTCTGGGGGTCTTCTGGCGTCTTTATCACCAGAAAGCCAACGCGCAGCTTCTTCTTTTGTATCTGCGGTTTCAGCTGAAAAACGATCAGGAATATTATCATACATGAATTGGTTTTTTTCGCTGTTGATTAAAATGCCACCTTCGCCTCGAACAGCTTCAGTAACAAGAGCCCCTCTTATGGAAGGTGGCCAAACCATCCCCGTAGGATGAAACTGTGTAAATTCCATATCCATTAATTCAGCCCCAGCCTCATAAGCCATCCCATATCCATCGCCGGTGTATTCCCAAGAATTAGAAGTGATTTTCCAGGCTTTGCCACCACCACCGGTAGCCAAAATTATAGCCTTACAGTGGAAAATTATAAATTTGCCACTATCACGCCACATAGCGACCATGCCTGAAATGCGATCTTCATCTTTAAGTAAGTCCAATCCAGTACATTCCATATAGACATCAATACCTTGGTGAATACCATGGTCTTGTAATGTACGGATTATTTCTAGCCCAGTTCTGTCACCAACATGTGCTAGACGCGGATAACGATGCCCGCCAAAATTCCTTTGATTAATCAACCCTGTCTTAGTGCGATCAAATACAGCGCCCCATTCTTCGAGTTCCCGCACCCTCTCAGGAGCGTGTTTAGCATGTAGTTCAGCCATACGCCAGTTATTAAGAAATTTTCCACCACGCATTGTGTCTCTGAAATGGATCTTCCAATGATCACGGCTATCCGCATTCCCTAAAGAAGCTGCGACGCCCCCCTCAGCCATAACGGTATGGGCTTTACCCAGTAGCGATTTACAAACAAGGCCAGTACTAAGCCCATTCATGGAACATTCAATAGCGGCTCGTAGGCCGGCCCCGCCAGCTCCCAGCACAATCACATCATGTTCGACAACCTTTATATCTGCAATATCCAACTTAATTTCCCCATGTGTTATAATCTATCCAATGACCACTTGCGACCATTCTTATATATATATCGGCAAAGGCCACCCAAACCATACTAATCCAAGCCCAAAACATGTGGCGACCATTCAGCCATGAAACACCGCGCCATATTTTATATCGCATAGTTGGTTTACCGTTTGGACATGTAAAACAATCTTGGTTACCGCCCGTCAAATGTCGTAAAGCGTGACATCCAAATGTATATCCGGCCAATAATATTGGGTTAATAATTAAAATAATGGATCCAACCCCAACTCCAAACTTTCCACCCCGGAAAAGAGATAAGATACCATCGTAAGACAAAATCAGAATGATGCCCAAAGCAACATATAGAGTAAACCGGTGTAAGTTTTGAAATACAAGCAGAGCGGTTTCCCCTTTGTATTTTTTAGTGGGCACACCACCAACAGCACACGCCGGGGGCGTCATAAAATATGCACGGTAGTAAAATTTGCGGTAGTAATAACATGTCATGCGAAAAGACAATGGGCCGGCAAGAATTAAAATTGCTGGAGAAGCCGGGATAATGGCTGGCCACCAATTTGGCCAGGAGCCAAACCAGGCGTGATCAATGGGCGCGCCACCATTAACAGCTTCTTTAACAAAGATAAGAGGAGAATAAAAAGGGGATAAATAACCACCAAAACCATCGTGTCCTCCACTCCACCAATAATGATCACCTTGCCACATGGCCCAGGTGGTGTATAATACAAAACTAAGAAATCCCAACCCAGTCCATAGTGGCTCAACCCACCAGCGGTCTGAACGATGAGTAGATAAAAAGCTATTAGTCGATGTCAGTGGCCTATTGATCATATGCAAAACATTAATGGATATAAGTGTTTTTCTTTAAAGCAAGATAGAGAAATTAGGAGATATGCGGCTTTAATTAGAAATAAAATGGTTAGTTAAATACGTCCGGCCAGTTTAGCTCCTAAATGTCCACCATAAAAGAGAATCGCAATTGCAATACCACCAAACCCAATGTATAGCCATTTTAATTTTGTGTGTATTAATACTGCTGGGTTTTTTGTTCTCCATATAAATAAGATAAGAAATAAGATACATGAAAATATTTGAACCCAACCATGGTTGCTCCAAAGAGGAAAAACAGAACCTAGATGACCAATAAGAGAATCAGCCCATATGCCAGTTGCAATTCCGGCAGAAGAAGAAATAAGCCCCAAAAGCAATACCCACCATCCGATTTGTTCTAAATCATTTTGTTTGGAGAAAATATAAAAAAAATCAAAAAGTATCGCAGATGAAAGAAGGGCAATTGGGAAATGAATAACTAAAGGATGTACTTCAACCATCATATCTTTTGAGTTGGATACCAGACCAAAGACTAACAAACCAC
>Ga0208747_1000451_pt1 | contig 12535 bp, 13 predicted proteins | sample Knorr_S7_td_AAIW_FD_185597 | JGI IMG/M metagenome (GOLD analysis project Ga0208747, IMG submission 185597) | Marine microbial communities from Southern Atlantic Ocean transect - Knorr_S7_td_AAIW_ad_750m_LV_A (SPAdes) (version 2) | ecosystem: Environmental > Aquatic > Marine > Oceanic | place...
TGGTATGCTTTCTCGCCATCGTCCAGACCGAATTCGAATTCCACGTTTTGTTAATCCCGGGGGATAGTCCATGAAAACCGTCGCCGCTCTAATCTTTGAGGGCATGGCGCCTTTGGACCTGTTCGGGCCGATACAGGTGTTTACCGCGGCTTATACACCGCGGGAGGACGATTCCAGCCGGCCGGACACAACCAAGCCGCTTTACAAGGTGATTACCGTGGGCAGGGATAAGGGCCCGGTGGCCACCGGGGCCAACGGCGCCGGCCCGGTGGTGGTTGCGGAACACGGTATCAACGACGACTTCGATTTCGACATTCTGTTGGTGCCTGGAGGCGGCGGAACTCGGGACCTGGTTGCCGACCCATCGTTCATCAAGTCCTTGTTAGCCGCCTGCGAACGCGCCGATGTTGTGGCGTCTGTCTGCACAGGCGCCGCCCTCCTAGCCCAGACCAGCATTCTGGACAACAAAGCCGCGACGAGCAACAAGACGGCCTGGAACTGGGTGCTCAGCCAGGGAGAGAAGGTCGAATGGGACGTCACGCCCCGCTGGGTTGACCTGGTGGACAAGAACACCGGTAAGGGCATCATCACATCCGCTGGCGTTTCTGCGGGCATCGATATGGCCCTTGCTCTGGTGGCCGACCTGGACAGTGAACAGGTGGCGGAGAATACCGCTGCATTCATTGAGCACCACCGGATTAAGAGCCCGGCCAACGACAAGTTCGCCTACCTGGCGAGCCAGTAGCCTGAAAGTTCAATGACTGGAGGTTAGCCGTGGATTTTGAAATTTCGGATTTACTCCCGGCGCCTCCACAAGTGGTCTACGATACCTGGCTGGACTCGGAAGGCCATGCCGCGATAACCGGGTCCCACGTCACGGCCAGAAACGAGGTTGGGGGCGATTTTCCAGTGCACGACGGCGACATCAACGGCAAGAATCTGGAGCTGCTCCCGGGTAAGTTGATTCGCCAGTCGTGGCTCACCCAGCAATCCGCTGACCCAGAGCTGGAAATTACGCTGGAACTCGAGGGAACAGGCACCCGGCTGACCCTGAAATACACAAACTTAATGGGCAATGGCACGCATTATAAAACCGGCCGGGTGGAGCATTATTTCGAGCCAATGGAGGCGTATTTTTAGAAATAACGCCAATTCCAGGCCCGTGACGATTTGACCCTCTCAAAAACATACGCAGCCCACCTCGACGCCGTGCGGGCGCAGAATGCCCGTATCTATGGCCCATCGCCTACCGGTGACGCTTGGGGCGGGGCGTCGGCGCGGCGGTTCCGGTTTGATCCTCACAGGGATCTCGACCGCAACATTGAGGTCATCGCATCGTATGTGGGCCCGGAAGATGTTGTGATAGACGTGGGCGGCGGGGCCGGGCGGGTCTGCCTTCCTCTGGCTTTGAAGTGCAAAATAGCCCTGAATGTAGAACCGTCGCCGGGTATGGGCGCCGAGTTCGAGTCTTTAGCGCAGGAGGCGGGAATCAGAAACGCACGCCTAGTCCCGTCCTCCTTGGCGGAAGCCCAAGCGCCGCAGGGAGACATCTCATTCACAGCCGATGTCACCTACTTCGTCCGGGACATTCCCTCTTTCATCCGGCAAATGGAGGCTGCGGCTTCCCGCCGGGTCATAATCACCATCTGGAGCGAGCCCCCACCCAACCGGCATTCCAAGCTCTTTCAGTTGGTCTACGGCGAAGATCAAGCGGCGTTGCCAGGTCAGGCACAGCTCTTGCCAGTGCTGTGGGACATGGGGATATTGCCCGACGTCCAGGTGATGCCCGAGTCGCCTTGGTGGGAGAACCAACGCCCCCCGACACGGGAAGAAGCGATCAAGATGGTCGTAGAGGACCGTGTGATCAAGCCAGATGACCGCGAACGGGCCCAGTCTGTGTTCGAGGCCCACTTCGATGAGCTGTTCACTCCCAGTGAAGCCGGTTTCGTGCCCCAATGGCGGAAAGAAATGCGGGAAGTTCTGATCACATGGGAGACTGGCAGTTAGCTGACCAGCATTGACACTTAGCTATGACATTGCTAGATTTTGGCATCCCTGAATCTGCCCCTCAACTTGCTTTTCCGCGTGGACTGAATGAACGACACGGCCCTGAAAGACGTTAAGGTCATCGACTTGACCCAGCACATCAAGACCGACAAGGGTACCATCGCGGCGGCGAATGATTACGCAGTGGCCGGGGGTCTAGAGCGTGCGCTGGCCTGCAACATCAGAATCGCCTCGGAGAACGCCCAGTTCGGTTGTTTCGAGATTCGCCGCGCCCTGCCCAACCCACCTGATCCGCTGATTCGCTTTGTTGGGTTCGGCCCGGCCCTGCATATGTTGCTCAGCGGCGAGCTGATCGACGCACATGAAGCGCTGCGCATCGGACTAGTCACCAAAGTAGTCTCCGCTCAAAAACTTATCCCCACCGTGGAAGATCTGGCCGCCCGGATGGGTGAATACTCCACCGAGGTTTTGGTGGCCACCAAGAAGGCGGCCTTCGTCGGGAGAGACATGACCACGGAACAATCACATCTGTACGCCCGGGCGCTTTCGGTCCCACTCAGAGACTCTGACACCAGCCGAGAAGGTGTAACGGCATTCGCCGAGAGCCGCAAAGCGAATTACGGCGAGTCCGCCAGTTAGATTCAGACCAGGAGGTAATTATCGTGGCCGATAAGAAGATTTCTTGCGCATTTGGAGTGGACCTGGACGCTGTTGGGGGATGGTTGGGTTCATACGGCGGGGAGGACTCGCCCGACGATATCTCGCGGGGTATGTTCGCAGGCGAGGTGGGAACCCCGCGTTTGGTGAAGTTATTCGAGCGATTGGGAATCACGACCACCTGGTTCATTCCCGGCCATTCCATGGAGACGTTCCCCACTGAATGCCAGATGATCGTGGATGGCGGCCATGAGATCGGCCTTCATGGCTATTCCCACGAGAATCCCATTGCCATGTCGGAGGAGCAGGAAGAGGCGGTGTTGACCAAGTGCATTGACCTGATCACGCAGATTTCCGGCAAGCGGCCAACTGGCTACGTGGCCCCGTGGTGGGAGTTCAGCCACATCACCAACGAGCTACTGCAGAAACATGGCATCAAGTATGACCATAGCCTGATGCACAAGGACTTTGAGTGTTACTACGTGCGGAAAGGCGACCACTGGACCAAGATCGACTTCTCGCAGCCGGCCGAACATTGGATGCACGCCTTGGTCCGGGGCGAGGAGACCGACCTGGTGGAGATTCCGGCCAACTGGTATTTGGACGACTTGCCGCCGATGATGTTTATCAAGGCCGCGCCCAACAGCCACGGCTTTGTCAACCCTCGGGACATCGAGCAGATGTGGCGGGACCAGTTCGACTTCGTCTACCGGGAATATGATGAGGCGGTCTTCCCGATCACCATCCATCCAGACGTCAGCGGCCGGCCCCAGGTTCTGCTGATGCTGGAGCGTCTGGCGGCATACATCATGTCCCACGACGGAGTGGAGTTCCACACGTTCAACGAGATAGCCGACGACTTCCTGGCCACCCACCCACGGGGGTAAGGCTCGGGTTAGCCGACTCCGCTGTTCTAGCGAAAGGTGGATGACGGACGTTTGGAATCCAGCACCTCCTCAACCGCTCGTCCTGAGCCCGTCGAAGGGGCGCCTAAGTCGAGTTCAAGATGAAAATTGCTGCCCAGCTAGGGTGGTTCGACAGGTCCGATTACATCGAGACTCGGGACATTCGGTCGGAGCTCACCACGAACGGATACGGGTGTTTCCACGATACTGAATGCGCGTACGTGTCCCGGGTCTTACCTGTAGACAATCTTATATTGGAATAATTATAATCTATCGAACAGCGACCCTAAGGCCCATACTGGAACTTTAGGCGCCGGTTGCTTTGGACGAACTGATTTCCCCTGGACACGAAAAATTGCGCGGAAGGAGAGATACCGATGGCCAGTCCTGATGTCGAGCTGATGGCTCACCTAATGCGTCGCGCCGGTTTCGGCGCCACCTACGAAGAACTGGAAGAGTACGCCGCCAAGGGCTACGAGGCCGTGGTGGACGAACTGCTCAGCCCTATGGAGCAGCCGGACCTGGAGATGGACATCCTGGAGCGTTATTTCATCGACTGGAAAGAGATGAACGCCCTGGAAGTCAACCAGGCTTATCTCACCTACCGCATGATCAACACTAAGCGCCCGCTGCAAGAGAAGATGACCCTCTTCTGGCACGGCATCTTTTGCGTCGGCAACTCCAAGTGCGAGCACGGCCGCCAGATACAACAGCAATTGGACATGTTCCGGGAACTGGGGATGGGCAGTTTCCCCAAATTGCTGCTGGCCCTTTCCATTGACCCGGCCATGGTGTTCTATCTGGACAACTGCATGAGCCACAAGGACGCCATCAACGAGAACTTCGGGCGGGAACTCCTGGAGCTGTTCGCAATGGGCGTTGGCATGGACGGCCAGGCCAATTATTCTGAGGACGACGTGAAGGCATGCGCCCAGGCATTCACCGGCTGGACCATCGCCAACGCCATTCCCAGGTACCCTTACGGCCGCTTCGAATCTCAGTTCGCCTTCAACGCCGCCGACCACGACTACGGAGAGAAGACGTTCCAGGGTGAGACGGGCAATTTCAATGGCGAAGATATCATCGATATCATCGTGAAACAGCCCTCCGCCGGCCGGTTCATCGCCCGCCACTTGTATAACTTCTTCGTGGCCGACGAGCCCCAGATTCCAGCCTGGCAGGGAACTCCTCCACGGGACATGGACGCTATCAAAGAGATGGAAGACGCCTATTTCGAGTCGGGCTACAACCTCACCGAGATGCTGCGGGTGATGTTCAACTCTGACTGGTTCAAGAATGCCCGCTTCGAAAAAGTGAAGAGCCCCGCCGAGACCGTGGCCGGGACCATGCGCTTGGTCAAGGACTTCACCAGTCCAAAGCCGGGCCTCCACCCCATCGCCATGGAGATCCGCTACATGGGCCAAGACTTGATGAATCCCCCGACCGTCGAGGGCTGGCATACCGGGCAGGAATGGATTGACAGCGGCACCTTGGTAGAACGCATAAACTTCACCGCCGACCAGATGGGCAACACGGACCTCCCCGGAGTGAAGGCCATCATCGAACGGATCAGCTCAGAGGGCATAAGCGATCCTTCGGCGTTGCTCGACCGATGTCTGGACATGGTCGGAGCCTACGCTCTGCCGGATGAGACTCGCGCTTACCTGGTGGAACACATTGGAAAGTCCGGCGACCTGAAGCCTGGGACCGAGTCTTACGGCGGTCAGATCACCCAGGCCCTGCAGCTCATTGTAGCCACCCAGGAGTACCAGTTCGCCTAGGCAGAAAAGTAACTCCAAGGAGGACCATCATATGACATCAACTAAAAAAGACCCGGTCTTGGCCGTCTTGCAGCTCTCCGGCGGCAACGACGCCTTGAACACAATAATTCCCTATGCCGACCCTCTTTATGCCGACAACCGGCCTTCAGTCCGGGTATCCGAAGACCAAGTGCTGAAGATCGACGATCACATTGGCTTCAATCCCGCCTTGGGCCCCATAAAAGACCTTTTTGACCAGGGCAAAGTGGCCATCATCCTTGGCGTTGGCTACCCCAATCCCAACCGTTCCCATTTCCGATCCATGGACATTTGGCACACCTGCGAGCCGGAAAAGGTGGGCAACGAAGGTTGGCTGGGCCGCGCCATCCGCGACCTCGACCCTCGAGGAGAGAACGTCCTAACCGGCGTGAATTTCGGACGGGGTCTCCCCCGATCGCTGGCGGCGCCGGGAGTGCCGGTCGCCTCGGTGGGCAACTTGGAGACCTACGGCGTCCTCACCGGCATCGATGACGACCAGAGGGACGAAGCGCTGGACATCTTCTCCCGCATGTATTCTCCGGCCATGGGCCGTGGCCAGGTGATGGACTACCTGTCCCACACAGGCATGGACGCCTTGAAAGGCGCCGATATCCTTAGCACCGCGCCTGAGAAGTATTCTTCAACTGTTGAATACGGGAATAATTCAGTCGCCCAGTACATGAGGAACATCGCCCAGACTCACATCGCCGAGTTCGGGACTCGCTTCCTTTACACCACCGCCCCATACAACAGCTTCGACACCCACGCCGGACAGATGGTTGGCCATTCAGCTCTGTGGGGCGAAGTTTCCGCCGCGGTGCGTGACTTCCAGGCAGACCTAATCGAGAACAATGCTGCCGACAATATGACGCTGTTGGTCTTCACAGAGTTCGGCCGCCGCGTCCACGATAACGGCTCCGGCACCGACCACGGTTCGGGCGGAATCGCATTTGTCGTAGGCGAGAACGTCAAGGGTGGGGTCTACGGTGAGTACCCGTCCTTGCAAGAAAGCAAACTGCTGGAAGGGGATCTGCACTTCAACAACGATTTCCGCGGCCTGTACTCCACGGTGCTGGAAAAATGGATCGGCATCGATGCCAAGTCTGTAGTGGGCGGGGAATTCGAGCAGATGGCGTTTCTGTAGGTTCTGGCCTAGAAGAGTCAGGCAAGCCGTAACCGAACATCTTAAAGAGGTAATGATGGCTACTGCAGTCTTGGGAGTATCCCTTCAATACAGTCATAGTATCGGGCGAGGAGAATTTTCCGGACCCGGATTCCGCAACCCCGTAGCCGTAGCCCGGGGCGCCGACGACTCCATGTATGTGGTCAACCGGTCTTACGAGTACCGGCCCGACGGCAAGCGGATCACCATCTGTACCGTGGATGAGGACTACATCGGCGAGTTCGCCCGGGGCGTCCACACCGCCGGCGTGACGGACATCGTCACTGAGGACGGCTCTCTTATTTGGCCAACCAGCGTGGCGTTAGACCAGACGGGCAACGTCTATGTGGCCGACGAATGGCTGAACCGCATCTCCATCTTTACCAAGGACGGGGAATGGGTCGGCAAATGGGGCACTGCAGGCACTGGCGACGGCGAGATCGAGAGCCCTTCCGGGATGGTCTTCGACGCCGACGACAATCTGCTGCTGGTCGATAGTCAGAACAACCGGGTCCAGAAATTCACCAAGGACGGCAAGTTCATCTCGTCCTTCGGGAATCAGGGGTCTGGCGACGGGGAATTCAACCTGCCGTGGGGCATTGACGTCGATGGCGAAGGCAATATCTACATCGCCGATTGGCGGAACGACCGTATCCAGAAGTTCACCAAGGATGGCATGTTCCTGATGGCTTTTGGCAGCCCCGGCAGCGAGCCCGGTGAGTTCAACCGGCCCACCGGCGTCGCCGTGGACCGGACCGGAATGATCTATGTGGCCGACTGGGGCAACGAGCGCCTGCAGATGTTCGACCCGGCCGGAAAGTTCGTAACGTTGACCACCGGCGACGGCACTATCTCCAAGTGGGGCAAGGACAAATTGGACGCCAACGGCGAGATGTGGAAAGAACGGGAAATCGCTCAGGGTATCGAGCGCGAGAAGGACTTCTGGGGTCCGGTGGCCGTGGCTGTTGACGACGAGGACCGCGTGTTCGTGGTCGAGTCCTGCCGCAACCGCATCCAGGTCTACCGCCGGCAGGAGCCCATGTTCAAGGGAGGCGGACGCCTGTAGGAGCTATCAGCTATCACCGGTCAGCTAGACAAGAAGTGGGATGATTCTTGTTCCCCGTCGGGTTAGCAACACTTATAAGCCAGCAGTGATTTTACTACACAGGATGAACTTGGCGCGCAATTAAAGACTTCTGGGCATCAGACTCACTCCGCAACGATCGGCCATTGTCGAAGCTGTGGTCAACTCTGGCAATCATCCTTCAGTGAAGTAGATTTACGCCCGAGTCAAGGAGTTTTTCCCTTACGTAATTCTGGCCACAGTCCATTCCACACTGACCGTGCTGGAGAGCGCGGAAATCGTCCGGGAATCACCGTTCCAGGAGCAGTCTCGCTACGACACCAACCTCTCCCCGTTTGCCAACTTGGTCTGCGTCGGATGCGCCAGCGTCCATGACGCCAAAGTGGGCCAAGAAATGGTCTCTGACCTCCGGCAGCGCTTGGAAGTCTGTTCAGATTTCCAGTTCAGTGGACAGCGTGTCGACTTCTACGGCTGATACCCCAACTGCGCCAACCGCCGCGACCACCAATCCAACTAATCCCCCTCAGCCCTATTGGCCTAGTCGCCCTTGTAACTCCGGTTGCCCTGCTGCTTCTCCAGATGATTGCGGGTCAGTAGGGCTGCGGTTGCGCCTTGGCTGACCACCGATGCCACTTGCTTGGTGTTGCCGCCTCGGGCGTCGCCGGCGGCGAATACTCCTTCAAGGCTGGTCTCCATGGTCCCGCTGGTGGTGATGAAGCCAGGATGAGCGGGGTGTAGCGGGTGTCGCGTGACCGCTACCGCGTACCGTACATGGGTTTGAAGAAGCTGTGGAGGAAATTGCGTCCGTGGGCCCACGAGTGGCAGCGCTTGAGCACGTCGTCGGGAATCTTTTCTCCCGACTTGTGAGTTACGCGGAATGCTTCGTAGTTTTTGAGTTCCGGTGGGACGTCCGGTGTGGATATCAACTCGCATTCGGACGCAGCTAGAAACAGTTTTAAAGATTCGAAGCCCTTGGGTTTCTTGTTGGGCGTTTGGTAAACGAACAACTCTGTAGCGCCAATCATCTCTTCAAGGTGGTCGTTGCCATTGCTGCGACCGCCACCCAGACGCAATTGCGCCCGGGTGATTCCTCGGTCGCCGAGGTTGCCCCGCCCTTGCAAACTCATGATTTATTCTCTCGTTGAATCATTGAAAGTGGGCGATCCCTACGGGAATAGCGCCCAGCCTTCCATGCCTGTTTCGGCCTTGAAGAGATGCCCTTCGGCGGTGGTCACGTACAGAGTGGATCGGTCCGGGCCGCCGAAGCAGCAGTTGGTTGGCCGGATGCAGGGCACCGGGTGGGTCTCTATCACCCGGCCTTTGGGGTCGAACACATAGATCAGCGGGCCGGGGCCGGAAGAGGGCCAACCGGCGGTGGCGACGATATTGCCTTCACGGTCCAGGCACATGCCGTCTATGCCGCGCTGGGGCTCGCGTTTGTTGGTGCCAAAGGCATGCAGCGTGTCGTAGGGACCCAGGGAGCCGTCGTCCTTGATGGGATAGGCCCGTAGTTCCCGGTCAATGCTGGCGTCTTCGCTGTTGCTCTCGGCGATGTACAGGGTTTTGCCGTCGATGGACACCAATATGCCATTGGGCATGGTGCTGTCAGTCTCGACTCTAGTTACGAAATAAGAGCCGTCGGCCTGGGGAGTGGCGCAGAGTACGGCGCGGAGGCCCGGTTCTTCGATCTCTTTGGCGTCAATGTTGGTGGCGTTCCAGGGGTTGGTGAACCAGATCCGGCCTTGGCGGTCCACGGCCAGATCGTTGGGGGTGTTCAGTTTATGGCCATCAAATCTGTCGGCGACGACCACGTTGTTGCCGTCGGGGTCGAAGCGTAGGATGGCGCGACCGCCAGAGCAACAGCCAAAGAGCCGCCCTTCCTCGTCATGGGCCAGGCCGTTCGTGCGGTTGGTGCCTTCCCGCCAAACGGTGATCTCGTCGGTCTTGTGGTCGCAGCGATAGATTCGGCTGGCGGCTATGTGGGTGAAAAGCAGATTCTCGCCGTCCCAGACGGGGCCTTCGGTAACGCTGCCGTAGGGTTTGTTAAGCAATTGAAAACGCCAACTCATGGTGTGGTTCCTCCGTGATTCGTGGGTGGAATTGGGCTGATTCAAGAACGGGATATACATGACCAATATATCTATGACCTTCGGAACACGCAAGGATATAGGCTAATCCCATCTCAGCTGCTGTTTCACCGCCTCAGTTGCGACCCTCATCAAGACCTCTTTAACTGCAATGGATGTTTCGCCAACAGTTCGCGATAACCATCGGTTTATTCGCATTATCGCAAACTGCGTTTGCAGAGTATCGGAGACCAAGTCAGAGAGAGATTCACTCAGCGACGCCCTTTCGGCGTTAGAAAGTTCGTCAGATTCTTCCGCCAATGCCTTGACCGCCTTGGTAGAAAATTGGAAACACTGTTTAAGTCGGTGAAGTGCAATATGCCTGGGAATTCAGGTTGCTCTATGACTTGCGATTTGAATGTGGAATCAGGTAACCGTAGGTCTTTATCGGTGCGTGAGTGCTATACTTTTTGGCACGATTCGTATCTGGGCGTATTTGATAGGATTTTGCATCTTTGGCGCGTGTAGGCAGAGAAATAATCGAGGCGGTTGTCCTGGCGGCGGTGGTGTTCATGCTGCTGCAGGTTACCGTGCGTAACTTCAAGGTCGACGGGTCTAGCATGGATCCTACTCTGGAAGACGGCCAATACCTGTTGGTCAACCGATTGGTCTACCTGCGGGTGGAGCTTGACCGGCTGGCCAAGATCGTTCCTTTTTGGACGGCCGGCGAGGGCTCGTCCCGGCACGCCATTCATGCACCCAAGAGGGGTGAGGTCATCGTGTTCGAGTTTCCGGATTCCAATCCAAACAACCCAAAGAAAGACTTCGTGAAGAGGGTGGTTGGGCTGCCCGGAGAAACGATGCGTATGTTTGACGGCAAGGTGTTTGTGAACGAAGAAGTGTTGAATGAGCCGTACCTGTCCCATAAGGACCATTCCAACGCTTCTAAGGTCACATTGGGAGAAGGCGAATATTACGTGCTGGGGGATAACCGGACTCACAGCAACGACTCCCGTTCCTGGGGAGCGGTTCCGGAAGCCAACATACGCGGCAAGGTTTGGGTGGTCTATTGGCCCGCGCCGGGAATACAGATCATTAACATACTGGACCGGATTCCCGGCTTTGGCTAGTTAACCGGTAACAGTATTGCCTAGCTGTTGGGCGGTCCGACCAGGATGTCGTCGCCTTCGACCTGAACGGTGAAGATACGAAGAGACTCACTAGCTGGTGGATTGATGGGGACTCCGGTGATCGTGTTGAATGATCCGCCGTGGAGCGGGCACTCGACTTCTTCCCCGCTTAGGTCACCCTCCGACAAAGACGCGTAGGCGTGGGAACAGATGTCGTCGACGGCATGGATGCTGCCGTTCAAGTTGACCAGAAGGACCTGTTCGTTATCTACTTCCACCGAGATCATCTCGCCAGGTTTAATCTCACTCACTTGTGCAACTTTTACAAAGCCTGCGTCGGCCATGATTCTATGTTCTCCTATGCCGTATTAAATCAGATAACATTATAGGCGAGCGTCCGGGCTTTTTTGAAGAGTAGCGAAAGAGATTTGGCGCCCGAGCCTGTGGACAGCCTATCGGACCGTTGCCTATAATGGCTGATGTCTCAGGGTTCCCGGCCGCGTGGCGTATCCGGGTCCTCTGCGCGGGAAATTCCCGCCAAGCTGGAGAGGTGCCAGAGCGGCCGAATGGGCACGACTGGAAATCGTGTAGGGGCGCAAGCTTCTCGCGGGTTCGAATCCCGCCCTCTCCGCCATCCTTCTAGCTTTCTGCCATCACTTCACTGGGAATTCTTCCCTCCCATGAACTGGCCACAACCTCCCCAGTGATGCGTCCACGGAGTACTCAAAGCAGTCGAAAAATCTGGTTTCCCATCGTAACTTGCTTATGGGCGTAGCTGTTGCCGCCTGCACCGCTGATTTTGAGACCAAGACCGCCTTGGAACCGACCACCATCCATCAGGCGCCAACTCTAACGCCGGATGCGACGCCCGCTGAATCACCGACGGCCGTTCCAATTTTAAAACCAACGAAGCACCGATTCCGACTTTTGTGCCGACGCCGAACTAGACGAGTGCCACGGTCACACTCATAGGATTCAGTGGACCGGGTCTGAATCTGAGACGTATCACTGCTACTTGACCAATGCTTAACCGTACACGGTTAGCTGCTTCCGTGGGTCGGAGGTCATCCAGTCCAGGCCCGTTGGGGGCTGACCGCTGCCACCGCGGCGGTAGCATCATAGGATATGCTTAGAAGTTAGATGCCCAGAGACTCGTAGACCTCTGGGTTGGCGCATTCTTCCAGCCGGTCTCTGTTTAAACCAGCCACCAAGTTTCTGGCCGCCAGAAGGTGCATATCCCTGCGGGAACGGTTAGATGCGCTGCCGATGTGAGGCAGGACCACTACGTTGTCCAGGCCGAGAATCGGGTGGTCTGTGGGCACCGGTTCGGGGTCGAACACGTCCAGCCCTGCTCCAGCGATCGTGCCATTGGTGAGCGCCTGGTGCAGGGCATCGGTGTCCACGACCGGCCCGCGGGATAGGTTCACCAGGATCGATGACGGCTTCATCATCTGGAGTTGCTTCTCGCCGATGAAATGGTTCGTCTGCGGTGTGAGAGGCACGTGTATGGAGAGGAAATCAGACTCGGCCAAAACCCTCTTGAACGAGGCGTATTTAAGACCGTACTCTTTCTCCAGGTCCCGTTTTCGGGTGCGGGAATGGTAGAGGATCTTCATGTCGAAGCCCAGGCCCCTTCTGGCCATTTCCAGTCCGATTCCGCCTAAGCCGAGGATGCCTAAGGTGCTGCCGTTAACCTCTGACCCCAGCCAGAACATGGGGTGGTGG
>Ga0208747_1000455_pt1 | contig 12512 bp, 9 predicted proteins | sample Knorr_S7_td_AAIW_FD_185597 | JGI IMG/M metagenome (GOLD analysis project Ga0208747, IMG submission 185597) | Marine microbial communities from Southern Atlantic Ocean transect - Knorr_S7_td_AAIW_ad_750m_LV_A (SPAdes) (version 2) | ecosystem: Environmental > Aquatic > Marine > Oceanic | place...
GTGGGTGTCCAACCATCTGAGTTTGCCAAGTGGATCATGGTGGTTGCTCTGGCACGCTATCTTTCTGATCATAATCTGCGAATAAAAAGGTTCACGACAATACTATTCCCAATATTTATTGCCTTAGTACCTGCTATAATTATCCTGCAGCAGCCGGACCTTGGAACAGCGATAATACTTTTGACGCCTATTTTGCCTATGTTGTACTGGGTAGGCGCCAGGCCATTTCACTTGTTCATACTTGTGGCTCCTGTACTGAGCATTGCTACTGCATTTCACACTATTTCCTTTTCTGTGTGGGCGATTTTAATGGGTAGTGCACTGTACCTGACGCAACCAAGGTTATTTTTTGGAGTTTTGTTTTATTTTGGTAATATATTTTTAGGATTATTGTCACCATTTCTGTGGAACAGTTTAAGGCCTTACCAGCAGAAGAGGATTCTAACCTTGTTCAATCCTGAATTAGATCCGCTAGGAGCAGCTTATCAGACAATACAAAGTAAAGTGGCGATTGGATCTGGCGGGTTTTTCGGCAAGGGATTAGGGTTGGGAACCCAAACACACTTAAAATTTCTTCCGGTTCAGGAATCTGACTTTATTGTTTCCGTTATCGGTGAAGAATTTGGGTTTATTACAATCTCAATTATGTTAATTATTTTTTTACTTTTTATACTAAAGATCGTAAAACTAGCGTTTTTAGCAAAAGAACGTTTTCCGGGGTTGGTTCTCATAGGTATTGGCACAATCTTCATGGCGCATGTTTTTGTTAATACTGCAATGTCAACTGGAATGATCCCAGTAAAGGGTTTACCATTACCATTTATATCAGCAGGTGGTTCATTTTTATTGTCCTGCTTTATAATGATCGGTCTGATTATAAAAATGAGTGATGAATCAATAGAATGACCAAGTAAAAGGAATTGATGTTAGGGACTTGCAGAGCTAAATTCGAGACCAGTTTGTGCTGCAAATATCCTAAATAGCCCCGATGATCATTAGCCCAACTAAAATCCCTCGGATTATTCTGTTTATTTTTCTCGTACTAAGTACTGGAACTGCCCAAGCTCAGCAGACCGATATAAAGCGTGAGTTAAAACGGCTAAATGCAAAGATAGATCGAGAACGAGTTAGGACAGATTCACTAGAGACACAAATCAGTATTCTATTACCTGATTTGCGGAACACCCTCAGAGCGACGGTTGATGCAAAAAAACAGACTGATTCAGTTGCTATTTTGCTAATAAATCGAATAAATACTCTGCAGAACAAGATTCGGATGCTGGAAGACAAGTCAATTTATACTGATAGCACCAATTTTGAAATTCTTGCCCAACTTGTGATGATCGAAAATAAAATTATCACATTAACTAATAGTTTTACTGAGATGTATAGCCTGCGATCTGAAAAACAGGGTGGTGTCATTAAAACAAAGATTAGTACCGCGGAATATCAGAGAAAATATATTGAAGCATTGAGCTACTACCAGAATGGTGATTATAATCAAGCGATTAAAGGTTTCTCTGAATTAGTACTGGAGGATCCTTCGAATAAACTTGCTGATAACAGCCAGTATTGGCTCGCAGAGTGTTATTATTCAATCAAAAATTACAAACGAGCAACTCTAGAATTTGAAAAGGTATTTACTTTTCCAGGCACGGATAAGGACGATGATTCTCAACTAAAACTAGCTCTTGCATATCAGAGCCTTGGTAATTTTGTGAAAGCAAGAGAAGAATATCAGCGGATGATTGATTATTTCCCGAGTAGTGAATACTTTAGCAGGGCCAAAGAATCACTCAAGCAATTGAGTGTGGAATAACCTTTAGTAATGACATTGAAGATATTTTATTTAACTACGGAGATAATTCCGTTCGCTAATACTTCATCCTTGGCCGCCTTCTCAGCGAAGGTGCCACTTTTATTACAGAACAAGCAGCATGACATTCGGACAATAATTCCGAAATATGGTTATGTTAGTGAACGAAAGTATATTCTTCGTGAAGTAATAAGATTACGTGAAATACCTTTTGAATTTGGTGAAGAAAATGTTATCACCTCGGCGAAAAGTGCCTTTATTCCTAAAACACGAGTTCAAGTATATTTTTTAGAAGATGACCAAAGATTTAAGCCGTTAACTAATTTAATATATAAGGCAAAAAATGGTCGTGTGCTTGTTGATAATGATATGCGATTTGCGTTTTTTAGTAAGGCATCCTTAGCTATTTTGCCTCATCTATTTTGGAGACCTGATGTAATGTGGTGCAATGACTGGCAATCTGTACTGGTACCAGCCTTTTATAAACAACAATACATGAATGATGAATTTTATGCAGATATGAAATCGGTACTTGTTGTTCATAATTACGAAAAGGAATACTTGGCCATTGGAAGGAATACCTTTAAGAATACTGGACTTGAAGAACCTGCCAGCATGAAAAAAGGGGTGGTGAATGCCTATGAGGCTGCCGCAGAATATGTAGATTTGATGATTGCTATTGATTCACCTAATAACCAAGTATCAAAAAAATTATTGGAACTACCCGCGATCAAAAAGAAAAAGAGTAAATTATTAACTATAAAGACTTCGGGTGAAGATTCGCCAGATTATGATAAAGTTGCTGCAAGAATAGATAGTGGATTGCAGAAACTTTTTAGCTGATCACTCGTACCCAGTCTAAACTATATGAAAGATCTTCAGTTATTTGTGAGTTTTACCTGTATGCTAATTTTCCTAAGTTGCATGGAAGATACTGTTACAGTGGATCTGATGGATGATGGAATGTATCATGATACTCTATATGTTAGAGGGATCACAGGGTTTACTTATCAAACACCGCCACAGCTTGGCAATTCTACTTTGTTGTACTTTGGTACTGATAGCAATGGATTCCAGAACCCATTTGCATTTTTTAGGGTATCAAGCAATAGTATAACAACTCCAGTTGAGACATTTGCTAGTCTTAATGATTCAACAATAGAAATTGACAGTGCAAAATTCATATTAACATTCAATGAGGATTCGATAACAACAGGTATGATTTTTGATTTATTTTATTTTCAAGAAGGGGGCGACTCAATTTTCAGTGAGTCGGAGAGTAATTATCTAAACATTACGGAGCATGATCTCAACTCAACATATATAGGCAGTAGTAGATTATCACAGAAAGAACCAGATTCGTTGGGAACTACAAGCTTTCCTACGCTTTCGTTCAATGTTTCAGAAATACTTGATTCATTTTCAGATACTTCAAGTGAGAATCGTAATCTAACTGTTATGATAAAACCTAAATTTGAACTAGCCGGTGTTTTTTCCTTCAAAAGCAGTGAAAGTGGATTTACTTACGCTCCCCAGATACAGGTTTTTACCCATGACACAGCTTTTGTTGATTCTACTGGAGACTCGGTAGTGGTAGATACAATATCGCATACGTTTATATCCACTGATGATTTATCAATTATTATTCCACCCGATGGAATAGATGAAAATCCTAACAATATATCTTTAGGTAGAGGTATGACCTATAAAGCGATCATACAAATACCTGATTTGGACTCGATTTCAATACCACAGCAAGCAATCATAACGCAAGCTGAATTATCGTTTTTTTATGTAAATGATACATCACAATCAAATTTTTATTTACAGATTCACCCAATAACTGATACTGTATCCATAGCGGAACTACAGGGTTTATTACTAGATGATCCACTCGTAACAGAACCCAGTTTAATTGCGGTTAACCTATCGAATAATGGAAGGATAAGCCTTAATATTCGAGAGTATTTGCAGTTACATCACTTTGGTTACATTCAGAATCAAGGGTTAAAGATGGAGGTAGCTAATACTGTTAGTCCATTCAATACATATTCGTTTTATATCAGTAATCTTGATTCACTTGCACCAAAACTTATCATTCACTATGTCGCTCCTTAATAGGTATACTAAAATTTTTCTCATTATGATATCCCTATGTTATGGTCAGGATGTGTACAGTGCATATGGTGTTGGTGAATTAACATTTGCGTCTAATGCAGCGGTAATGGGTATTGGCAGTAATGGGTTAATGCCCAGTTTTCAGGAATATATATCACTTAGCAACCCTTCAACCTGGCTTAGAATACCATTTGCCTATGTATCGTTAAATTATGGTGGGACGCAAATAAAAGACCGTGATTACGATTACAATAATGTGCTTTCTGGATTAAATCAATTTCAATTTATACTGCCTATAAAGGGCCGCTATGCCGTTGGTGTTGGTTTCCAACCATTTAGTTCACAGTTGTATTCCCTGGAGAGTGATGATATTAATGAAAAATTTATCGAAGGGGATACCCTTACAATTAATAAAGCAATCAATGGCTCCGGCGGTATTTCTGAACTCATTTTTTCGCTAGGTGCCAAACTAACAGAAAAAGAACAATTAGGGCTAAAACTAGAGTATTTGTTTGGATCAAACCGTAGACAAACAGTGTTCAACATTAAAGAAGGTGAACATGATTTAGATTACATATATAACCAGCGTAACATTTATAATGGTACATTAATAAATGGATATTTTTCATCCCATCGCCTTGGTTTTGGTTCAAGAATATTACGTTTAAGTGGATCGGTTAAAAGTGTTTTACATCCAGTACATATCAATCATTTTTCTTTTCAACCATTTGAGGATTCAAATGGCAATGGATATTATGACATTGCTGATTACCCAAGACCTTCCGGCGTGGATTCTATACCACCCGCAGCAATAGATACGATACTGAACAATCAGATAAGACCATTTGAATATGCTTTTGGGTTCGACCTGGAGTTGACTGAAATGATACATGTGCAGGGGGAACTATCCTCGTGGTCAGACCTAGCTGATAGTGGAACCAAGCTTATTTCTGGTTTAAATCAACGGGTAGTTGCTTATCGCCATCTCAATATAGGCCTTATTCGATTCGCGAGAGTTTTACCTAGAATTTGGCATGAGAGTTTACATTTCCGTGCTGGCATTTTTCAGCGTGCATATGAAATAGAAAATCAATTTTCTCATAACGATTATGCCGTGGATTATAAAATTAATGATTTGGGTATATCTATTGGCCTTGGTGTTAAATTCGGTGTCACAAAAAACCAAATAGATTTCGGTTTTAATCTGATTAATAGATCAGATTCACACAATAGTGATAAATTAATTACTAATTTTAATATAGGAATTAGCATTGGTGATCTTTGGTTCGTCAAGCGTAGGGTAAAAAAATAATGGCAACTTCAACAACTAAATATCGGGTAAAAACTTTTTCAATATTTATACTGGCTTTATTCTGTATTATGTGTGTACCGCCGACTGATACTTCAGCTTCTGATGACAGTGCAGCGGATCAAGCATATTGGGACTCCGTAAGAGCGGTAATGTGTCCGCGAAAAATGAGTAGTGCTGCGGAGTATTATAAGAATAAAGATTGGGAATCTACGGTCAAAATTTATGGGGATATTATTCGTTACGGATGCGACCGGGATGATCCAGAAGAAGTTTATCAATATTATGCAGTTGCTTTTGAATATCTAGGTAGGTTTGATAGTTCAGAATACATATTGTTAAAAGGACTGCAAATTTTACCGGATAACACTAATCTTCGCAAGCGTCTTGCCTATTCTTACAAAAAACAGGGAAAAGTAGACCAAGAAATATTGGAGTATAGTCGATTGTCCGATTTACTACCCGAAGATATATCAATCAAAACAGAGTTAGCAAAACTTTATGGTGATCAAGGCGCCTATGATGACCAAGTTGACATCCTGAGGCAGATTCTCGAAATAGACCCTGGAAATGAGAATGCGCAGGGCGATATCGCTAGGGTATACGAAATGACCGGTAGAGATCCACTCCAAATATACGGTGAACGATTCCATAATAATCCTGATAATGTGTCTTATGGTTTAGACTATGCTGATCGTCTATTGAATGCAGAGAGGCCAGAAGATGCAATAGATGTTTTAAAACAGGTTATTAGTCAGGACAATACCAGTAAAGTAGCCTACCGGCAATTAGCAAAAGCTTATGATCGGTCAGAAATGTTCCAGCAAGCATCAGAGTCTTACGAGGAACTATTTAAGCTTGATCCTCGTGATTTTCGTGTTGCCATCCAGGTATCTGAAGTGAATATTGCCGGTGATAATTTTGGAAAGGCAATAAGGTGGGCTGAAAAAGCTGTTACCTCGTCCAAATCAGGGGAGGCCTATGCGCAACGTGGAAATGTCTATTACAAATCTTTTCAGGAATGTAGGTCAGCCGATATTTCTATTGATGATAGAATAGTTGCATCGTTGGCTCATGAGAGTTTTACTGTAGCAGAAGAAAATAATTACCGCAGGTTTCATAATTCACTAGTCTGGCTGGAAGAGAACGAAGTGTTATTTGGTCGATCCCATTGGTTTATGCTTGATGCAAATAAAAAGAAACAGGGCTATGTAAAGCCCGATTCAGAATGCTATAAATGGGTAGAAAAAAAATTAGATAAAGATCCAAATTGGTAGATTATGATTGCACATGCCTAAAACACCATTACAAACCTCGGATCCTGAATTATATAATATATTGGTAAGTGAAGTATCTCGGGAAAATACTACCCTTGAACTCATAGCATCAGAGAATTTCGTCAGTTACCCCGTGCTGGAAATGGCCGGGGGAGTGATGACCAATAAGTATGCTGAGGGGTACCCTGGAAAACGATACTATGGTGGCTGTGAATTTGTTGACGAAGCTGAAAATCTAGCTCGCGACCGCGCCAATCAACTTTTTGGTGTAGAATACTCGAATGTGCAACCGCATTCAGGATCACAGGCAAATATGGCTGTCCTAATGACCTTTATCGATGTTGGTGACACAATTTTGGGCCTGGACCTAGCTCATGGAGGACATCTCACTCACGGCAGTAAAGTTAATTTCTCCGGTAATTTATATCATTCTGTATCCTACCAGGTTAAAAAAGAAACAGGTAGGGTGGATTTCGATCAAGTTCTTTCGCTGGCAAGGGAACATAAACCAAAATTAATTATTTGTGGTGGGTCTGCTTATCCACGATTCATAGAATTTGAGGATTTCAAAGAAATTGCTGATGATGTGGGTGCATTTCTAATGGCAGATATAGCACATCCATCCGGACTTGTTGCTACAGGCCTCCATCCGTCACCAGTACCCTATTGTGATGTAATTACGACTACAACTCACAAGACTTTACGCGGACCACGTGGTGGTATGATCATGATGGGGAAAGATAGTGGTAACCCATGGGAAATTGTTGCACCAAAGTCTGGTCGATTGAAGAATATATCAGAATTACTTGATAGTGCAGTAATGCCAGGAATTCAAGGGGGCCCTTTAATGCACATTATTGCTGCGAAGGCGGTTGCATTTGGTGAAGCTTTACAACCGGAGTTTACAGTTTATACGCAGCAGATAATAGATAATGCAAAAGCTATGGCGAATGAGTTTTTAAGTAGAGACTATGATCTTGTATCCGGCGGCACGGATACGCATATTATTTTAATTGATCTAACCAAGAAGGCGATCACAGGAAAGGCAGCAGAAAATGCACTGGAAAAAGCCGGAATTACGGTAAATAAGAACATGGTACCGTTTGATGAAAGAAGCCCGTTCATTACTAGTGGTATCAGAATTGGTACGCCTGCAGTTACAACCAGAGGCATGACTCAGGATGATATGGTAAAAATTGTTGCCTTAATTGATACGATTATAGAAAAACCCAACGATGAGGATAATATCGTTAGGGTAAAGGCTGAGGTAAATGATCTATGCAGCTCTTTTCCACTTTACTCTGAATTGGGATCATAATACTGATTCATTATTTACCTATTCTTAATTTTTCTATAATTAAACCACATGCTAGAATCTGGTTTATTATTATTTGCTGTTTAAATACCCAATCATGTTCTACCAGCACAATGTTACGAACAAGTCCCAACACAGTAGAAATGATTATGATGAAACGGTCGGAATCGATTCTCGAAAGTGAAGCAATACCAGACAGATCAGAAAAATCATTAAAGCATTGTATTATCCTGACACAAACTGCATTTGGATTTATCATGGAGAATGCTGAACGTGAATTAGATGAAGATTATAAACAAGGATTAACACTATACGCGGAGGCCAATAAATATTTTACAAGAGCAGTAGTTTTGGGAGAAAATTATATGTTTCTACGTTACCCGTGGTTTGATGAATGGCTGAATAATAGTCCAGATAAACATATAAAATTTGGAAATGATGATATCGAAGGGTTATACTGGTTGGCCGCTGCCTATGGCGGGGCGGTGAGTTCAAGCCGCGGCGAGCCGGAATGGGTTATACAATTACCAAAAGTAGGAAAGTTATTGGACAATGCTCTGGCAATAGATCCAAATTGGAATTATGGAAGTCTATACTCAGCAATGATCCCGTATTCGTTAAGTAGGCCGGATGCGCCTGTAAATGCCAGTGAGGTAGCGGAAGGCTATTATCGTAAGGCGCTCGTAGCCTCTGATGGCAAGGATTTAGGCCTGCATGTGAGTTTTGCAGAAAATGTATTAATCGCCAGGCAAAATCGTAGTGAATTTGTTAGGTTGCTTACATTAGTTTTAGAATCTAATCATCGAGGGATTAAAGAATTAGAAGTTGGGAATTACATGGCAAAAAAAAGGGCGCAATGGTTATTGGGTCGTACTGAGGAGTTGTTTTACTAAATGAAAAAAATAATATTTATACTATTAGTTCTTGGGTACACTGAATTATCGGCTAAAAAAGTAATTATTAAAATGGCCAGTTTAGCCCCGGAGGGTAGTTTCTGGCACGGCATGCTCATTGAAATAGGGCAGCAGTGGAAAATAGCTACGGATGGACAAGTAATTCTTAGAATTTACCCGGGCGGTGTTGTGGGCGATGAAAGAGACATGATCAGAAAGATTCGGATTGGACAATTACATGCAGCAGCAGTATCCACGGAGGGCCTTCATGAAATAAACCCGGATGTTTACGTATTTGCCTTACCCATGGTTTATGATAATTATGATGATGTGGAGTGGATGCGGTCGCAAATGGCCGAACGATTGCAGACCGGTATGAAAAATAATGGGTTCGAATTACTTACCTGGGCTGATGTAGGGTGGGTGCATCATTTTTCAACCAAACCTATTATATATCCAGAAGACTTGAAACAGCTAAAGCATTTTACATGGGCAGGTGATTACCGGGCAGCAGAACTATGGAAAAAAGGTGGCTTTCAGCCGGTCCCATTGGCCTCAATCGATATTATGCCAGGGTTTCAAACTGGACTTATTGAATCGGTATCCACCACGCCAATATTTGCATTGGCACAACAATTGTTCGGCATAGCAGATTATATGTTGGATATAAAATGGGGACTATTGACCGGCGCTTTAATCGTGGATAATAGGACATGGGAAAAGATCACGCCAGACTACCAGAAAGTTATGACATCAATAGCTAAAGAAGTCATTGGATCCAAAAATGAAATAATACGCTATGGTGGTGGAGAGAAAGCGATATCCGCCATGGAAGAATATGGATTAAAAGTTCATCGTCATACACCAGAAGAATTGCAGGTATGGAAAGATTTTATAAAATCATGGGAAAAAGATATTCGTGGAGGATATGTCCCGACCGAATTATATGATACTGTTCAAGAAATTATGAGCAGGAAACCACACTAAATAAGGATATTATTGTACCAGAAATGGCCCGGTTAAAACAAAACCACTTCGTAAAACGCCTAAAATGGGGTGAGGATACCCTTGCAATAGCTGTTTTTGCAATTCTAACCTTCTTTCCAACTTTGGAGATTCTCACCAGGTTAATTGGTCGACCTGGTATACCTGCATCGCCAGTACTTGTACAGCATATGACATTATGGATTGGCTTTATCGGTGCAGTTTTAGCAACAAGGCAGAACAAATTACTTTCTCTGACAAGAAAACCATTATTTCAACAAGATGAAATATTCCATCCGGGGAGATGGTTAGCGAAGAACATTTCATTTATTGTTATTCTGGCCTTGTTCTGGGGAAGTCTAAATCTGGTTATGGTTGAATACCAGTATCCTACCTATATAGCGCCAGGTATACTTCGCTGGGTAGCCCAATCGATTATGCCCTTGGGCTTTCTACTTATTGCGGCACAGATATTTTTAAAAAGTTCTAAAAATCATCTATTAAGGGCGACTATGCTAATGATAACAATATTTATTATTATCATCAGTCTTACCGATGCATTTCAAGATAATGGTTTGTTTTTGTGGGGTTCAGTTGGCCTAATTCTATTCTCAATGATTTTTGGTACTCCAATATTTATAGGGTTGGGCGGCTTGGCTGTATTGTTCTTCTGGAGTGATTATACACCGATTTCAGCAATATCTGCAGAAACCTACCGCATAGTTGTATCGCCATCACTACCAACAATTCCATTATTTACTTTAGCAGGATATATATTGGCCGAGAGTCGTGCTTCTGAACGAATGCTGCAGTTGTTTAGAACTGCATTTGGCTGGATGCCAGGGGGAACTCCAGTGATTATCGTGTTATTATGCGGTTTTTTTACTGCGCTTACCGGAGGGTCGGGCGTGACGATATTGGCTTTGGGCGGATTACTTTTTCCATTACTTCGTAAAGAAGGTTATTCTGAGCAATTCTCATTGGGTCTCATTACACTTGCCGGTTCTTTAGGGTTGCTTTTTCCACCTAGTCTGCCTTTAATTATTTATGGTGTTACCGCTCACGTATCTATAAAAGATTTGTTCATTGGAGGTTTAATTCCTGGTATAATATTGTCTTTTGCGGTCGCAGGTTATTCAATATTTCAAGGTTATTCCCAACACGTCGAGCGGCAGCCGTTTCATCTTAAGAAAATATTGGCAGAGTTAAAGAATAGCTATTTGGAGGCAATTATTCCACTACTGATACTTTTTGGGGTATTTGGCGGGTATACTACATTAGTTGAAACTGCCGCAGTAGTAGTGATTTATATATTTATAGTTGAAGTCTTTGTTTATAAAGATTTGCAAATGAAAGAAATACCACGAATAATTATCGATTGTGCGACACTAATAGGTGGTGTACTAATTATACTGGGCGTAGCCATGGGTCTTACCAGTTATATCGTTGATGCGCAAATACCGATGTTATTAATGGAATGGGTTCAGCAAACTATCACATCAAAATATGTTTTTTTACTGTTATTGAATATTTTGCTACTTGTTGTTGGCTGTCTCATGGATATTTTTTCAGCAATTATCATAGTCGTGCCATTGATTACACCGCTACTTATTTTGTTTCCCGATATCCATCCAGTCCATCTAGCCGTTATTTTTATTGCAAATTTGGAACTAGGATATCTAACGCCGCCGGTAGGAATGAATTTATTTCTATCCGCCTATAGATTTGATAAAGATATGCCGGTGGTTTACAAGGCTACATTACCTTTTTTCTTATTAAGTCTGATAGTAGTACTAGCCATTACTTATATACCGATATTGTCGTTAGGATTATTGCGATTAATGCAATAGGTTTTATAATAATACTATATTTTCGAAAATGTGGGAACAATCACACATTAAAAATCATATCTTGACTGATGGTCGGCACCCTCGATATATTTGCCGGCGTTAAAAGGATACTCTTATCGACCGTAAAAGCTAATAGCTAAGAATAATAGAACAGACCTCGGGATGTCCTGAGGCCGGGAGAATAATAATGAAACGATTAGCGACGACATGTACGCTTATCCTTTTGACAAGTATAAGCCCGCTCACTGCACAAAGTGAAGCGGGGGCAATATTTTTACTGATCTCACCTGGTGCGCGCGCTGGTGGAATGGGTGAAGCACAAGTCGCAGTAGCCAACGATGTTTACGCCAGCTATTGGAATCCTGCTGGTCTAGCATTTCTTGAAGGATCCGAAATGGCTATAATGCACGTAAACTGGCTTCCTAATTTAGCCGATGATCTCTATTATGAATTCCTTGCTTTTCGCCGTCATTTTCCATATTTGGGCACATTAGGCGGACATATTATTTACCTTAATCTGGGTGAGCAGATACGTATGGGGGAGACTCCGGATGATTATCTTGGTAAATTTACCAGTTATATGATGGCAGCAACCATTTCATACAGTGCATTGCTCTCACAGAATTCATCCTTAGGCATTAACGCGAAAATATCTTATCAGCATTTGGTTGAACTAGGTGCAGGTAATGAACAGGGTAAGGGCACCTCCACTGATTTTGGTTTTGATATAGGTTATCTTCGTAAAGAATTCCTTACGCCCCGTCTAAATTTGGGATTGACTGTTACCAATATAGGCCCCAAAGTTTCTTTTATCGACCCAGCACAAGCCGATCCACAGCCTACTAATCTAACTTTAGGATTTAACTACGCCATTGTTAATTCCGAGTTTAACAAACTTAACGTTGTATATGATGTAGACAAATTGCTGGTATCATCCTACCCGGCAATGG
>Ga0208747_1000456_pt1 | contig 12508 bp, 12 predicted proteins | sample Knorr_S7_td_AAIW_FD_185597 | JGI IMG/M metagenome (GOLD analysis project Ga0208747, IMG submission 185597) | Marine microbial communities from Southern Atlantic Ocean transect - Knorr_S7_td_AAIW_ad_750m_LV_A (SPAdes) (version 2) | ecosystem: Environmental > Aquatic > Marine > Oceanic | place...
GGATAACTTGTGAATAAAAAATATTTTTAGTGGGAAAAATGTTATTAAATCTTTTTTTATGGTGGATAAGTTGTGGATAGCATCATTTTAAAATAAATTTAGAGCAGTTTATTATCAATAAGTTTTTAATCTTAAAGATTACAAGGTTTAAATAATTTACTTTTATATTTCAATGGACTTTGTTTTTAATAACGCGTTAATCAATTTAAAAACAATGTGACTAAATATAAGTTTTAAAAATGTTCAGACAAAACGTTATCAAAAAATTTTTAATTAACATTTTTACAATGCCTAAATTTTTTTACACTTATAAATCAATGGATTTTTACTTTTTGGAGGAGGGGGACATCTGTAGACGCTTTTAAACTTTCTTCAGGAATGTTTTCCCAAAAAACTTTTCGTAAAGAGTGAGCTTATCTTTCGCGCAACGAAACCCGACATCTTTTTTCTTGGAAAGTGGATTAAGATGTTCTCGGTAAGTCGCTCTGGATTTTAGAGCTATGACTTTTTCGTATTCTTCTTTAGAGAAATGACCTACTCCAAGGTAAGACATTCCTCGAACGACCAGTTGTTTTCTTTCTTTTTCTTTCCATGTGTAGGTACTGTCCGGATAGGGTAGGTAATAATCCCACACCCACTCCCAGACATTGCCGATCATGTCATAGGTTCCATAAAAACTGACTCCCTGCGGAAAACTTCCAACTGGTTTCAGCCCGCGGCCCCGTTTCTTTTTTGGTGATGGGCTGACATTGGCCGAGGAAAACTCAAATTCATTACCCCAGGGATAAGTATAATGATCGGGACCGCGGGCTGTTTTTTCCCATTCGGCTTCTGTAGGTAGTCTTTTACCTACCCACGCAGCATAGGCTGCCGCATCATAAAAATTAACATGGGAAACAGGATGATTCCCTGTCCCGTCTTGAAATTTTTCACCGCCCCAGGTGCGTGGTGGCTTATGATCAGTGGCCTGACAAAATATGTAATACTGCAGGCGGGTCACTTCATATTTATCAATATAAAAATCTTTGAGATAAAGTTTTAACGAAGGGGACTCATCGGCATACCATGGTTTATTTAAACCCACTCTAAGGGCATGTTGGTCGGTATCGGTTTGATCGCTCCCCATGATAAAATTACCACCGGACACCAGCACCATTCCTTTTGGAGGGGACTCGCATCCGCTTAAAATCATACCGGCAAGCATCAAGAAAATTATCGTGTAATATTTCATGAAATTCTTGGCTAAAAAAATTGAACTACATGACAAAAAATAATCCGACTTATATTTTTAAATCTATTTCTATTGAGAGCATCGATGTCGATGACCAACTGACTAATTTCTCCTGGGGTGTTCCTGCTGACTCTTTACAACAATCGATCGAAGAGGTTGGTGTCATACACCCAGTTACACTAGCACCGGTAGGCAACGGTTTTCGAATCGTCTGCGGTCATAAACGCATAAAAATAGTTTCACAACTGAAAATAAAAGAAATTCCGGCAAGAATTCTGGATCTTGCGCCAAGTGACGAAACGATGCTGATGCTGAACCTATCAGAAAACCAACTCCACCATCATTACAGTGATATTGAAAAAGGACTCATCCTTTTTAAGTTATCTGAAGCTAGGATTCCGGAAATACGTATCATAGAAAAGTATATGCCAATGCTCGGCTTGGAGAAAAGCAAAAAACTGTTGGATAATCACCTCAAAGCTAATCAATTAGTACTCGGTCTTAAAACTCTTCTTCATGAAATGAATGTTCCGCTTAGAACCTTCTCAGTATTTTTCAACTGGAACGCTAAGAGTGCCATGGCAGCGGAACGGTTTTTTTCTGTACTTCGACCTGGGGTCAATAAATGGCGGGATTTACTGGAATGGGTAGAAGAAATTTCTACACGGGATGAAATAACTCCCTTGGATCTATTTGAGCTGCCCGAATTACAATCTGTTCTAAATCAAAATGATCTTGCGCCCAATGTCCGATACGACCGTATTCGTCAAATTCTTCATTCCAGACGTTATCCCATTCTTAGCGATTTGAGAGTTCGTTTGGCAAGATCTCTTGACGCATTGAAATTGGACGATAAAACAAAAGTTCACGTGCAGGATAGTTTTGAAAGTGACGAAATTAGAATTGAAATGAAGTTCCGTACCCGGGAAGAGTTTGTCAGCCAGGTAGAAAAGCTGGTCCGCGCCTCAGACTCTGAAGCACTAGACGAGCTGATTCGTATTTTTAAAAACCCCTAGTTATAATTGACTTTTTAAGGACCTGCAAAATCTGTTGGTTTCCAAACCCTAATTAAGCTATCCTGATAAAAACTAAAAGCTTACTCACTAAATCACTTACAAATTAAGTCCGTTTCATTTGTAATATCTTAAAGAAATTTTTATGCAAAAATTGGGTATGGTCAGTCTAGGTTGTCCGAAAAACGCGGTGGATACTGAGTTGGTGCTTGGGGATCTGCAAGGTGATGACTACGAAATCACTTCCGACCAAAAAGAAGCCGATGTCATCATTGTCAATACTTGTGGATTCATTGAATCTTCAAAAAAGGAGTCCATTGATGCCATCCTTGAAATGGCGGCTCTTAAAACAGATGGTAAATGCAAAAAGCTCGTGGTAACCGGATGCCTTTCCGAACGATATAGTGATGAGCTTCTTAAAGAAATTCCAGAAATAGACCACATGCTGGGTGTAAACCAGTACCCGCGATTAAAACAGATTTTAAAAGAATCCGATTCCCAGAAAGAAAATACTTCGAGAAACCATGTACACGAACCGGCGGAATATTTTGAATCCTACATGAATCGTGTATTGACGACCCCGTTTTATTCCGCCTATCTTAAACTGGGAGAAGGATGTTCCAATAAATGCGCCTTCTGTATCATTCCAAAAATTCGTGGGCAGTTTCGAAGCCGTTCCCCTGAATCGATCATCGCCGAAGCCGAACATTTTGCCCAGCATGGAGTCAAAGAGTTCAACTTGATTTCACAGGATACAACCATGTATGGGGTGGACCTTAGAATGAAAAATGGTTTGGTCCAGCTTCTGAAATCTCTTTCTAAGATTAACGGGGTTGAATGGATGCGTTTGTTCTATTGCTATCCTACTTTTATCAACAGCGAACTGATCGAATACATCGCCTCTGAAGAAAAAGTCTGTAATTATGTCGATGTACCCCTTCAGCACACTCATGACTTTATGCTTAAGCGGATGAGACGACAGGAAACAGAGAAAGGCGTCCGCAGTATGATCGACGAGCTCCGCACCAAAGTTCCAGGTATCGCTTTACGCACAACTTTCATTACTGGGTTCCCGGGAGAGACCGACGAGCATTTCAACCATCTTCTTGGGTTTGTCCGCGAAGTTGAGTTTGATCATGTCGGTGTATTCACTTATTTCCATGAAGAGGGAACCACCGCTTACAACTACCAGGACCTTGTCCCAAATAAAATTGCTGTTTCACGCCGGGATGAGTTGATGAGTGCTCAACAGGAAATCAACCGAAAAAAAAATAAAGCGAGCGTTGGTAAAATTTTACCCGTGTTGGTTGAAGGAGCCGACCCTGAGGAGGAGTACCTGGTAACGGGGCGCCTCGCTACCCAGGCTCCCGAAATTGATGGGCAGGTTATCATTGAGGAAAGTGAAGTAGAAATCGGACAAATCTCACCCATGCTTATTACCGGATCGACGGACTACGATCTGGTCGCTCGTCAAGTTGAAAAAATATCAACATAGTTTTAGCCATGAAAAATGTCGGTTAATCGTTTGGACATATTGACAGACGGCGGCTGTTTAAAGTTGAACACATAATCCGAACGATCACTCGCAGCTCTACCATACCTCTCTTGCCTATTCACCCAAATTGACATAATGTAATCATGCTCTTATAAAAAAGGATAAGGTGATGAGAGAAAAAAGGAGGTTCATTCGCACCAAGTTAAGACGGTTAACCAGTATCGTAAAACATCAAGGAATGTATGAACTTTTATTAGAACAACAAAAACAAAATCTTACCCTAATTGATATTAAAGATATTTCTACTGGCGGTATACGCATAGAATCAAAATATGAACTCATGGAAGGTGCATCCTTAGAGCTAACAATACCAAAGTTAAAAACGATCGATAGTACAGTATTAAAATGCGAGGTCACACGTGTAGAATATGTAGATGGTAGTAGTGAATACGTGATCGGTTTAAAATTCATACCTCCAAATACTGATTATCTAAAGCAATTTGTAGAAGCTATCCAAGCTTAGTGCTTGGCATGATCCAGAATCTTAATGACAATTTTAAATATATATCTTGGCAGCGATCACAACTTTTCACTCTTCACATACTAGGAACAATTCGACAATCATCGGTATTGAAGATGGGTTTGACGGTCTCATCTTTGATCGACACCAGGAACTTTACATATAACCAGTCGGGTACACGTTGTGGCTTCCTTATCAGAAAAATTGCCGCCAATAGAAAATTTTGTAACATGGCTACCCTAAAGACACTTGATCTTCACACTAATCCCTCTTAAGTAACCGGACACCGTTGGTTAGAACAATCCCTCCTACAGGTCAGCCCATAAAAAACGCCCAATTAATCGGTATTGGTCTTATTTGATTAGAAAAATAGATATCCCCTTCAAAATCAACCCATTTTACTCTGGCGAAATGACGATTTGAATCCATTCTTCAGATTTAGCTGATTCCTTTCAATCTAAGCTTGTCACCTTAAAAACAGTGTGTTAGTCTGCTGGGCAATCCGCTTTTTGCAGGGAAAATATTTCCGAGAACAGTATTTTATCACGCACGCAGCCGGATCAAACCTAATGGTGACCGCAAGGTTTTAGGCTTGAAGTGACAGCTGCGGAGGACTAACCATTTTTTATTTAGCAAAGGAGTAGTAATGCCAGAAATTACGATGAAGCAGTTGCTGCAAGCAGGGGTTCATTTTGGTCACCAGACCACCCACTGGAACCCCAAGATGAAGAAGTACATTTATGGTGCACGAAATGGAATTCACATCGTGGATCTTCAGAAAACCTTGAAGAAGTTCCGCGAGGCAGAGGAATTTATCAGGAAAATAACTGCGGCCGGGAAGAAGATTCTTTTCGTTGCCACAAAAAGACAGGCTCAAGAACTTGTCAAGCATGAAGCCGAACGGTGTGGCATGTACTTTGTCAACCAACGCTGGTTGGGTGGAACGATGACGAATTTTGCAACTATTCGTAAGAGTATTGATCGGTTACTGCAACTGGAAAAAATGGAAGAAGAGGGTGAGTTTGAGCGTCTGCACAAAAAAGAAGCTCTCAATAAACGGAAAGAAATAGAGAAGCTCAATAAGTTTCTTGGTGGAATAAAAAGTATGCGCGAACTCCCTGACGCCCTTTTCATTATTGATACACAAAAAGAGCGAATCGCTTTGGCAGAAGCAAAAACTCTTGGGATTAAAACGTTTGCCTTGGTTGATACCAATTGTGACCCAAATGGAATTGACTTTCCTTTCCCGGGTAATGACGATGCGATTCGATCCATCAAGTTATTTGCAACACGGGTTGCAGACGTTGCATTAGAAGGTCAAGAAATTTTCCAAGCCAGCCGCAAGGACGTAGAAAAGCCTGAAGAACAAAAACCGGAACCTCCCGTAAAATCTTCTGGTGAAGATGAACAAGGTGAAAAGGTTAGCGCAGAACCTGATCCGAATTCTGAAAACGAAGAAGAAAAGATCCCGGTCTGATTCACCTGCTCTTGTAAGGTTATTTCACGATAACGTGGGTACCTAATTTTAAAGTATTTTTATAAATCAATTAAGTAAAGGTCGTTTTTTCTTTGATCTTTCAATGTACTTGCGTAATGGATTTTACGAGAGAAGGCTAATTTTCTCTTCGCATAAGGATCGTTTAAAAAAGTATAAACCCGTAAAAATAAGGATAGGAAGAATGGAAATAACAGCAGAAATGGTCAAAAACTTACGTCAGCAATCAGGCGCGGGCATTATGGAATGTAAAAATGCGCTCAAGGAAACCAGTGGCGATATCGAAGAGGCCGTTACCTTCCTTCGAAAAAAAGGCCTCGCCAAGGCGGATAAAAAAGCTGACCGAAAAACGAGTGAAGGTACCGTGTCCTCTTATATACACCCTGGAAGTAAAGTTGGAGTCATGGCACAGGTACTCTGTGAAACAGACTTCGTTGCCAACACACCAGATTTTCAGCAATTGTCCAAGGATATTTGTATGCATATCGCTGCTTCCAAACCGAGGTTTGTATCCCGTGACGAAGTAACGGAGGATGTGTTGGAAAAGGAAAAAGAAATTTACGCCGCCCAGGCAAGAGATTCCGGTAAGCCGGAAAAAATAATTAATAAAATCGTGGTAGGAAAAATGGACAAATTTTATGAAGAGAACTGTCTTCTGGAACAAAAATTTGTTAAAGATTCGGACTGCACGATTCAAGAGTTGATCAAGCAAAACATCGCAACTTTGGGTGAAAATATACTGGTCAAAAATTTTTGCAGGTTTGAAATTGGTAATTAAAACATGAGTAAGTCGGTCTACAAGCGAGTTCTTCTAAAGCTGAGTGGGGAAAGCCTAGCCGAACAAGATGGCGGGTTTGGTATTGATGTTGAAGCCATTAAAAACCTTGCCAATGAAGTTCTTGATGGGAAAAATCTGGGTGTTGAGATGGCGATTGTCATTGGCGGTGGCAATATCTTTCGTGGAGCCACTGCCAGCAACTTGGGAATGGAGCGTGTAACAGGAGATTATATGGGTATGCTTGCAACGATCATTAACGCGTTAGCATTGCAGCATGCCCTGGAAGATGTCGGCATACAAACCCGTGTGCAAACCGCAATCGAGATACCACAGGTTGCAGAAACGTATATAAGACGAAGAGCAATACGTCACCTGGAAAAGGATCGGGTGGTAATTTTTGCTGCCGGTACTGGTAATCCATATTTTACAACTGATACCGCCGCATCCTTACGAGCCGTGGAAATAGGCGCGGATGTTATTTTCAAAGCAACCAAGGTGGATGGAGTTTATTCTGCCGATCCCATGAAAGATGATTCTGCGGTAAAGTTTAACCAGTTGACCTACTTGGAAATTTTAAAAAAGGGTTTACAGGTCATGGACTCAACCTCGGTATCATTATGCATGGATAACAAACTACCGATGATTGTTTTTAACGTTCGAGAGAAAAGTAGTATTAAAAAAGTTCTGATGGGTGAAAAAATTGGAACCCTAGTAGGAGTTAATTCGTAAATGGAAAATTTATTCGCGGATTGTGAAAGAAAAATGAAAAATTCCCTGGATCATTTACGCCAGGAGCTTTCCAAGTTACGAACTGGAAGTGCCAGCGGAGCCATTCTGGAAGGTATCAAGATAGATTATTATGGTAATCCGACTCCGCTGAATCAGGTCGCAACGCTGGGTGTTCCAGACAACCAAACCATCACAATCCAGCCCTATGATGTTTCAATTCTTAAGGATCTTGAGAAAGCCATTTTGTCATCTGATCTTGGTCTTACTCCAAACAATGACGGGAAAATCATCCGGTTGAATATCCCCGCGCTTACTGGAGAAAGACGGCAGCAATTAGTTAAAATCTTGAAGAAGTACACAGAGGAAGGCAAGGTGGCCATCCGTAACGTGCGACGTGATTTTAACGACAAGTTCAAAGCCATGGAAAAAAATCATGAGATTTCTGAAGATGATGCGAAAAAGGGCTTGGAAAAATTGCAGAAAATAACTGACGAATGTATTAAGGAAGCCGAAAAACTCTCCGCAGCCAAAGAAAAAGATGTCCTTAATGTTTGATGATTACCCTATAATAGGCATCTACAATTTTTGCCACAGACGGAAGGCAATTAACGATCTAAACTAAAATATTGCCCTGCTTTCTAACTCGATGGGTGAATCTAAACCAATTCTTAAAGTTTCATAACTATATTTAATCTGATGGATCTTTCCTCGATAAACTCCTCATTACTTAAAGAACTGGACCTTACTCAAATGCCTCGACATATCGCTGTGATCATGGACGGCAATGGGCGCTGGGCGAAGAAAAACTCGCTTCCCAGGATACAAGGTCACTGGGAAGGGGTAAAAACAGTGGATCGTACCGTTTCCTTGTGTCGCAAACTCGATATTGAAGCCCTCACGCTATACTCCTTTTCAGATGAAAATTGGAGTCGCCCACCTGTCGAAATCAATACACTGATGAAAATTCTGGATCATTACCTGAATAAAGAACTCAAACGAATGAAAAATGAAAATATTCGTTTTCATACGATAGGTCAACTCGAGGACCTCCCACCTGAGATTCAGAAACTTATCGCGCATACAAAGGATTACACAAAGGACTGTGATGGTATGACACTGACTTTGGCGCTGAGTTATGGAGGGCGTCAGGAAATTTTAAAATCGGTTCAGCAAATAGCAGACAAGGTACGCACCGGTGAATTGCTCGTGGAAGATATTGATTATTCCGTCTTCGAAAAATTTCTACAAACAAAGTCTCTTCCAGACCCAGATCTGTTGATAAGAACAAGCGGTGAAATGCGAATCAGCAACTTTCTTTTGTACCAGATAGCATACACCGAGCTGCATTACACTAAGGTACTGTGGCCCGAATTTAAAGAAGAAGATTTGCTTCATGCGATCATTGATTTTCAAAAACGAGAACGACGGTTTGGCATGACCCAAGAACAGATTATAAAATCGTGATTATTTTTCTCAAAATCCAATTTTATCCGCATAGAAAAAGCTAGAGGGTAGTCATTGAAACGAGTACTATCAGGTATTGTTGCCGTTCCCATTGTTGTGGGAATCGTGTATTACGGTTCTCCTTTATTGTTTTTGTTGTTGGTGGCGGCGGTTACCCTGATGGGAGTACGTGAATATTTTACTATCATTGACCGGATTGGCATTAGTGGGTTCCCCATCCATGGAATCATTTTGAGTTTTTTGCTCCTCCTTAGTTTTTATTTTAATGGAAGTTTTATGATGGAATGGGGACTGATTGCGAGTGTAACTCTTTTTGCAGCGTGGTTTTTTCATGAAGATAACGTTAAGGTCGCTATGGACCAAATTTCGTTTACCCTGTTTGGCGTTCTTTATGTCGCGGGTCTTGGTGGATACTCCCTCCTCATCCGAAACTTTGGAGATGGCGAACGCCTAATTTTTTTCCTGCTTCTCATTGTCTGGCTAGGTGATATTGCAGCGTACTACGGGGGAAAACGTTTTGGTAAAAAACCTCTAGCGCCTGTTGTAAGCCCAAATAAAACCATGGAAGGTGCCATTGCCGGTCTTGCGGGAAGTTTAGCTGCTGGGGCCATTGCCGGGTATTGGTTTTTGGGTCATATAGCGATGGTACATTGTTTACTTGTTGCTCTTATTTGCGGTACCATCGGGCAGTTCGGGGATCTTGCAGAGTCTTTATTAAAGCGTCATGTAGGGATTAAAAACTCCGGGGATGTTCTCCCTGGGCATGGTGGAATTTTGGACCGTATCGATAGTCTTTTATTTGCCGGTCCTATGTTTTATTGTTATTTCAAACTTGTACTTTAATCCGTTTTCTTCCTCCGATACGAGCTATAGCAAGTGAGTACCGGGAAATTAATCCAAAGTTTTAGTATCCGCCCATGAAAACGATTTCCATTTTAGGGTCCACTGGATCTATTGGGGTCAATACCCTCGACGTTGTTCGACAAAACCGGGACCGTTTTACTGTTGCGGCCATGGTCGCCGGAAGTAATGTTGAGCTTTTTGCCGAGCAAGTTAAAGAATTCAAACCCTCTCTCGTTTCTGTTTTCAACCTTTCCAAGGTTGGCGAACTTAAGGAATTACTTCAAGGGGAAGATGTAGAAATTCTTTGTGGTGAAAAAGGTTCCATTAAAGTTGCAACTCACCCCGATGCATCGCTGGTGATCTCTGCTATCGTCGGTAGTGCCGGCTTGGTACCTTCCTTGGCCGCTATTCAATCGAATAAGGACCTTGCTCTTGCCAATAAGGAAACCCTGGTGGTTGCCGGGGAACTGATACTCCGTGAAGCGAACAACAAGGTTAATCTTATCCCGATTGATAGTGAACACAGTGCTATTCTTCAGGCGCTTAACGGAGAAAAAAAGGAACACATTAAAAAAATTATTCTTACAGGTTCCGGTGGACCATTCCGCACTTTTGCAAAAGAGCAAATGGCAAACGTCACTGTCAAGGAAGCGCTCAATCATCCCAACTGGACAATGGGGGCAAAAATAACGATTGATTCTGCAACGATGATGAATAAGGGGTTGGAGTACATTGAGGCGAAATGGTTGTTCGGACTCGACACTCCCGTAGAAATCATTGTTCATCCACAAAGCATCATCCATTCGATGATTGAATTTGTTGATACTTCTGTCATGGCTCAGTTAGGGATACCTGATATGCGAGTTCCCATTGCCTATGCCTTGACTTTTCCTGATCGAATAGAGTGCGCATTACCAACCTTAAACCTTGCAGCGATCAAGCAGTTGACCTTTGAAGAACCGGATTATGATAAGTTCCCCTGCATCAAGTTGGCCCAGGACTCTCTAGAGGCAGGCCACAGTATGCCAGCAGTGCTCAATGCCGCAAACGAAGTTGCCGTGCAAGCTTTTCTTGATGAAGAGATCCCCTTCAAAGATATTGCTGAAACAATCCGAATGGCCATGAATAATCACAAGCCTCATACAATAGAATCACTTGAAGACGTTCAATCCGCGGACCGCTGGGCGCGCGAAGAAGTAAGGAAATTGATCACCGTAACAACGCATTGACCTAAAAAAACTTCATTCAGCTATGTACAGAATAGGAAACGGATACGATGTTCACCGTTTGATAAAAGGGCGTAAACTCATTCTCGGAGGTGTGGATATCCCACACGGTCTTGGACTCGATGGGCATTCTGATGCCGATGTCCTGTGCCACGCGCTGTGTGATTCACTTCTAGGAGCCTCCGGCGCGGGTGACCTCGGAAAGTATTTTCCCGATACGGATAACAAATGGAAAGGCGTCTCTAGTTTAGTCTTGTTGGAAAAATCCGGTGAACTGGTCGCTGAACACGGTTTCCAAATCTCCAATATTGATACCACCATCGTTGCACAACAACCAAAAATTGGCCCGCATATTGAGTCGATGACTACAAATATCTCTGAAACTCTTAAAATTGATCCCACTCAAATTAATATTAAAGCAACCACTACCGAACGACTCGGATTCACAGGGCGCGAAGAGGGGATTGCCGCTTACGCCGTCGCCCTTCTGCAGACCAAATAGCTTCTGAAATCCAACTCCCAAGCAAAAACATCTTAGCTAATTTTGTCTAGTTCCCAATTTTTTTGTGAGACAAAAATCTTAGGATCTAAACCTCCATCTCTACTAACTGATATAACATAAATTTATTACTGAAGAACAATCTGTTTAAACATGAAAAAAATAATCTGTGTTTTACTGGGCGTATTGATATTAGCTGTGTATTGGAAAGTTCAATACCACGAGTTCGTCAATTATGACGATGGCCGTTATATAACGGAAAATAAACATATAAGGGATTTTTCGAAAGAAAATTTTATCTGGGCGTTTACCAGTTCATATGCCGCCAACTGGCACCCCATTACCTGGTTATCGCACATGCTTGACATTCGTCTTTATGGGTTAAATCCGAAAGGTCACCACCTAACCAGCCTGGCACTTCATATAGCGAATTCACTACTTTTATTTTTAGTCTTTGCGCGAATGACGGGATCAATTTGGAGAAGCTGCTTTGTTGCCTCATTGTTTGCTTTTCATCCCATCAATATTGAGTCTGTTGCATGGGCAGCAGAACGTAAAAATGTCTTGAGCACCTTTTTCTGGTTGTTGACGATGTGGGCTTATGTTCACTATATCCAGAAAAGAAATTTAGCTAGATACAGTACGGTCGTTCTATTTTTCGCGCTTGGCTTAATGTCGAAAGCCATGCTGGTAACCTTACCCTTTGTCTTGCTGTTACTTGATTATTGGCCCTTAAAACGTTTCGAGATAGCACACCTTCAAAGAATTTTTTTGGGTGATACGCAAAATCAAATTGAAAATAAAAAGAAACTTTTAAATTTGATTTTTGAAAAAATTCCCCTTCTATTTTTAGTAGTTGGTTCCTGCATCGTTACATTATCAGCGCAAAAATTGGCAGGGGCCATTGTATCTACTGAAACTGTACAAACAACAACACGTATCAGTAATGCACTAGTTTCATATTTAGTTTATTTAGAAAAAATGATGTGGCCTAAAGATTTTTCAGTTTTTTATCCTTACCCTTTTGGTGAATCATATATGTGGAAGGGCCTGGTGAGTGGCTTTGTTTTAACAGGTATAACAATAATAATATTACGACTGATCAAAAAGGCCCCCTATCTTTCCGTTGGTTGGCTTTGGTACCTGGGAACCCTAATACCTACTATTGGATTGGTTCAGGTTGGACAGCAGGCGATGGCCGACAGATATGCATAC
>Ga0208747_1000458_pt1 | contig 12486 bp, 11 predicted proteins | sample Knorr_S7_td_AAIW_FD_185597 | JGI IMG/M metagenome (GOLD analysis project Ga0208747, IMG submission 185597) | Marine microbial communities from Southern Atlantic Ocean transect - Knorr_S7_td_AAIW_ad_750m_LV_A (SPAdes) (version 2) | ecosystem: Environmental > Aquatic > Marine > Oceanic | place...
TTTTTTGATAAATTAATGGAAAAGAGTAACTTCGCCCCTGTTATTACGTTAACAGCATTTATTTTTTTATGGTAATCCGATGTCATTAAAAGCAAGAATTGAAAATAAAGAAGCCCATATCGGCGTTATTGGCCTTGGTTATGTGGGCCTGCCCTTGGCCGTTGAATTCGCCAAAGCAGGATTTCCTGTTACCGGCATTGACGTAGACGAGTCCAAGGTAGCAGCGATCAATGCTGGTGAAAACTATATTCCTGATATTGCTGATGATACGCTAAAGACCTTGGTCAGCAGCGGTAATTTGCAGGCCACCACGGAAATGAATAATATTGCCGATCTGGATGCGGTAGCAATTTGTGTACCTACACCGTTGAGCAAGGTTGGTGACCCGGATATATCCTACATTATTGCAGCGGTTGATGGTATTAACCAACATATCCATAAAGATCTATTGATTATCCTGGAGAGCACCACTTACCCGGGTACAACACGGGAAATTATGTTCACAAGCCTAAAGAAATCAGGATTGACGGTTGGGAAAGATTATTATTTATGTTTTTCTCCGGAACGGATCGACCCCGGGAATGAAAAATTTACAATAGCGAATACACCAAAAGTTATTGGCGGTGTCACTGCAGCGTGTACCCAACTCGGAGCTCTATTATATGAACAAATAGTGGATGAAGTTGTGACCGTTTCCTCGCCTGAAACTGCGGAAATGGTAAAACTCCTGGAAAACACCTACCGCTCGATCAATATTGGTTTGGTCAATGAAGTAGCCATCATGTGCGAAAAACTGGGCGTGGATGTATGGGAAGTGATCGATGCTGCGGCTACCAAACCATACGGATTTATGAAGTTCACCCCGGGCCCCGGTCTGGGCGGCCACTGTATTCCCATCGATCCTCAATATCTATCCTGGAAAATGCGCACCCTGGATTACAACCCGCGCTTCATTAATCTGGCCGCTGAGATTAATTCGGCCATGCCGGCTTTTGTCAAAGATACTATTGCCAATGGATTGAATGGGCATGGCAAAGCACTGAACGGCAGCAGTGTCCTTATTCTTGGGGCAGCTTATAAAAAAGATATTGATGATGTGCGTGAATCCCCTGCCCTGGATGTGCTGATACTGCTGGAAACGGCTGGCGCTGCAGTGGACTTTTTCGATCCATATGTTGCCGATATTGTACTCGATAACAAAACCAAGGTGGGTTTATCAGAATTAACAACTGAAAATTTACAAACCTATGATGCGGTGGCCATATTGACTGACCACACCAATGTGGATTATGAACTGGTCAAAAAACAGTCAGCACTGATCATTGATACACGGAATGTGTATCCGTTAAACCATGATGAAAAAATTATCCGCCTCGGCGTCGGTAAAAAAGATTGAGTGGCTTACCCTCAATTATTGATTTTATCTCTTTAGTATTATGAGACCAATAATTCATCTAGTCGTAGGGGCGCGGCCAAATTATATTAAGGCCAATCCTGTCTTTCAACGTCTCGACGAACTGGATAAATTTGATCTTGTACTGGTCAACACTGGTCAACATTATGATCACAATATGGCCGCCATTTTTATCGATGAATTGGGCATGAAAGCGCCGGATATCAATTTAGGTGTTGGGCTCGGGACACACGGATCCCAAACTGCGAAAATATTGGCAGCATATGAAGAAGTGCTGATCGAGCATTCCCCAGACCTGGTAGTGGTGTTTGGGGATGTGAATTCCACCATTGCCTGTTCCTTGGCCGCCACCAAATTACAGGTGCCTGTAGCCCACGTGGAAGCAGGTCTACGCAGTTTTGACTGGTCTATGCCGGAAGAGGTCAACCGGGTACTCACGGACCGACTGGCCACATTGTTGTTCGCCACTAGCCCGGAAGCAGAGAGCAACTTGAATAAGGAGGGGATCGCCAGTGCTGGTATCCATTTTGTTGGCAATACGATGATCGATTCGCTGGTACATTGCCAAGGTCACTTTGCTAAATCAACCATTCGGAATGACCTGGGTCTTGTTGGATATTACGCTTTAATGACCTTCCATCGCCCTTCCAATGTTGACAATGAGGCCAGCCTGCAACAATTGGTAACAGCAATTATAGATGTTGCGGAGCGACTGCCTGGCATATTTCCAGTTCATCCGCGGACCAGAAATAAACTGGAAAATGTTGGATTACTAGACAGTTTGCAGAACAACGATAAGATTTTCCTTATTGACCCAATTGGGTATATCGATTTCATGCATCTACAACAGCATGCTACTATCGTTTTGACAGATTCCGGCGGTATTCAGGAAGAATCAACCTTTTTCGGCGTACCCTGCCTCACTGTGAGGGATAATACGGAACGGCCGATCACCACTACCCTGGGTACAAATAAACTTATCGGAATTGATTATAGAAGAATACCCCAGGAAGTAGATCTTGCTTTAGCGGCAAATTCAATAGAGCATACTGTACCTGATCTCTGGGATGGGAAGGCAGCGAATCGGATCAGCGCAATAATCGACGATTATTTCAACAATATTCTCTGATCGTCAATAGGAATAATTATAACAAAATAGTTGGATTCAACTAAACTACTTTTTAATATTACTCTTGGACGGGCCAATTTTGGTCTATTAATACTTAACAATATGGAGGAAACATGAAACGTTTTCGTTATTTAGTATTCTCTCTGCTCTTTGTTATTCTTGCGGTAATGCCTCCAGTATTTGCCCAAGAAGAAGCAGCAGTAGAGGAAGAAGCAGTTGTTGAAGAAGCAGCAGTAGAGGAAGAAGCAGTCTGGGGCGATGAAGCCGCAGCTGAAGAAGTTGCACCAGCAGAAACAGCAAAAGCACCAGGATCTGGAATGACCGCTAGTCTAGGAGTTGGTATGGGTCTAGCGCATGGAGAATATATTTCTAGTTCTTCTGGTCTTGGTCTACTTGTGGGTTTACCCTTCTCTATGCCGATAGGACCATTGGATGTTTCGGTTAGTGCAGCTATAATTATGAATACTATGGATGCCGGTGCTGAAACAGGTGCTTCAGTTACCCAAATAATGGTGTTTGGGATGGCAGCTGTACCAGGTATGCCTTTCGCGCTGATGGGCGGTGCCGGAATGGCTGGCAGCGGTTTAGCCATCGCAGGTGGTCTTGGCGTACCAGTAAATGCATTTGTTCCAGATTTGCCAGTACAGGTCATGGTCGGTGTTAATGCAAACATTTATACAGCATTAGATGATAACATTGAAGGTAACACTGGCGCTTTAGCCGGCTTTGTAACGGTAGGAACGTCATTCTAATTTTTGCATAAAAAAAAAAGGGCGGTCCTTCCGCCCTTTTTTTTTGCCTGGCATTGTGTTGAATTTGTCATTTCGAGGAGCGTGGAATTCGGAATGACATATGGGGCCTACAACAGTAGATTCACAAACAGCTAAGCCCCAAGGTTTGGAATGACAGATAAAATCGACCTATCAGTAATTATTCCCGTCTACAATGAAGCGACGACATGCGGTGAGATCATCAAACGGGTTCAGGCAATCAGTATCGTCTATGAAATTATTGTGGTAGATGATGCATCAACTGATGGAACATTCCATATTTTGGAGAAAATTGATAATATCAAGGTCATCCGCCATGTTCAAAATAGCGGGAAAGGTGCTGCCGTACGCACTGGTTTGGCCCATGTAACGGGGAAATACGTGATTACCCAGGACGCAGACCTGGAATACGACCCAAATGATTTCCTGAAGCTAGCTGAGCCAATACTGGATGGCAGTGCAGAAGTTGTTTACGGTAGCCGCTGGCTGGATAAACCAATTGAATGGCGCATACACTACCTGATCAACCTAATGATCACCCTGTTCGCAAATGTATTCAATGGTGTATTTCTTACTGATATGCCAACCTGTTATAAGTTAATTCCTACCAATTTGCTGAAAGCGCTGGATCTGCAAGCTAATGGCTTTGGGATTGATGCGGAAATCACCGCTAAATTGACCAAGAATGGTACGAAAATTTCTGAAGTACCGATTCAGTACGAAAAACGGGGGAAAAGTGCGGGGAAGAAACTGCGCTTGCAGGACGGGCTTGTGGCCGCCTGGACTTGTTTTCGCCACCGCTTTCTCGAAGAATAAAAAAAGCCGGAAAACCGGCTTTTTCTTACCTAAACAATTTCTTACCTAGTTCTTTTAGGCTTCTCCCGTGACTGAAGTTACATCCAGATCCAGATCTTTGCCGAGAGCATAGAAATCCTGCGGTGTATAATCGGGGATCAAATGCTGTAATTTCCGTTTAATGGCGTCGGGATCCAATTTCAAGGAAATATCCATTAAACTCTGGATTTCCCGTTGCATCAGCTGCCAGGGCATATTGTGGGCCCCATGCTGCACTAACATGATCTTTTTGTGATCAGTACCTTCGGCCTTTTCTTCCTTGGATATTAGTTCTTCGTAGAGCTTTTCACCGGGACGCAAACCAGTGTAAATAATAGGAATATCCTTTTCCGGTTCCAGTCCAGACAAGCGGATCAAATCATAGGCCATATCTTTAATTTTTACTGCTTTACCCATATCTAAGAGAAAAATTTGACCCGTAGTATCCCCCATAGCACCAGCTTGGAGTGTAAGCTGTGCAGCTTCAGGTATAGACATGAAGTAACGGGACATTTCAGGATGGGTAATGGTTAGCGGTCCCCCACGGTTAATCTGATTTTGGAAAATGGGAATAACGCTTCCAGAGCTACCAATCACATTGCCAAAACGAACGGCCAGAAAGATAGAACTATTTTCAATCTCTTCTATAGATTGTATCACTTTTTCAGCCAAACGCTTGGTGGCACCCATGATGTTTACTGGATGAACCGCTTTATCAGTAGAAACAAGGACAAATTTCTCCGTATTATATGTTTGCGCTAATTGGACCAAATTAAGGGTACCCATAACATTCGTCGAAACGGCAGACCAGGGGTGTAATTCCTGCATGGGGACGTGTTTATAAGCGGCGGCGTGGATGACTACCTGGGGACGGTATTCTTGAAAAGTATTCTGTAACAGATTTTTATCGCGGATATTGGCCAGAACCGAACGAACGAGCGTTTTCTTCTCAATAAAAGCAATTTCCTGTTCAATGGTAAAAAGATTTTGTTCACTATTATCCAATAAAATAAGTGAACCTGGATCATATTCCAGACATTGGCGTACCAGTTCCGAGCCAATGGAACCACCGGCGCCACTGATCAAAATTCGTTTACCTTTAATAAGTTTTTCGATAGCGTTAATATCCAACTGCACTTCTTCTCGACCGAGCAGATCCATATAGGATACATCGCGGATAGACTCTACAGAGATATCCTTGTTTATGACTTCATTCAAGCTGGGCACAGTTTTGAATCGTTTCCCAGAAGTTTTACATAAGTCAATAATCCGCCGTAGACTATCTCCAGTGGTATTAGGAGCGGTAATTAGAATTTCATCGAAATCAAGGGCCAGTTTATTAAGCGTAGCAATGCGATCAATTACTGGGATACCATGGATGCTGGACCCAATTTTTTCCAGATTATCATCCAGAAAACCAACAATTTGGTAATCATCACTAAAGCTCGTGAGGATATCGCGGGCTATTTTTTCACCCGTATCACCAGCCCCAATTAGCAACAAACGCGTAATTCCAAGCTCTTCTTTCCTTTTCTTTGGTACGGCAACCACTACTCGAGAAAAATACATTCGGACACTGAGGCGTACCAGGGCAATCAATCCTGCCGTGAGTATAAAATCCAAGAACAGTATAGCCGGCGGGATGACCCGGAACAACGGTACGATTAGAAATACACTATTAATAATCAGGGCCGCAATAACTGTGGCTTTACCAACATTGACCAAGTCCCAAATACTGGTATAACGATACATACCGCGGTAGAGACCAAAAAGGTAAAATACGGATAATTTAACTGGTAAGGCCCACAGCAGGTACCCGCCCAGGCCGGTAAAGGATTCTGCCGGTATACGAAAATCGTAACGCAGACAAAAGGCCAGGAATAAACTGGCCACGATCATCACTACGTCGTAGATGACAATTAAATAAATGCGACGTTTTTCGGTGGTTCTATTTGCCATTGCAGTAATTTACTTGCGCTAAATCAGGGGAATCTAGCAAAAAAATAAATAAATATCCAAAGGGGTTATTTTTACCATCCATAAGTTTATGTTATAGGTTAAAGCTGATATTATTGATTAGCTGTAATTTTATGTAAACAGATCCGTTATCCGTTTCACGTAGATCGCCGGCCCAACCACCGGCAATAAATCCAAGCTTTGTATGCCAGACAAACGATGCATCAATCACATGGTGGTCGGTAATTGGCGGTGACGGAAAATCAACCTTTCGTTCCGGTCCAGGCGGTAAGGGAGTAAGAATGTTTACCCTTCCTTTTTGCAGGTAGGTATGTTCCAACGATAATAGCCAGTTATCATTCATCCAATAATCAAATGCCAATAGCCATGAACGACAATCGGGACCATATTTATACCCGATGGGAATGTTACTATTATGCCAACTAGTAAATTCACCCCAGTGGGTATAGGTCCAAGTACCAATGGTGGTAAATTCAAATAAAAATAACATATCTCTACCAAATACCGTACGTGAGCCATCCAACCCAACTTTAAATCCTATCGCGTCAGGGATACTATCTCGGTAGGCCAGATCAATTTGAAAATCATCGACAACCAGTTCACCATACATACTCATATTTTCATTAATAAGGTATCGACCGTGAATGAATAATATTGTATTTTCATTTTCGGTGCCAGAAGGGTTACGTTCCTCCTCTTCCTCAATTTCAGCAAACCAATACGGTATGATGGGATTGAGATAATGAAATTCAAAGGAACGCTTTACGCCAGTGTAAATAATCTGTTCACCAATGGCTAAAAACCAGCGTTTATGGCTCGGAAGCCACTTTAATTGGTGTCCCGATATGAATCGTTTTACCCGCTCGCCAACTGCTGTCGTATCCGAAGTAAGCTGGCCGGCCAACAAATCAAACTGAAAATTACTGAAGTTTAGTTTGAAGGCAAGGTGGTCATAGGGTTGGGCAGCACCGGACTGTATAATCGAGGATGAAAAAGACTGTCCCCACCATACGGGGGCACGTCCTAGCTGGATAATGCTATTTTCCATTTTATAGCGGATGAAGGCATTGGAAAACCGACCGGAAATATTGCCCCGTGCGTAGGCTCTGCCAATAGTTTCCGCCGCATAATATTTGTTAACAATCACCGGCTCCGCCAGTAATGATATATTATTCCACTCCCCGGCCAGCCAGGCACCAACCCTGAAGTCGGGTCTATGATTGGATAAGCGTAAATTTGGAGCGATCCTGAAAACAGTGTTCTTTTTATCAATTTGAAAACGAGAAACAGGTAAAGCATTTGCCAGCAGCGGGTACGGTGCAATGAATACATCCAGATTTGGGGACTTTCTAAACTCTTGATAATGGTAAAAATAGGCTGGATCACTGGGTGGAATGGGCTGACAAATAACGAAAGCCGAAAATAGTAAATTGAAAAAGGTTAATATCATGACAGAAGGAAGCTTACGTTCGAGATTGGACGATTTTATCTGCACCAGGCGGTGGTGCGGGAGTCAATTCAGTATTCCGTGAACAAACCGTTAATAATTCATGGTCAGCATCAAGATACACTAGCATTTTGCACGCCATTTGTAATGCTTTATTTCTCGCTAAAACGGCTATTATAGTTGCAACAATCAATTTAAAATCGATCCAGAGTGTCCTGTGCCGGACATACAGCAGCCCCAATCTGCTTTTCCAGGGTCTGATCAGTTGATTATATGCCAGGTCTGGATCTACTCTGCCAGCTAAAATAGATCCCTCATCAGCAAATACAATGGATGCAAAATCTGTAATTCCAGGTCGTACATCCAGTAAATGACGCTCCTCAGAGGTGTAGATATTAACATCCCTTTCTACCTGTGGACGGGGGCCAACCAGGCTCATCTGTCCAAGGAAAACGTTCCATAGTTGGGTCAATTCATCAATTTTAAAACGACGAATCGTTTGTCCAACAAATGTAATCCGTTTGTCATCCGTTGAGGTAGAATCGATGCCAGACTTGTCGGCATGCACTACCATGGTACGCAGTTTGACCATGGGAAATATTTTTCCATCTTTTCCGACCCGCGGGGCAATATAAAAGGGATCATGAAAATCCTGCAGCCAGATCAGTAGCAGGCAGATCAATAATAACGGACTGAATAGCAGCAAGCCAATAAGGGCAAGAAAAAAATCAAAGAAACGTTTTAGCAAAGTGGACTACTGTTCAAGAAATTCAATAGTTCGCTGCGCGATGGAAGCCGCATCCAGCTTATACTGCTGCCGTAAATACTGCTGGGAACCTACAATACTTGAGAACCCGCCTTCAAGGCCAATACGCAGCACCCTGGTAAATTGTTCATGGTCGGCCAAAACTTCCAGCACAGCACTGCCTAAGCCACCGTTCACGGTATGTTCTTCCACCGTGATCAGGGCATTGGTCTCGGTCGCTGCGGTCAATACCGTTTCAACATCAATGGGTTTAATGGTGTGCATGCTGATAACCCTGGCCGCAATATTTTTTGATGATAGTTCTGCAGCTGCTTTTTGAACTTCTTCTAAAATACCACCGGCAGTAATAATAGTACAATCCGTGCCTGAATGAAGTATCCGGGCGCAACCCAACCTAAAGGATTCACCATCAGATATTGCACTGTCATCACCTGCCGATTTATCCAGCCGTAAATAGGCTGTGCCTGGCTCTTGGGCAATGGCTGCAGTAGCTGCCATTGTTTCCCAATAACCGCAGGGAGCCACAACGGTAATATCAGGGATACTCCGTAAAATAGCCAGATCCTCCGTGGCGTGATGGGAAATGCCTAGAGCACCATAACTAAATCCGCCGCCAATACAGACCACATTTACATTGGCGCCGTGGTAGGCGGCATCATTACGAATCTGTTCCAAACAGCGCAAGGTGGCAAAATTAGCGATGGAATAGGTAAATGTGGTCTTCCCTTCCAAAGCCAATCCAGTAGCCAGTCCGGTCATCTGCTGCTCGGCGACACCAACGTTGATAAAATTATCAGGGTAATTTTCGCGGAAATCATTAAATACACCGAACCCCAGGTCCCCTGTAATAAGCAGGATATTGGGGTCTTGCTGAACAAGTTCGCCTAAACATTGGATAAAATGGTCCCGCACTAGCTGTCCTCCAGTTCCTGCAGAGCGGTAGCAAATTCTTCACCCCTGGGGACCCGATAATGCCATAATACGGTATTTTCCATGAAAGATACACCCTTCCCTTTTACTGTATGACAAATAATAACGGAAGGACACCCGGATTCCAGCGGAAGCGCTGACAAATCAGACTGCAGTTGCTGATGATTGTGACCATCTACTTCCTGGACCTGCCAGCCAAAACTGCGCCATTTATCGGCAAGGGGTTCTAATTCCAGTGTGTCCGCAACCGTGTCCAGACTTTGAATTTTATTATAATCAATGATGGCCGAAAGGTTGTCTAGATGATGGTGAGCCGCAAATAGTACTGCTTCCCAGGTAGATCCTTCATCACATTCTCCATCCGATAGTAAAGTAAAAATGCGGTGTTTTTTCTGATCTATTTTAGCGGCCAGGGCCATTCCAGTGGCCAGGCTCAAGCCATGCCCAAGACTGCCGGTTGATACTTCCACTCCGGGAATACCCTTATGACTCACATGGCCACAAAGATCTGAGCCATCTTGATAATGGGTAGCCAGTTTACTGATGGGGAAAAAGCCAGTTTCGGCGAGGGTTGCATATAAGGCAGCGCCGGCATGCCCCTTACTTAGAACAAAGCGATCACGCTGCTCAAGCTTAGGGTTTTTCGGATCCAGATGCAATATTTCGGCGTACAGTACGGCCAATATATCCGCAATACTCAATGCAGAACCAATATGTGATCCGCCACCGCTATTGGCCATTTTCAGGGCATGAATACGAACTTTTTTGGCTAATTCCTGTGCGGCGGACATATAGTTATATTTTCTCGTTGTTACGGTAAAAGGCAATGATCTTTTCAGCAACATAGTTGACCTCAGCATCCGTGATGGACATATTTAACGGCAGCAGCAGCAATCGGGTAAACACTTCTTCAGTAAAAGGCAATACTTGATCAAACCCAAGTTTGGTAAATTGATGGACCGCTTTTCCGCCCCACTGAATGAGAGTACCAATACCATTGTCCGCGAGAAATGCTTTTAATTTATCCCGCTGTTGGGCCTCGATCTCATAATTTTGGTATACATCAAAGTAGTCTGGGTTCATACTGGGTCCCGGTGGCAAGTCGATTTGGTCCACATCTTTAAGTAATTCCTGATATTGGGCCGCAATCTCTCTACGGCGCGTAATGACCTGTTCATAATTATCAAACTGAAAGTTCAAGAATGCAGCCTGCAAGTTATCTAACCTGCTATTGAAGCCCCAAATGGTTACATCACCATCCTTTGCGCGCCCATGATCGCGCAGCAATAGCAGTTTATCATATATTTCTTTATCAGCCGTCAATACTAAACCACCATCGCCTAGACCACCTAAGATCTTTGCTGGATAAAAACTGATGCAGGCGCATTTGCCAAATGTACCAGCATATTGACCCTGGAATTTTGCCCCCAGTGCTTGCGCTGCGTCTTCATAAATGTCTAGACCATACTGATTAGTAATGGACTGAATAGCAGCCATATCTGCAATGCGGCCATTGAGCTGGGTCGGCATTATAGCTTTTGTCTTTGGTGTAATTGCGCCAGTAATGGCATCAGGATCGATCGTATGATCAGAACCAACCTCCACCGGAACTGGAATTGCACCGGCGAAATGGATGGCGGAGGCAGTGGCAATCATTGTATGGGAACAAATAATTATTTCATCACAAGTCTTTATTCCACCGGCCATGAGTCCCAATTGCAGTCCATCTGTAGCATTGGCCATGCCAACAGCATATTTTACACCGCAATAATCAGCAATGCGTTGCTCAAAATTCTGCAGGTCCTGCTGCATGATAAATGCACCACGGGAGCCCACATCCTTCAGGACCCTGAGAAATTCATTTTCCTGCGTAGTAAATACGTGTGGATAATTAAAAAATGGTACTTTCATAACCATGTTATCCTAAAATCAATTAAAATATCCAAAAAGACCATTATGAGTTATTTAATTAGGCCAAGGCTGAAAATACGGCCATATTTCAGTATTAGAGGGTCTTTTTGTAAGGTTAGCTAGATTGCTGCCATCTGGCTGTACACTATAGATTTCATAATCACCATCGCGGTTTGATGTAAAACAAATGAGTTCGCCAGTAGTGGAAAACTGCGCTTTATAATCTTTACCGGAATGATTGGTCAGGTTCATCAAGTTGTTCCCACTGATATCCATGATATAGATCTCATAATTATCATCTCTAGTAGATTCAAACAAAATGCTAAATCCATCGGGGGAAAATTGTGGCTGCCAGTCAAACCCTGGATTCTGGGTTAGGTTGGTTTGATTACTTCCATCAACAGCCATGGTATAGATCTCATAGTTATCATCCCTAATTGATTCAAATACAATTAAATTTCCAATTGGCGAAAATCGTGGACGTATATCTGGCCTGGGATGCTGTGTTAAATTAATTGGACTGCTACCATCAGACTGCATAACATATATTTCATCATTACCATCTCGATCCGACACAAAAGTAATTTCTGAGCCATCTGGTGAAAACTGCGGATAGCGATCATTTCCCGGATTATTTGTAAGATTGGTCAAACCACCGCCAGCGCTGTTTACCAAATAAATTTCATAATTATTATCTCTATGTGATTCAAACACAATTTTCAACCCATCCGGTGAAAACTGGGGATTCCCATCGTAGGCCTGGTCGGCGGATAAATTGAGTTGATTAATGCCACTGTAACGGATGTAACCACCTCGCCACTCTAGATCCATTATAAATACATCTTCCGGGTTATCGCGATTTGAAATAAATACGATTTTTGCACCATCTGGTGAAAATATAGGATCAGTGTCACTGGCGGGATGGCTGGTTAAATTTACCTGGTTATAGCCATAGATATCCATACTATATATGTCATGGTTATTATCTCTACTGGAATAGAATATTATTTGTTGGGTTGTCGGGTATGATTGACTGGGACCAAAACAATTGCAGAAAAGCAAGATACTACCGCTAACAAGTAAATCATATTGGGAAATAATATTACGCAAAGCAGTTAATTGATACACCCATGACTAAATTGGTTTTGACAATTGGACAACGGTTTTAAAAGCCCATGGTTTCACCATATCTGACTTTAATAGAAGGTTATCTATTTTTTCACAGCACGTGATCAGATAATTTTGTAGACGTTGCGGTACACACCAAATTAATGGCGCAATAAGTGCCGTGGTTACACCAAAGAACTT
>Ga0208747_1000461_pt1 | contig 12440 bp, 10 predicted proteins | sample Knorr_S7_td_AAIW_FD_185597 | JGI IMG/M metagenome (GOLD analysis project Ga0208747, IMG submission 185597) | Marine microbial communities from Southern Atlantic Ocean transect - Knorr_S7_td_AAIW_ad_750m_LV_A (SPAdes) (version 2) | ecosystem: Environmental > Aquatic > Marine > Oceanic | place...
TTGCCGATGCCAGGCAGCAACTGAAATGCGTGCATCTTTAGTGAGAGGTTGTTGGCACGGTTGTAGAAGCCCAAATGTCTCTCGGAATCCTCTGAGATTACTCCTATAATCGCCTCGGTCAACTCACCATTGGCAGACGCCGAGAGATCACGGTGTCTGATCTCGGACAACGGTCCGAGGCCATCAGAGTTGGCCTCTATCCTAGAGCCGTTTGACAGGTCTCCGCGGTCATTGACCCTCGCTCGAACTAGATGCATAGAGGGTTCGCTCAGGCAGTGTACCTCATGTCCAAACGGCCGCCTCTCCTGAACGTCTAGTATCCTGAGGTGAGTCTCGGAGTCAAACGGCTCGGGGCCATCCTCCTCTGGCTCACTCTGGTCTCCAGGTTGCATATCCCTCGAGTTGTACAGAACGGTTCCCCCCCTTGAATGGAATTGTTGCAGAAAATATCCCAAAACGACGGGTTCAGAGTACGTGCTGACGGATGATGTTGACGATTTCCTCAATCTCTGATGTGTCCATCGCAATCCTCTTGCTTGCGATGATTACCCTGACATCCGCTACAGCCATGGGATTTAGTTCGGCCAACTTGGCACAAATCTCGGGGTGAGCGGAGAGCTTCTCATTCTCCATGAGTGTGTCACGCAGAGTGCTGAAAACCTCAGGATCGGTCTTAATGCCGCCGCGGTTCGCACTGGCTGCCCATTCAGCGTGACCGAGTGCCATTTGCTGCTCGTAGGACAGTTCGCCTCGGCGCTCGTTCGCCTCTAGAAGCAGGTCACGAACTGAGGCGAAGTCAACGTATTCTCGCTCTGCCATCTGAATCACTCACTCCATTGGCCTGAGGTGCTCGGGGCGGGCCACGACCGTCTTTTGCATGTTGCCGTCAGAGACAGTGACGATGTACGCTCGTCCTTGTGTCCCCGAGATGACTCCAGTCTTGCCTTGGAAGCGGCGGTGTGGCATGCCCTTCTGCTGAGCTCCGTCAAGAACGATTGCGACGCTGTCACCCTCGGAATAGGGGTGCATCACTCGATTGATGAAAACACGGCTGCGGTCGGCCTTCTTCTTCTTGAGAATGCTGCGAGTGCCTTGGCGTGAGCCATGGGTCCTAGTTGCCATATTATCACCATTCGACCATAGGTCGCGGAGCGTTCGACCTGCCGATTCTTCTTAAGGGCTCGGATTCGGTTCTGCGCTCAGTCAGCGTGAATACCCTCGACGTCGAGCCAAATGACCTCACAATCCCTCTCAAGCACGCCACTCACCGACGGGATGGTCCTGCCTTCATCTGAGTGGATGAGTTCCTTGATGTAGGTCCCGGCCTCGCAGCGCAGCGTCATCTGGACTTCGTCGCCATCGACAGATACATCGCTGATGGAGACTATCTTCCTCTTGCGGGTTTTCGCTGCCCTACGATGTGAGACCCGCTTAGGAGTCTCCTGCTCCAACACGGCTCCGGAGAGGCTGGAGACGGACTCGATGACGGTGTCCTCCTCGGGGATGTCGTCGACCTTGAATCGGATGGTGTATGACTTCTCGGAGCGGGTTTCCTTGACCTTGCTCACATCGCCCCGCTTGGACCATCTCAGTGAGTCGATCTCGACCTTGCCGTCGGCGTTCTCGTTGACTTTCGAGACTAGTTCCTCGAGGTCGGTCTCGCGGACCTTTGGATTCTTAATCTCGAGGATGAAGGGGCGACCGGTTCCGAGGCACCTGACATCGATGTCCTCGCGACCCATACCGTGGAAGGAGGTGTCCTCGGCATCGAGGGTGATGCGAATTGGCTCGCCGATGAGGTCCTGCACCGAGTCGCGGTACTGGAGTCCAGTGCCTTCGCAGGACTCACAGCCATCAGCCCTGCCCCTGCAGGCTCTGCAAGGCCAGCGGGTCTGTGGAATCTCACGACTGAGTTTGCGGTACCTGCTGTAGAGGAAAACCGGTCTGACATCGACGTCAATCCGCAGCGTCAGACCGTCGACCAGTATCATCAGGTCAGGTATCTCCTTGACGAACTTGACATCGGGCATGTGCGCGGATAACTCGTTCTGGATGGCATCGACGAAAGCCGCCTTAAGGGGTCTTGAAGCGGGTGCTCCGTTCCTGCTGCGGATGCGGTCCTCCTCCTGGATGAGATCCTTGGGCATGTGGATACCAAACTGGATGGAGGCGTACTCGATTCCCTCAGTGGATTCGACGACTCTACTGACGATGTTGCCGACGTCGTCGAACAGATTCTCACAGAGAGGACATAGGTCAGGAGTCTCGATTTTTGCTAACTCCGTGTCTCTGGCGTGTGCTGCACTGCGGATTTCCTCGCCCCCCGGCGCTCCTGGGGCCTCGGTCCTGCGACCGGCCAGCCTGTGCAAGCAGTGGTCACAGGCTCCTATCTTGATGATGTGTGCGATTCCGAGTGGCGCGGGGCAGGGAGGCGCGTCCCAGTCTATCGAAGCGCCGTTGAGCTCTAGGTCGTCGCCGTCGAACCAAATCTTCTCCTCCTCCTCTTCGGTTTCATCGGCCTCGACAATGACTTCGGCAGAAGCATATCCAGCGCTGGCGTAGAGCTGCCACTCGTCCTCCTCATCGAGTTCCTGCTCGCCTGCCTCAGGGCTGTCCCACTTCATCGGATCACCACCGAAGCCATGGGGGGCACCCGTGTCTTCGATGAATGCGCCACCAGAGGCTCACCTTTGACTCCTTCGGGCTCGAAATTGGTTGTTCAGAGAGACTTTCCGGACTCTTCGGCGACGCTTCTCAGATGACTGAAGGTATGTATCCCGCTGGAGCATCCAGTCGGCCAATCGAACCTGATTCCATAGCGACCGACCGGTTCGGCCCTGGGCTTCTCCATCCGTAGCCTCGCGACCTCCTCCTCGAGTTCCAACTGCCTCTGCTCGTTCTCCTGACGGGGCTTGCATTTGGCACACTGACAGCGGCAGCGTATCGACAGGTAGCTGACCCTGAATGCGGCTCCGTCGGCAAATCGGAGTATGCAGTCCTCGTCGCCGCGCTCCAAGTCGGTCAGAGTGTTTCTCGACATGATGTTTCTCTCACAAGGGGGTTCGGAATCCCAGTGCTCGTACTGCGCACCACCCAGTCTGGGCTTCAAAAATAGAAAATGCCCCTCCACCTATGATTGCCATAGGAATTATCCAAAGGACTCGCTGGAACTCGATTCCTGCTAAGTAGAAGGCTGCTGCCAATACCAAGCCAACTGTGACTCCCATGATTCCGAGCTTGAGGCGGTACGCCTTACCTCTCGCGTCTATGTTGCATTCGAACACCATGATTTCAGGCAACCGTTTTTTCCATAAAATATCTATCATCAACTGCTAATATTTGTTTGATGCATATGGGAACTAAGAATACTCAGAAACCAGTGATTTTCGATGAAGCAGGCCCAATACTGCGGGTGTGAGAACCATGCTGGCAATCAGGGAGAGTCCGATCATGATGGCACAGAACAGTCCGAAGGTTGAGAAGAAGCCCATCTTGGACTGGTTGATTACTAGGAACCCGGCGATGTCTGACACGGCGGAGCCGAAGAGTGCGAGGCCCGAGGCGCTGCCCACAGCGGCGAGTGAGAGGTGCGGCGTAGTCCCCTTCTCACGCTCCTCGCGATAGCGCTCGATGAGGTGGATGACGTAGTCTATGCCCACTCCGAGGGACATTGCGGCGATTGCGACGGTGATCATGTTGAGTCCGTAGCCAGCCAGTGCAATCAAGGCGTACAGCCAGACGATGACGACAAAAATTGGACCGGTGGTCACTGCGGCGATGAAGAAGGGCATGGTGCCCCAGAGAATGGAGAGGACCAGAGCGAGGGTTGCGAAGGCCAACGCGTAACCAGTTCCGAGCAAGAAATAGGTGATTACTCCGGAAACTACGACCGTCGACCCAACTCTGCGAGTGAAATCAGCGCGGTCCTGCATCCCCTCCTGCCATCGCTGGCTCACAGAGGTCTCCTCCCGGAAGCCCCACCATAGGGTGATGGTGCAGAACACTACCCCCAGCAGCAGGGTCCCCTGCATCTCTTCCTGCATCGAGTTAGCGGCGACGAACCTGATGACCGGTTCGCCGGTCGGTATCGCCCATGTGATCGGGTACTCCTCGTCGGCAGAGGAGATTTTGCCGCGCTCCCTGAGAGGATTCCTCGCGAGCTCCTGCAACGGAGCCATGTCCTGCTCCAGTTGAGCCAGGGCCGGCTCAACCAAGGCGAACTGCTCGGGGCTAGAGATGCCGTATCGCATCGAGGCGCGTGGGTAGTGAGGTACCTCCCCAGAGACGGTGAGCCATGGTCGCTCGTAGTCCAACTCCTCGGCTGCATGGATGTACTCAGCGACTATGGAAGGAGGCAGTGGGGGATAGCCGCCGCTCTCGGGGACTCCGCGAGTCAGCACGAAGCCGTAGAGGAATATCAGGCACTGCCTGTCATCCAGTGAAGGCAGCCCGAGGACGTCCTTGTCGCAACCGACTCCTCCATCCTCGGCCGATGGGTTCCATCCCGCCTCAACGAATGAGGTGTTGTTCCATGCCATTGCGGCCTTGGCGAAGCCGAGTATGCCGTCGATGGCGATCATCTCAACCTCTCCTGTAGGGAGTCGGGAGATCTGGTCTGAGTCCTCAGGCCCGTGCGAGTTCACGTTGCTGCGGAACTCGCCGAAGGCGGCTATCACCTTTGGATTCGCTATATCGCCCTCGACCAGTATGAATCCGGGCTCGCCTTCGTCGCTGAAACGCTCGTTGATCAGGCCGATTCCAAGAGCGAGGTCGGATTCGCTCTCTATGAAGTCCTCGACTTGGAAGTCGCCCTCCAGAGAGAACATCATAGGAACGGCCATCGCGGTGATCAGGATGGTCAGTGCGGCGACCACTGGAGCATGCCTTGCTGAGGTGGTGGTGACTCCGGCCAGCCACGATTGTGGGACCATGTGAACAAGGCCCTCCTTCTCCTCCTGCAGCTTCCCTCTGGACTCCATCCACAGATCGAAATCGTAGCGGACTAGTGGGACCCAGAGACCGGTCAGGATGAATGCAGACAGCACCCCGAGACCGGCCTCTATGCCGAAAGAGCGCAGTGCGGCTATGTTTGAGGTCATGTTGGCCATGAACGCGACGATGGTGGTCGTAGAGGTCAGCAGTATGGCCCGACCTACTCTGCTGATGGAAGTGTGAACGGCCTGCTCGGGACTGGCTCCCTCCCTCCTTTCCTCCTTGTACCTGTGCAGCGCGTGCAGACTGTCATCTATGCCCAGTGCCAGGACTAGAATCGGCAGGAGGTTGGAGAACTGCGAGCGGAATATCACTTCCATCCCGTATCTCTGTCCCAAGATGATTGCCCACCCAATGAGGCCCTGCATCCACAGCAGTGACAGTACCAGACCGACTGCCACGATGGCCACATCGGACGCCCTCCTCAGACTGAGCCATAGCAGGATGGTCACCACCACTGCCATGATGGCAATCAGATAGGCGCTGGACAGCAGCTCGCGATTGACCTCGACGTTGACGCCCTCTGCGAGCATCAGGGTGACGACCATGTCATCAGTGGCCCTCAGGTCCTCCTCGAGGGCCAAGTAGAGCCATTCCACCGCGCAGGGGGCCTCTCCAGCCAGAGCGCTCTCGCGACAGTGCTCGACCGAGTTGTGCACCGGCTTGGTCTCCAGTGTGACTCCGTCCCACTCGTATCCGAAATCCGAGCTGGCGTTTAGCCAGGAGAATGTCCAGCCGTTGCTCTGCATCGCCTCCCTGTCGAAGTTGACGAGCATCCATGCCGCCGAAGCGGACCAGCGTCCGGGCCCCCACTGCTCCGAGGTTATCGTGCCGTCCTCAAACATCTGATGTCCGTACGGTCCAATCACCGGACTGGAGGGGTCCGGGGTGAAAGCCCGGTCGTTCGAAAGAAGTCTGAGGAAGTCTCCGGCGCTGTGGTTGGCCAACCTGTGTGCGGCTAGGTCGATGTGGGCTTGAGTGAGGTTCTCGTCGTCGAATGAGAGGCACTCGAGGACGCCACAGTCGGTCCAGTTGGTGGACGGCGGCGCCATGGTCAGGGTCTCTGGATCGATTCTGAGGCTCGTTAGGGCGGATTGGCCCGACATGAAAGCCCTGAAGTCCATTGCAAGGTCTATGATGCCCACCGCCGGTTCGCCGGTTATCTGAGAGGCGAACGAGAGGTAGAACTCGGAAATCTCGTGCTGCCTGAGGTACTCGGCCTTGGCGTCGATCTCCCTCAGCACCGTGAGGTTGAGTATACCGCCCTCAGGCTCGACCACGCCCTGTCCTTCACCGGTGTAGTCAGCAATCATGCTGACGTCGGAGTCGGGCTCGCCGAATTGGCCTGAGTCTCGGATATAGACCCCGAAGGCCCAGATGTTTCCGGCCGAGGAGAACTCCTCCCTGAGGACCTCGTTGGCATCGAGCTCTGGCGACTCGAGGTCGTACGACTCGATGTCTATAGGGCTGAATGTGGCTGATATTCCCGGAAGCATCAGCAAGGACAGAAGGAGGATGGCTAGGTGGGCCTGTTTGCGCCTCGGGACGAGGAAGTCAGCCACGTGGGCGAAGTCCCTCATGGCGCGGACTCGCGCAAGATGGGTATTTCATTGGTTGTGCGAGAGTCACAGACCGCTTTCACGCAGGCTGTCTAGGGCGTCACGCTGGGCCTTGGTCAGTTTGTCCGGCTCAGCGAGTGTGAATTCGATATCTAATGGGCCTCCAGAGTGGCCGTGACCCTGTAGTCGCCGGCGGTCCCCTATCCTGGTCCCCTCAGGCACGTCGATCTGAACCCGTTTGCCGACTGGTGTGCTGATTCTGACCTTGCCTCCAAGCAACAGGGTGGTGATTGGTATAGGGACTTCCTGAACCAGCCTCCCTTCCTCCCAGCGGCGGCCCTCCTCAGCATCGAGCCTCAGCGTGATGAGAAGGTCCCCGGGCTCACCCTGCGGATGCTCGTGACCCATTTTTTTCAATCGGAGGAGTTGCCCGTGGCTAGCGTTCGGCGGTACCTTCACTGTGAGCGTGCTGCCCTTGGTCTCAACCCCGGTTCCGTTGCAGGGGGCGCAGCGCTTCGAGGTTCCGAAGCTCGAGCCCCTGCACTTGTCGCAGAGCTTCAGCCTGCGATGACTGAACCTAATCTCAGTTCCATCTGAGGCCTGCTCGAGAGATATGTCCAGCCCGGCCTCTATGTCCGCACCCCTCGAAGGCTCGGTGGGCTCGCTCTTGGGCTGCTGAGTCTGTCTGCCTTCGAAGCCCTGCCCGAAGTTGAAATTGAATCCGGGAGCCGCCGTTCCGCGCCCACCCATGAACTGAGAGATGATGTCCCCTAGGTCGACCCCGCCGAAGCCTCCTCCGGACGGATTGCCCTGAAAGCCCCCCCCTCCGAACATCTCCTCCATGCGACGGCGCTGGTCATGCTCCCGGCGTACCTCGACCGTGCCTATGGCTTCGTAAGATGCCTGTATCGCCTTGAACCGCTCCTCGGCCGCCGCATCACCCGGATTGCGGTCCGGATGGTGCTGGCGGGCGAGTTTTCGGTAGGCTCGCTTGATCTCCGCGTCTGTAGCATCGCTCGAGACGCCCAGAACGCGGTACGGGTCCTCTGCCATCGTCGCTTCTCGGCCGAAGGGGAGCCTTCAACCTGCTTAGTTAGGCGACGATGTGATAATGGGATTGAGGCTTTTGGGAGGCGCGTGGCAGTCGGCTGGGCGGTGTTCCGCAACTATGTTGGGCACGCCAAGGAGATCTACGGTGACATCACCGACTACCCGAGATTCTTCCTGATGCCGCCGACCGCTCTCGTCGAGGCAGACGCGGACGGCAACAACGTGGTCGCCCTGAGCTCGGCCGAGGACCACATCGACCACGAGGTGGAGTTGGTAATCCGGCTCGGCGAGGACCTAGGGCCGGTGGAGATGTGCGTTGGCAACGACACCACCAACAGGACCCGTCAGACGCTGGCCAAGAAGAAAGGGTGGCCGTGGCTTGAGGGCAAGGGGTTCGCCGGCTCGGGAGTGCTCGGGACCTGGACTGCTTGGGACCCGCGACCGGTCGAGATCTGCCTGTCGGTCAACGGCGAAGTCAGGCAGCAGGCCTCCACCGAGTTGATGGTGCACTCTGTGGAGTCGATTCTCGGGTACCTGAATGACTGGTACGAGCCCTCTCCCGGTGACCTCGTCTGGACCGGTACCCCGGAGGGTGTCGGGCCGATGGAAGAAGGTGACGTCGTAGAGTGTTGGATGAAGAGCTCGGAAGGAATAACAGTGAGTATGCTCAACGCGAAATGTGTAGTTTGAAAGATTTGGAAATTGGTCCTCAAATTTCATAACTGCTTGGATGTTACGTGGTATTCATGCCTAATTACGAGATAGTCGATACAGAAGGTTTGAGAATGGTGAAAGTGGCCCTGAATGGAGATACTGTCAGAGGAGAATCTGGGGCTCTACATTACATGAGAGGTAACATAGAAATGGTCACTCAGAGGCCAAGTGCTGGAGGATTTCTCAAGTCCATGGTCACGGGAGAAGATGTCTTCCGGCCCACGTACTCTGGAACGGGTGAGGTCTATTTTGGCCCCCCTACCTTTGGTCAGTACCACATAATGGAGCTGAACGGCAACTCAATGGTCCTAGATCAGGGAGCATATATCTGCTCCGACGCCGGAATCGAAGTTGGGATGATCAGGAACAAGGGCATCAAGTCAATGGCGTTCGGAGGTGAGGGAATATGGCAGACCTCCGTCTCTGGAACTGGAACTGTGGTCTACTACTCGCATGGTCCTGTACAGGAAATTGACCTAGTCAACGATACAATGACTGTCGATGGTAACTTCGCGGTCGCCAGAGACGCCTCTTTGAATTACGAAACCAAATTGCTAGGCAAGGGCCTGTTGTCCAAAGTCGCCGGAGGTGAGGGATTCGTAAACATCATCTCCGGGACTGGTAAGGTATACCTATCCCCTGTCGCGACCGCTAACAATTCTCTGATAGCGCAGATTTCTGGAGAGACTGTGGGCGGAATAGTTCCACACCTTGGCAAATAGAGAAACTTGAGATGGGCCAGCAAGGGTTTAGCCCTACCACCCCGAGTCGGGGCCATGCGGGGAACGGCTGCCTTGCTCGTGATCACTCTGTTCGCACCGGTTCTATCCGGATGCCTCAACTGGAACGAGCACAATAACGAGTTTTACGACTGCGACAGCGAGGAATACTGGGTGGACGTCTCAGAGGACTCGCCCTACCCGGGACTAGAATGTGAGTCGGGGCCGGGAAGGCAGCTCTTCATCACCATCTTCGTCTATCGAGACAACGACGGTGTCGAGTGGTTGATCAATGAGACCTCAATTGCCACCGGAGTCGAACTGATTAACTCGGTGTACAATCCATCTGGAATCTACTTCGTTGTCGACGAGATAATCTGGGTGGACGAGGCCTTCCCTGAAATCCAAGACGATTTCGGTGACCAGGTCTCGATATCCCAACTCGGTGACACTTTCGTTGAAGGCTACAATCCAGCCAATGTCAATATAATCATGCAGAGCAACGGCTGGGGACAATACAGCAACTATCCTTGGCATACCCGACAGTACTACATCAGCACGGTGAGGGCTTCATCATTCGCCACCAGTTACGTTCCGAGCCACGAACTAGGGCACTTCCTCGGACTCTACCACACCCACGAGAACCATGAGGACCCGAACTCGGATTCGGACCTAGCACAAGCATTCATCTGGACGCAGAATTGGGTAACCCCAACCGAGCAGTGCTACCAAACTGGAGATTTCATCTGCTCGACACCATATGATTGCTACATCTGGTGCGAGGAGGTCATCAATTGCACCGCCAACGCCTACGATAGCGACAGGCCGGACCAGGAGCCTAGTGAGTTCGCTAATTGCACCTTGGAGCAGCACAATCCTTCACGGACGAATCTGATGAGCCGATATGGTGACCGCAGCGAGATTTCTTTTGATCAGGGCGCGCGAGCGCGCTACTTCATCCAGTACATGTCAGAGAACGAGAGGGAGGAGAACCTGTTGCGATTCTCAGAGATGGTTCTCGACTTCTGATGGAGAACACTTGAGTCGGGCGGGCCGCTCGCTCGCCCATGGACGAGGGTGTGCGGCGAGTCACGGGGACGCGCCTGATTGACCACGACGGTGCCGTCCAGCACGGTGATTTCCTGCTCCACCCAGACGGCTCGTACTTTGCGAGCAATGGCGACGAGGATGTGGTCGAGACGATTGACGGCTCGGCTCGGCTGGTCACGCGCTCGCTGCAGAACTGGCACACCCACCTCGCGATGATACTCAATCGCTCGATGGGGGAGGGTCTGCCCCTGATGGAATGGCTCGAGACCTCGGTCTTCCCGGTGGAGAAGGGGCTCACAGCAGGTTTCGTCGAAGCGGGGACCAGAGCGGCGGTGGCCGAGATGATCGCCACTGGCACGACTTTCGCCTGCGACATGTACTACCATCCCGATGTGGTGGCAGGAGTTCTGGTCGAAGCAGGGGTGAGAGGCATTTCATGCGGCCCAATCACCGACTTCCCCACTCCCTCCTACCCCTCGGGAGGAACCGAGGCTCTGCAGAATATGGACGGGCTCCTCAGGGGAAGCGCTCCCTCCGAGAGAGTCGAGTACGGCATCGGCACTCACTCTGTCTACACCTGCAGCGAGGAGACGCTGCTGAAGGCTTCAGAGATGGCTGCTGAGCACAGTTGCATACTCCATATTCACACCAGCGAGACTCGCAAGGAGGTCGCCGACTGCCACGCCGATCACGGCATGTACCCAGTCGAGTATCTCGACTCCCTAGACTACTTCCAGAGCGCAGATGATGGGGGCACGGTGTGCGCCCACTGCGGCTGGGTCACCAAGAGGGAGATGAGGATACTCGCAGGTCACGATGCGCACGCTGTGCACTGCCCGACCTCGAACCAGAAACTCGCCTGTGGCGGGACGATGTCGTATCCTGCGATGCGCGAGGCAGGCGTGGACGTGCGGCTCGGCACAGACGGCGCGGCAAGCAACAACAGCCTGGACATGCGCGCAGAGGCCAAGGCGGCGAGTGTGGTCCAGCGCCACGACCACTGGGACGCCAGGATACTGGACCCGGTCGAGACCTGGCAGCTGGCCACCAAGGACTCGTTCGACTGGGTGACCTGGGACCTCGATGATGTGAGGATGAGGCCATGGGGGCGTGACGGCAGGAGGCTGCTGGCCAACCTGATCTACAGCGGGGCGCGCTGCCTCGATGTCGTTGTCGGGGGGCAGGCGCTCCGCAGGGACGGGGTGACCCTCAGCATCGATGAGGCTGCAGCGGGATCTGGTCTCGAGGACGCGGTATCGGATTACTATTCCGAGATCTGAAGCATAAGGTCCTGCCCGTTACTTTTTCATGCTCCTGAAAGTGGCCGGGCCGTGGCAGAGGAGCTGCACGTAGTGACAGGGGCGTTCGGCTACACCGGACGGTGGATCGCGCATCAGCTACTCGATGAGGGCAAGCGGGTCCGCACGCTGACCAACGCAGTCGGCCGTGACGACCCCTTCGACGGGCGGGTGGAGGTCCATCCTCTCAACTTCGGGAATCGTGGGGCGCTGGTGGAGTCGCTGCGAGGTGCGGATGTGCTGTACAACACGTACTGGGTGCGTTACAACCACCAGAGCAGGCAGTTCAATCATGAAATTGCCACTGATAACTGCAGATTGATTTTCGAGGCCGCAATCGAGGCGGGTGTAAGAAGAGTCGTGCACTTCAGTGTCGCGCACCCCGAGCAGGCTCCAGAGTGGTCCTACTTCCGCGGCAAGGTGGCCACCGAGAAGATCCTGGGGGACTGCGGGATCTCCTATGCCATCGTTCGTCCGACGGTCCTGTTCGGAGGAGGCAGGAACGTCCTCGTGAACAACATCGCCTGGATGCTGCGATACATCCCAGTCTTCGGGCTGTTCGGCTGGGGAAACTACCCTATACAGCCGGTTCATGTGCGCGATGTTGCAAGCATTGCCATCGATCTGGGAGCTCGCGATGACGACATCACTCGTGATGCCACGGGTCCAGAGACCTATGTCTACCGGGATTTCATCAAGCTAATCGCCCGAAGCATGGGTGTGCGGCGTCTGCTCGTCCCGATGCCCGCAATCGTGGCCTGGCTGTCTGGCAGGGTCATGGGACTGTTCCTCAGGGACATGGTAATCACACGCGGGGAGATTCGTGGACTGATGCAGGGCCTCGTCGCCTCTGAGGAAGAGCCACTGGGGGAGATTTCGTTCAGCGAATGGGTCGCAGAGAAGGGCCCTGAACTGGGTCGGCACTACCACAACGATCTGGAAGAGCGTGAATACAGGACGTAGGGTAGCCTGTGTTTGGGAAATGTCAGAACAAGAATGGTCCTGCAATCAACCAAATCCCAAACGCCGTCCCGGCTATTACGTGTAACATGAATATG
>Ga0208747_1000462_pt1 | contig 12395 bp, 7 predicted proteins | sample Knorr_S7_td_AAIW_FD_185597 | JGI IMG/M metagenome (GOLD analysis project Ga0208747, IMG submission 185597) | Marine microbial communities from Southern Atlantic Ocean transect - Knorr_S7_td_AAIW_ad_750m_LV_A (SPAdes) (version 2) | ecosystem: Environmental > Aquatic > Marine > Oceanic | place...
ATCCTCGTCCTCCTGGAGGTCGTGGCAGCCATCGCCATCATGGTCGAAGGCGGCACTGGTCCACCACACAGCGCCTTCCGGACAGTCGTCCTCGGCGTCCAGGTACGGATCGTTGTCGTCGTTGTCGTCCTCGTCAGCATCGCGGCAGCCGTCGCCGTCGTGGTCCTCGAAGACGGAGCCCCAGTACTGCGCGCCGTTCGGACACAGGTCGAGGTGGTTCTCGACACCGTCACCGTCGGTGTCCGGGTCCTCGTGGAGGTCGTCACAGCCGTCGGTGTCCAGATCGACATGCTCGCCCATATAGCCGGACGGGCATGAGTCGTAGGCGTCAGGATAGGCGTCGTTGTCGTCATTCAGGTCCTCGGTAGCGTCTCTGCAGCCGTCGCCGTCGTGGTCGGTGTCGACATCGGAGGTCCAGCCGGTATCGCCGAACTGGCAATCGTCATAGTCGTCGATGACGCCGTCGCCGTCGTCGTCTGTCCAATCGGCCTCGTTGACGAGATTGACCATGATTGTCTTGCCAGTCGTGGCCTCGGCCTTCGTCGAGGAAGTCACGGTGACGGTCAACAGGAACGTCTGGTCTTCGTTGACCTGCTGCAGGTTCGGGGCCCGCAAGAACAGGTAGAGCTCGCTCGTAGTGCCCTCGATAAGGGTCGTAGTGGACTGGTACGACTCCGAGAAGCCTACATCGACGAACCAGTTCTCTGGGGCGCCGGACGCATCCGTGATCACGATGTCACTGCCGCCAGGTATTCTGATTCCTCGGAGTATCATCTCCACATTGGTCGACCCACTGGGTCCTAGGACAATCTCATCCGACTGACCGGTCTCCATCTCGATGGCCATGTCGTAGACGTTCTCGGACCACATGCAGAGGTCCCACCTGTCTTCCGAGGATGAGTCGTCAGAGCAGTCGGAAGTGGTCCAGATGATCTCCCTGTCGGGCCAGTCGAAGTTGACGATCGGCTGGGAGTTGCTGTCCAGACCGGTGCCGAAGACTCCCATCAGGTTGTCATTGCTGGTGGTGATGATGCGGGTGTTGATCACCCCGTATGCCTGCTCGATGGTTCGTCCCAACGGCATCTCGCCGTCCACGATCTGCGGAGACAGTATGCGGGTCCAGCGGAGCTCGACCCTGCTGTTCTCGTCATCGGTGTGCGGCGTCGACTCGAACCAGGTGATGTGAATCGAGCCGTCGTTGTCGAAATCGACCCGTGGGTTGGAGCCCCAGGTCATATCGGAGCCGATGACCGCAGAGTCGGTGACGACCAAGGTCTGGGAGAGATCGAGGCCGTCGGCCTCGCCGTCGAGGAGGCCAGCGCGGTCGAGGTCTATCTGCATGTAGTGCAACTGCGACGGACCGGTCTTGCTCGGTATGTCCGCGCGGCCGTCGACCCAGACGACGTGGATGTTGCCGTTCTCGTCGACATTCACGTCCGGGTTCGAGCTCCAGCCGTGACCGTTGGTCAGACGCGTGTCGTTGACCAGTACGAAGTGGCCGACTGTTCCCCAGCCGCCGCCGTCCTCCTGCCAGACGTAGTCCAAGGACGGGCCGATGTCCTCCACGTACTGCCCGGTGACCGGGTCTATCCAGGTCGCCGGGTCGCTGGGGCCCCGGTTGGTGTTACCGAGCCACGAGTACGGGTTCAGCACGGTGAGCCATGTCTCCGTCGCGCCCGCACTCGTGGTCAACTGGATTATCGACTGGACAAGTGCCTCCACCTCCTCGGTGTAGTTCGCCATTGGGATGTTGACGTTGTCTATCCAAACGGCGTCGTGGTTGCTGCTTGTGGTGGCGTCCTTTGCGTACTTCCAGGTGAAGGTGTGCTGGCCGAGCGTGACGGGGGTGGAGTAGTTGCCTGTCTCGTTACCGGACCAAGAGGCCAACAGGACGCCGTCGATGTAGAAGTGCAGGAAGTCGAAGCCGTTCTCGGTCGAGATGTTGTACAGGAACGAAACAGTGCCGTTTGCGGTGGTGCCTTCGAACTCGAGCACCGATTCCTCGTTGTCGGATATGTCGCCTGACATGGCGGACCAGCACCCCTCCAAGCTATGCCAACCCGGATGGTACACCGTGGTGGAACCGTTGTGCGCGGTTACCGAGGTCCCGCCGTCGCCCCAGGTGTCGTTGAGGTAGATCGTGTAGTTGCCCGCAACGGTGTAGTTGACGAGCACGTCATCGTACCAGTTCCATATATCGCTCGAGTTGAACGAGTCCACCGTCCCGTTAGGCAGGATGACGTCCATGCTGAATTCCGAAGCCCAGTTGTCCGCAGTGACGCTCAGGTCGACAGTCGTGTTCGCGGGGTGGGTGTAGTTGCAGGACAACGAGGTGAACGACGGGTTGCCGGTCGTGCCGCCGATGGCGCACAGGACGTTGTTGAACACCGTAGAGACGGATGGGGCGGTGTCGGGCACAACGTTCCATTCCTCGGCGCCCGACGTCCTCCAGCCGTTGGTGAAGAACGTTCCAGCCTCGAAGGTGCCCAGGTAGTTTGACATCTCGTCAGAGGGATAGAGGAAGACGGCGCCCTCAGCATCGGTGCTGTCGACCGACGAGCCGTCGCAGTCCCTGTCCGAGAGGCTGGTGTTGTTGCCTATGCACTGCACGAGGTCCAGCATGTGCGAGCGCACGGCCTCGCTGCCGCCGATGTCGGCATGGGGGCCACCGACTGCCGGCCACCACCACGTCGACCCGGCTAGCGCCACCGGTATGATGCCGGCGTTCACACAGGCCTCGTGCGCCTCCGTGATGCTCTGGTAGTCATCGGGCTCCTGTGCCTCGTTGCCGTTGCCCGAGCCTCCGTAAGGGCCCTCGTCCGAGACCGGGATGATCAATTTGGTGGCATTGGGGTTCCACTTGTGGTCGGCCGCGGTGGCGGGGTTGCCCGGCGTCATGGCTGAGTTGTCTCGCCAGGACAGGCAGGCCCATGTCGAGCCAGGGCCCCACATCTCGCTGTTGTAACCCCAGTCTGAGGGTATACTGAGGGAGGAGTTGTTGAACATGACAGCGTCCAGAGTGCGGATCCCCCCCGTCGTGTCAGACGTGTTCTGTCCGAGATGGGTGGCTCTGGGCCCCTCGGTGCCGTTGCCGCCCATTTCGTAGCCGTCTTCGCAGTTCTTGTGCTCATCAGCGTGCCACGTATTCCCGCTAATCGCGTAAAGGGTCTCGAGGACTGTAATGCTGGCCTGCTCGAGCATCGGCTTGATCCCCGTGAAGGTCAGGCCGCTGGTCAGGTTGCCGCCGTAGAACACGGCGCACATGTCCTCCCACTCGGAGGTCATGGAGCCTGAGGAGTCGAGCAGCCCGACATACTCGACGAGGCTGCCCCGAGTGTCCTCCCAGACGATGATGACGGTGTTGTTGGCTCCCATTGATACGGCCGGGTTGCCCTTCCACCCGAGCGCCGGTGTGATGATCGAGCTGTTGATCTGGATTTCGAAGGTGCCGTTGATGTCGTACGTCAGCATGGTGTAGTAGATCAGCGGTGTTCCGAAGTACAGGCCCTGCGGGTCGTAGGTGTCGACCCAGACCACATGCGCTCCGTTGTAGGAGTCGATGGCGATGTCGGGGTCGTCGCGCACCCCGGTTCCGTCGGCGACCGTGTGGGAGACCAGGGTCATATTGGCAATGTCACCGGCATCCCCGTCCCTGTCGTCCAAAGAGGGGTCGATCAGGGTGTACAGGATCTCAAGGTCGGTTATCGCCCAGACGATGTGCACCCGGTTGTTCGAGTCGACAACCAGAGACGGACTGGATATCGCAGTGGAGTTGTTGTAGCCGATCAGGGTGTTGGATATCAGCACGGTGTCTACGCCTAGAGGACCATAGTTGGTCTGTATGAGAGCGTACTGGAGGCGCGGTTGGGAGCCGTTCTCTATCCACACCAGGTGGACTCGGCTCATGTTGTCCATGACGCCTGTGACCTCGACCGGGTTCGACGTGTTGAGGTTCGACATCAGGGTCTGAGTGGCGCTGCCGTTCAGCGTGTTGTTGGCCGTGTCGTGCCGACTCTCGACTGGTTCGAGGAAGGAGAGATCGGTCGACATTGAGGGCGCGAACAGAGAGGCTACCATCACGAATGATAGGAACAGCGTGAGCTGCTTCTTCCGTGTGCTCTCGTATCTAACATGCCTAGTCGGCGGGCTGTATCTGTCTTGGGCGGGCTGTCGAACCATGCTTGGCCAAAGTCAGGCATACCCATAGTAGGGTCGCCGGACAGGTCCGCTAAAGCCCGATTTCAGCGCTTTTCTTCAGAGCCTCGATACGGTCCTCGTGGATGCGTTCCCACGGGAAGTGCCCGTCATCGGTCGGCGGGCGCCCGAAGTGCCCCCCTGTTGCCGTCTTGAGATAAATCGGCCTCTTCAGGTCAAGGTCCCTGATGATGGTCTCTGGGCGCCAGTCGAAGACGTTTCGAACTCGGTGGTGAATCTCAGGGTCTGCAATCACGCCGGTGCCGAAGGTGTCCACGCGCAGACTGACGGGTTCGACATCACCGATGACGTAGGCCACTTGAATTTCGCAGCGGTCGGCCAGACCTGCGGCGACGACGTGCTTGGCGGCCCAGCGCGCGCAGTATGCTGCCGAGCGGTCGACCTTGGACGGATCCTTGCCGCTGAATGCACCTCCTCCGTGCCTTGCCATGCCGCCATAGGCATCGACGACTATCTTTCGGCCGGTGATGCCCGCATCCGAGTAGGGTCCGCCCGGGTCGGCGAAGCGCCCGGTGTTGTTGACTTTCAGCGTGTAGCCCTGTTGGAGCCACTGCGCGGGAATCGCGTGCTCGACCACGTGACTGCGGACCTGCTCGATGATGAACTCGTGCTCGGCCCGCTCGGATCCTCCGAAGCGTTCCTTGAGGGCTGTATCGTGCTGAACTGCCACCACGACAGTGTTGATGCGGCAGGGAGAGCCATTCTCGTACTCCACGGTGACTTGGCTCTTGCCGTCCGGGCGCATCCACGGTATCTCGCCCGTGCGCTGGATGATGTCCAAACGGCGGGTCAGACGCTGGGCCAGTGCAGCGGCAATCGGGAAGTAGCGGTCGCGCAGTTCCTCGTCCTGCTCGGTCTCCTTACAGGCGTAGCCGAACATCATACCTTGGTCGCCCGCGCCGTCGCGGTCGACACCCTGGCTGATGTATTGTGACTGGGTGGTGATGTGGGTCTGGACCTCACAGAGTTCAGGGGAGACCGCGTCCATCCCTATCGAGTGGTCGACGTAGCCGATTGCGGCTGCGGTCTGACGCGCTATAGCCTCGAAGTCCGGCGCATCCCCGCTCAAACTGACCTCACCTGCCAGTATGATGACTGAGCCTTCGGCCTTTCCCTTGACTAGGGTCTCGACGGCCACGCGGGCGTCTGGGTCTATGGTGAGGCAGGCGTCAACAATCGCGTCAGATATGGAGTCGCATATCTTGTCCGGGTGGCCCGAAGCCACCGATTCTGATGTGAACAAGTGAGGTAACGACTCCGCCATAGCCTCAACTGCGAGTGATTCCCCTTGATGATGTTTCGGAGATTGTTGACCGCAGTAGCGAAAGCGAGTTCCGGCGTCCGAGGCTCATGAGCAGCGTCGAGACAGATATTGTCTGGACCGGTTCCAGGGCTCGAGCAGAGGCTCTGATGGCTGCTGTTTCACCAGATGACCCCGAGACTTTCGAGGTCGAGATAGTGGAAGTCGAAGAGGGTGTCGAACTGCGCATTCGAGTCGTCGGTGAGGAGCTCAAGACGGTGCGCTCGACAGTGGATGATCTGCTGGCGTGTCTTGCCGCAGCAGAGTCCAGTCTCGATGTCATCGATGGGGTTTGAGGGCCTTGGCCGCGACTCTCGCCGTATCTACTGCGGCATCACTCAGGTGATATTCCGACTCGACATGGCAGCCAGCCATCCCGATGCTGTTCTCGATGAACATGGTCCCGTCAACGCGCTCGTCGCGAGAGCAGGGGTGGAGCATTATCGAAGTCGTGGAACGGCGTGCTGCGGCCATACTGCGCCAACCGGAGCAGCGCGAGTCGAGTAACTCTTTGATGCTCTCCAGCGCAGCATCTCCATCGCCTTTGAGGCATACCGCATGGAGGATGGTGCACTCAGAAGCCTCAGCGCCCTCGGGTATCCTGTCATCCGCAGTCACATCGAGTGCGAGGATGCCGCTCTCTGGCTCGAACAAACCGGAGTATGGCCGCATAGGCTTGCCCTCAAGCGCGACGTCCAGTGCGGCGACCCGATGTTCGGTGCACTGTCTGAGGGAGGATGCGTCTAGGCCGGCGGTCTCAAGCAGCCTCGCGCTCTCTGCAGGCGGGACAGCGAGGATGATTGCGTCGCACTCGACGTCGTTGCCAGCGATGTGCGCGGAGCGTATTCGTCCGTCCGTCCCAAGAGACAGCGACTCAACGCTCTTGCCGATCTCGAACATCACATCGAGCTGGTTCGCTGCGACGATGAGTCTTCCGACCAGGCTCGACCAGCCGCCCCGCGGTATCACGAGTTGGCCTGGCTTGTCGGTCACCTCGGAGTCGAGGGACATCGTAGTGAGGGCGGTCATGGCGAGATTGCCGTCACCCCCGATCTCGAGCATGCCGCCATACGCCCACTTGGTTCCGAGGACCCGTGGGGCGCGGAGCTTCCTCAGCAGCTGGTTCAGGGGGCCTTTGCGCCTCAGGAGGTGGAGGCCTGGATCTAACAGCCAATTACCGGAGTCGCGCAGCCTGACGCGACCGCCCAGAGTGTCCCTAGACTCGATTAAAAGCACGGTGGCTCCATCGGCTGCGAGTTGCACCGCCGCGGCCAAACCCGCGACCCCGCCGCCTACGACCACGCTGCGCATCTCGGTTTCACGGGTGAGGATGGTCAAATGTCGTTTCGGACCATTGAAGGTGGGGGTGAGGCACGTCATGGCGTGGCCTCACTGCCTCACGACCGCTCTGCCCTCCTCTGGTCGGCAGACTACCCTACTCCGCTCTTCCTCGATTCAATTGATAGGTGGGTGGATGCGATGGTCGCCGACGAGCACGGTGGTGGTGATGCTCCAGAGGGACTCGTCAAGGCTAGGATCTCGGCGAAGGATTCGGGCATCCTGTGCGGCCGCCCAGTGGCCGAGCGTCTGCTTGCAAGGCACCTCTCAGAATGCTCTGCTGAGTGGGGTGTCAGCGAGGGTGGCGCGGTGGAGAAAGGCCAGACAGTTCTGGTTCTGCACGGACCGGCGGATGGGATGCTTCGCTTCGAGCGGATTCTGCTGAATCTCCTCGGAAGACTGTCTGGAATCTCCTCGAACACTGCTCACTGGGCCGAATCAGCGGGCTCGATGCGCGTTGCAGCCACCCGCAAGACCGAGTGGGGACTACTTGACAAATGGGCCATCCACATAGGTGGTGGGCTGACCCACAGACTCGATCGCGGCGATGCATTGATGCTCAAGGAGAATGACCTCGCGGCGATGATGGGAGAAGGCGAGACAGGACTCGGGGCGATGAGCCGGATGGTCTCCTCGGTAGACATGGAGCAGCATGCCGGGTTCACCGTGGTCGAGGTCCGCAGCGTTGAGCAGGCCGTCACCGCTGCAACCGCGTGGGTCACTTCACAGAGCGGGCGCGGGGGCGACGAGAAGGTTGTGCTGCTGCTCGACAACATGGGACCCGAGGTTTCTTCCGATGTAGGCAGGGCTCTGTCCGAAAACGGTCTACGCGATCACTGCGTGCTCGAAGGATCGGGAGGAGTGAGTCTCGATTCGCTGGGTGATTGGGCTGCGAGCGGTGTTGACCTGGTATCCTCGAGCGCATTGAACCGGGGCGTGGCCCCGCTCGATTTGTCTATGCTGATTGTAGCCGGAGGGGAGTGAATGGGCGATATCCCGCAGAGTCATCCCCGACGCTCCTCGCTTCTGGCGAGACAGAAGCTGGTCGATGCCGCGGCCGACGGGCTACTGGCGGACTCGGCGATGATCGCCCACGGCCGTGGCGAGGCCTTCGACTACCTGCTGGGCGAGCGGACCTCGAACTCAGCCAAAAACGCGATTCACGAGGCTTCGGCCAGACTGCTAGCAGCCGAACATCCTGTCATCTCCGTCAATGGCAACACCGTGGTTCTGGCCGGTGAAGACCTGATTCGTGTCGCAGCAGTCGTAGGCTGTCCCATCGAGGTCAACCTGTACTACCGGACTCATGAGAGGATCACTGGGCTGCTGGAGAGGCTGTCGGAGCAGCGCGCCTCTGTCGCCGCCGGACCGGCCCCGAAAGGCTGGACCGGAGAATGGGATCGAGCGGTCGAGGGGGTCGGGTTGCTAGGTGAAGACGCGGATGGAAGAATCGAGGGCCTGGAAGGTCCCCGTGCCCTCTGCTGCGCGGATGGCATCGGCAGCGCCGATGTGGTTCTGGTACCGCTCGAGGACGGCGACAGGTGCGAGGCGCTCATAGAGATGGGTAAGCAGGTCCTGGTCGTCGACCTCAATCCGCTCTCGCGAACATCGAGGATGGCAACCGTCACTATCGTGGACGAGGTCGCGAGGTCCGCGGCTGCTTTGCTCGAAGAAGTGGTCTCGGGCCATGCACAACCAGAAGACTGGGACAACCAAGCGGTCCTGAGCGAAGCCCTCGACATTATCGCAGATGCCTCTGCGGGCGAATGATCACGCGGATGCGAACTGCTCTCCGAGTAAGGCTGCGCACCGCTCGGCGATGGCCTGACCGACCTCGGAGGTGGATGCTGTGCCCCCGAGGTCGTAGGTCACGGCACCGCCGTCTGCGAGGTGATCGGCTATCGCCATCTCTAGGATGTCAGCGCACATTATCGCATCATCGTCTCCATGTCGAACTCCGAGGCTGTCGAACATCAACTGGACCGAGGAGATGGCGGCAATTGGGTTGACCTTGTTCTGACCGGCGTGCTTGGGAGACGAGCCGTGGACCGGCTCGAACAGCATGTGGTTCTCACCGATATTGGCGCTGGCTGCCATGCCCATCCCACCCTGCAGGACGGAGGCTAGGTCGGTGGCGATGTCACCGAACATGTTCGGCAGGACGACGACGTCTAGGTCCTCGGGGTCGCGAACCAGCCACATGGTGAACGCGTCGATATAGGCCTCATTGGACTCGATGTCTTCGTACTGTTCTGAAATCTCATTGAAGACCTTCCTGAACAGACGGCATCCCCGCAGGACGTTGCTCTTGTCCACACAAGTCACCTTCTGCGGGGTGCCCATGCGGGACTCACGCCTCTTGGCGAGTTCGAATGCGAATCTGATGACGCGCTCGCTGCCGGCGCGAGAAATCGGCCTCGGGTCCCAAGACACCTCTCCCTCGAGGCCGGGAAAACTGCCGATCTGAATCGGTTCGTCCTTGGCTCCGAGCGCGCGTTGGGCCGAGCGTCGTAGCAAGCTGTGATAGAGGCCTTCGGTGTTCTCCCGAATCAACACCATGTCGACTAGGTCGGGGTCCCAGATGTTGGTATGGATGCCGTGAACCTTGTGCTGGACGCCGTAGTAGAGCTTGACCGGCCTGATATTGGCGTAGAGGTCTAGGCCGGAGCGGAGTCCGAGTATCACCTGCCCCCCTGCCAAATCGCCGTTGGGAAGTCTCGCACCGGGCCATCCTATGGCTCCCAGTAGGATCGCGTCTGAGTTGTCCCTGCAGTGCTCGAAGGAGCCATCAGGCCACTCTTCTCCCGTCTCAAGGAAATACTCCCCTCCACAAGGGATCTCGGTGATGTCGAAGGTCATCGGGCTGTGTTCCTCAAATACCTCGATTATACGTCTGGCTTCGGCGGTGACCTCACGGCCCGTGCCGTCGCCGGGAAGGACTGTCAGACGGTACTCGACCACGGCCGAGGCACTTGCCTTCCATTCATCAACCCCACCTACGTTCTTCCTCTCTTCTGAGATGCGATAATTGATAGACGGTCAATACGAACCAATGTCCCATGGACCGTGCGCCCGATGATGGTGGGGGTAGCCCACGAATAGACATCAGAGCCTTGCCGGACTCAGTTGCGAGGCTGTGGGAGACCATGCTCAGACTCGACCCCTCTTGGGACCTCGCTGATTGGCTCGATGAGCGAGCCAACGAGGAGCTTGGACTCGTCGAGGGGCACCTGGGTCGAGAGCGGTTGAGGTTGGAGCAGCGGTTGCATCGCCTTGAGACTCTGGTCAAGCGTCTCAAGCGGCAGAGGGAGGTCGTCGAGCGAACTACTTGGACCGACCCTAACCAGAGAAACCTCTTCGACGTCTTCGAGAAAGGTGAGGTAGTTGAGAAGGTGGAGGTGGACGAGGGTCTTGAGGGTCTCCCAGCAGTTGATTTCGGGTCTCTGGAAGCAGGGGATGACCCATTGCTGGCAATCGTAGCAGAGCACGTCATCAGCATCATCGAGAAGGCTTCCGACGAAAATCCAGAACCAGTTCACTTCGACTCGCTCTTGGAAGAGTTGACTCCGATTGGAATCAGGGTCGACGAGGTCGACGAAGCTGTTGCATGGCTATTGCAGAGGAGTGTCATCGTCGAGTTGGGTGAGGACGCCTTCGGACTAGCCCCTTGAGTATCCTGGTTCAGGCTGCCAACGAGCAACCGTTTCCTTCAAAGAAGGGTGTGCTGTCGCGATGACCGTAGTACCATGGCAAGTGATGCGTCTGGATGGTACGCGCGCCTCGATCACGAGTGCTCTGACAGGCTCGAGCAACTCTCAGTATGGCTCGATTCCTGGGAGGAGGCGGTCAGACACAGACTGCCGATTGCGGCCACCCTGCCCAACCACTGGCCGACTCTGCCAGCCGGACTCCTGTCGGATCCAGGGGCGGTCCTCGAGCACCTGCTTGCTAGACTCGAGGCTGAGCGAGACGGCAGGTCGCCCCGAGGTGCTTCTTCTACTCCTGGTCGGCTCACTGAATCCATACTCGCGGACGAATTGAAGAACACTCGACCTGGTGCGAGGAAAGCCCCGCCAGCGACCTTGTCGCTCGACGCCATGCCCCCTGGATTCCGGGCCTATGCCGAGCGCTTCAACGATAATGTGACTGGGGGCTCGGGCGATTCTGAAATTGAATCCGTGAATGATGGTTTACAGACTCACTCAGGCATTCCCCTGCCGTTTGCCGACCCCGCCGTCGGAGGTGGGGTCGTTCCATCTCGAGCAATTAGGATTCACGTCCGCCATAGCGCCGACCGCAATGCCAGCGAGAGGCGTGACGACACTCTCAGACTATTGCAGGGCATGCAGATGATCGACAGTTCTGAGGCGGCCGTGATATGCACCAGAAGGAGGATTCTGCTAGTCTTGGCGCGCGCTGGTCTGGTTGACCTCGATGGTGACGGTGACGAGGCTAGAATCGGCCGAGGAGAAGTTGAGGCCGTTTTGGAGGACAGTGTGAGGTGCGCAGACGCCCTCCGTGGCGAGTGGCCATGGGACGAAGCTCCTCGCCTGCTGGTCAGTAGGCCTCCTTGGCTGCGCATCAAGGATCGCTTCCGTGGTCACCCTGAAGGTAGCCAGATGCGTAAGGATCTCTCAAGGGAACTGCGCGACACAAAGGAGATTGACGGCAGCCTGAGGTTTGCCGCACTCAGAGGCAACGTCAATCTCTATCGGTTATTCCTCGAACGGGCGCTGAACCTAGTTCGAGAAGGCGGGAGGATTCGCATGGTCGTCCCTGACGCGCTACTGCGTGAGAAGAGCAGTGTCGCACTGCGCAAGCTGATGGTCGAGAAGAACGAGTGGTCCTCATCATGGTCATTCCCAGAGCCTCAACGGGTCTTCCCCGGCGCCTCTCAGGGTGTTCTTGTGCTGGGACTCACAGTCGGCGGGAGCACCGAGATGATGACTAGTTTTGGCCCTCTCGGATTCAATGATGTGTCTCCCAAGTCGGGTCTCGACAGCAGGGCCCCGTTCCTAGAGTTGGAGCGGGGGCCTTGGTCGGTCTGGACCGATTTGGCATGGGCCGTCCCCAAGATGCCGCGAGATCACTACATGCGGCGAGCTGTGCTCAAGGCTATCGGTGAACTCGCCGACCAACCTCGCCTTGGCGAGGAGGGGAACTGGTTGAACCCCAACGGCAAGCCAATCCGAGTGCGAGTTGGAGAAATCGACCAGACTAATTGGTCGTCAGACATTAGCGGGTGGGCCTCAGGTTCCCAAGGAGTTCCTTTCATTAGAGGATCGCATTTCTGCCTCGAGGATGGCGACGTCAGAATCAACCATCCTGGTTACGACGCTGAAATTGAGGATGATGCAATCGAGCGTTCGCAGGCTCTGTGGAGTGGGCCCATCGAGGCGAGGGGGCATTCTCGTGTGGCGTGCCAAGCCATCGTCAACGCCCAGAAGGAGCGCCGCCTCCGCTGGGCAGTCGTCCCACCTGACTGCGTGCTCGGCAACTCTGTTAATTTCCTAGAATTACCGGAGAAGGTCCTCGACAGCCT
>Ga0208747_1000468_pt1 | contig 12335 bp, 10 predicted proteins | sample Knorr_S7_td_AAIW_FD_185597 | JGI IMG/M metagenome (GOLD analysis project Ga0208747, IMG submission 185597) | Marine microbial communities from Southern Atlantic Ocean transect - Knorr_S7_td_AAIW_ad_750m_LV_A (SPAdes) (version 2) | ecosystem: Environmental > Aquatic > Marine > Oceanic | place...
AGATATCAGATGCAGGGAGAGCTTTAAAACCACCTAGTTTTTCCGCTCTAAGAATACTTTCCATTGTGTGTTCGTATATATCAGAGATAATTCCAATTTCACTCATATTTTTGCCCACAGCACAAAGTCCAAATTCTTTATCTAAAATTACTCGAGGAGCAGGATCAAGCATTGTTTTTTTCTCTTTAGCGTTAGTGTTATGAGCATTAAAATATGAAACGTACTCTTTCACATACTTTTCAACATCACGACCAATCATTGGTATCCGTTTAGTACGAATTACATGGTCAGGAGTTAAAGGGCCTCGAGTTGCAATTTTCTCAACATCGTCTTGGTAGGAAAAACTAATACCACGTAGACTATTAGTAAGATTGAACAAAACAGGATTTCCGGCAACTGATGAAATCTTCTGCCTTAACTGAGCAACATCATTACGTATTTTTTTAGATTTAACATCAATTAATGGTTTTTCATTATCCCAAGCATTTTGATTAACAAGATATTGTTCAGCAACTTTCACTAAATCTATCATTCGTTCATAAGATTCTCGTGCTGTATCCCCAAAAGAAAATATTCCATGATTTAAAAGAACCATTCCTTCTGTTTCATCTGAGGCCATCTCTGAAAATAAAAGACCAACTTCTTTCGCCAAATCAAAGCCTGGCATTACGTAAGGCACAATAACAACTCGATTACCATAAATTTCACGAATTCTTTCTTCACCATTTGAAGTATTTGATATTGTTACGACTGCATCAGCATGAGTATGATCAACATACTTAAATGGCAATATAGCGTGAAGAATTGTTTCAACAGAAGGGGTTGGAGATGAGGCATTGGTAAGTTGAGTTTTTAACTCATTAACCATCTGCGGATCAGAGAGTGATTTCAGCTTAGAAAGACTCAACATATGAGCCATCCGTACTGGTGAAAAACCATCTTTTTCAATAGAAACTAAATCCCAGCCACTTCCTTTGACATAAAGTATGTCTTCTTTCGAACCAACCAAGTTGGTTTCGGTAATTTTGACAGATGTATTTCCGCCACCATGAAGAACTAAAGAAGTGTCTTGTCCAAGTAATCGTGAGGTGTAAACTCGTAACGCCAGATCGTCTTTAAACTTATCTGATTCAGTCTCAGACCATAAGTTTTTCATTATATATATCGAACTTCAAGAATTTCGTAGAGTATATCACCTTTAGGGGCTTTAACGGTTATCTCATCACCCTCTTCATTACCTATTAATGCTTTTGCAATTGGAGAGTAACAAGAGATTTTACCTAATTCAATATCCGCCTCATCTTCTCCAACGATTTGATAAATTATTTCGCTGTTATCAGCTAAATTTAATAGAGCAATAGTTGTTCCAAATACACACCGTCCATCTTGATTAAGTTGTGTAACATCAATCAATTGCATTCTAGAGAGCTTCGACTCAATTTCTTGAATACGCCCCTCAATAAAACCTTGATCATTTTTCGCAGCATGGTATTCTGCATTTTCTTTTAAGTCTCCATGCTCTCTAGCTGTTGCAATATCATTGACAATTCTTGGACGCTCTACATCCTTGAGCCTCAACAACTCAACCTCAAGCGCCTTCGCGCCAGCAACTGTCATGGGTATTGTATCCATAGACCTAATCTAATGTAATGATTGTAATGATCTAACAATCATCTTATCATGCGTCTTAAGGCCATCAAGCGTAGCAAATGCTGCTGCAACTGTTGTCATACAAGGAACCTTATGAACCAAAGCTTGGCAACGAATCACTGCTGCATCTTCCAATCCCTGAGTATCTTCAGTTGAACTAATAATCAAACTGATTTCATCATTCTTAATCAAATCAACAATATGTGGTGACCCTTCAGAAACCTTATTAACCATTGTACATTCTAAGCCTGCAATTTGGAGTATTTCTTGGTTAGTGCGTGTTGCCACGATTTCGAAACCTTGATTACTGAGCCTTTCACCTAATTCAACTAGGCGTTCTCTATCTAGAGTTCTAAGACTCACAAAAACCTTGCCACTGGTTGGTATGATGTCACCTGCCGCTAAAAAGGCCTTATCACAAGCTGAAGGAAAGTCATGACCGATTCCCATAACTTCACCTGTTGATCGCATTTCTGGTCCAAGATAAGGATCAACACCTAAAAATTTATTGAATGGAAAAACAGACTCTTTCACAGAATAATGATTTGGAATAACTTCTTTAATAAAACCTTGCTCTTTCAATGAAATTCCTGTCATTGCTCGCACAGCTATATTTGCAAGAGCAACACCAGTCGCTTTAGAAACAAATGGAATTGTACGAGAAGCACGAGGATTAACTTCAATTATATAAATTTCATCATCTTGATAGGCCAACTGAGCATTCATTAAACCCACAACATTAAGTTCTTTTGCCATTAATTTGACTTGTCTACGCATCTCATCAAGAACACCATTTGACAGAGAATAGGGAGGTAATGAGCAGGCTGAATCACCCGAATGAATACCGGCCTGTTCTATATGCTCCATGATGCCACCGATTACAACATCTTTTCCATCACAAACTACATCGATATCAACTTCTATAGCATGATCTAAGAATGAATCAAGCAATACTGGGGAGTCATTAGATACTTGAACAGCAGTTTGCATATAACGCTCAAGACTTTCCTTGTCATACACAATTTCCATCGCCCGCCCACCAAGAACATAAGAAGGCCTCACAACCAAAGGAAAACCAATACTATCTGCTATAACAACAGCTTGCTCTTTCGAGCGTGCAGTACTGTTTACTGGCTGCTTAAGGTCTAACTTTTGAATCATTTTTTGGAAGCGCTCTCTATCCTCAGCTAAATCAATAGACTCAGGACTGGTCCCAATAATGTTTGCACCATTTTTTTCAAGAGCTCTTGCCAGTTTAAGAGGAGTCTGACCGCCATAATGAACAATAATGCCTTCGGGCTGTTCAACTTCTATTACCGCTAAAACATCTTCAAGTGTAAGTGGCTCGAAATATAGCCTATCAGAAATATCATAATCTGTCGAAACAGTCTCAGGATTACAGTTCACCATAATGGTTTCATAACCATCATTTCTTAAAGCCAAGGATGCGTGGACACAACAATAGTCAAACTCAATTCCTTGGCCAATTCTATTGGGTCCGCCACCCAATATCATGATTTTATTATTTTTTGTTGGATTGGCTTCACATTCTGATTGATAGGTTGAGTATAGATAAGCAGTTTGAGTGTCAAACTCTGCCGCACAGCTATCCACTCGCTTAAAAACCGGCTTAACTTTAAGCAATTCTCTCCTATTTCTTAAATCTTCCTCTGAGCAATTTAGTAGTTGAGACAAACGTTTATCTGAAAACCCTTTTTGTTTCAATTGGAACATAACTTCGGCGTCTATTTCCTTCACCGAGACTCCTAAGATATTCTCTTCAGAAAGAACAAGATCTTCAATTTGTGCTAGAAACCAAGGGTCAATTTTTGAAAGATCAAAAACCTCTTTTATAGACATTCCCATTCTAAAAGCATCCGCTACATAAAAAATTCTATCTGCTCCTGCTGATAGTAATTCACTTCGAATCTTTCCTCTGGCATCATCTGCTGAGATGTCGATTATTGGATCAAGACCTGACTTATCGGTTTCCAATCCTCGAAGTGCTTTTTGTAGAGATTCTTGAAAGGTGGAGCCTATTGCCATAACTTCTCCAACTGATTTCATTTGTGTGGTTAAGCGATCATCTGCCTTTGGAAACTTTTCGAAAGCAAACCTTGGGATTTTCGTGACCACATAATCAATCGTTGGCTCAAATGAGGCGGGTGTTCTACCTCCAGTTATATCATTCTCAAGTTCGTCAAGCGTATAACCTACAGCAAGTTTGGCTGCCACTTTAGCAATTGGAAAGCCAGTGGCCTTTGAAGCCAAGGCTGAAGAACGTGACACTCTCGGATTCATCTCAATAATTGTCAATCGACCATTATCTGGATTAAGCGCAAATTGAACATTAGAGCCGCCCGTATCAACACCAACCTCTCTAAGAACTGCTAAAGAAGCATTTCGCATTACCTGATATTCTTTATCTGTCAGTGTTTGAGCTGGAGCTATTGTTATTGAGTCACCTGTATGGATGCCCATAGGATCAAAGTTTTCAATAGAACAAACAATAATGCAGTTGTCATTATGGTCACGAACTACCTCCATTTCAAATTCCTTCCAACCAATAATAGATTCTTCAATTAAGAGTTCATTTGTAGGAGATAAATCTAGTCCACGTTGACAAATTTCAATAAATTGTTCTTTGTTATATGCAACACCACCACCGCTACCACCCATCGTGAATGAAGGGCGAATAATAGTAGGATAGCCCACTGTTTCTTGAACTCTGTGTGCATCTTCCATATTATGTGCTATTGCAGCCTTTGGCATATCTAAGCCAATTTTTAGCATTGCTTTACGAAATAATTCTCTGTCTTCAGCTTTATCAATGGCTTCTTTTTTAGCACCAATCATTTCAACATTATGCTTTGCCAATACGCCGTGTCTTTCGAGATCTAATGCACAGTTAAGTGCGGTTTGGCCACCCATTGTAGGCAACAGAGCATCAGGTTTTTCTTTTTCAATAATTTTTTCTAAAGTTCTCCATTCAATTGGTTCGATGTAGGTGGCATCTGCCATTTTGGGGTCAGTCATAATAGTGGCAGGATTTGAGTTAACCAAAATCACGCGATAACCCTCCTCTCGAAGAGCTTTACAAGCTTGCGCACCGGAATAATCAAATTCACAGGCCTGACCAATAACAATAGGCCCAGCACCAATGATTAAAATACTTTTTATATCTTCTCTTTTAGGCATTCTTAACTACAAAATTTTCATTGAGACATATGATTAATAAATTGGTCAAACAACATACTTATATCATGTGGCCCCGGGGAAGCTTCGGGATGACCTTGAAAGCTAAATGCAGACTTACCCTTAATCTTGACACCTTGTATTGTTTTATCGAACAAAGACCGATGGGTTACTTCAACATTTTTTGGGAGATTTTCTTCGGAGACAGTAAAGCCATGATTTTGTGATGTTATCATCACATTCTTTGAGTTTAAATCTTGTACAGGGTGATTTGCACCATGGTGGCCAAATTTCATTTTTTCAGTTTTAGCACCACTCGCAAGAGATAAGAGTTGATGGCCCAAACAAATACCAAAAATTGGCAGGCCCTTTTCTAGTAATTTTTTAATATTGTCAATGGCGTAATCACAAGGCTCAGGATCTCCTGGACCATTAGATAAAAAAATACCATCTGGATTGATATCTAGAACCTCTTCTGCCGGAGATTCAGCGTTGAATACAGTAAGTTCGCAACCTCTATCAACCAACATTCTAAGAATGTTTTTCTTCACTCCATAATCATAGACAGCTACCTTAAATTTCGAAGTTGCTTTACGAAAATCAGATTGCTCTAAATCATAACTTCCCTGACCAAAAGTATAGGTCTTCGTAGTAGAAACTACTTTTGCTAAGTCCATATTTTTCAGACCGGAAAATGCTTTTGCTTTTTTAATAGCTTGATCTGAATTAATATTATTCGCAGCTAAAATACAACCTTTTAATGCTCCATTGATGCGCAAATGTCGAGTCAAAGCTCTAGTATCAATATTTGAAATCGCAACAATATTGTTACTAGACAAGTACTTTTCGAGACTCATCTCAGAACGCCAATTACTATGTGAAATTGGTAAGTCCCGAATAATTAAACCAGCAGCATAAACTCCAGAAGACTCTTCATCAACTACATTAATGCCGGTGTTGCCAATATGGGGATAAGTTAGAACAACAATTTGTTGGGAGTAAGAAGGGTCTGTCAATATTTCTTGATACCCTGTCATGGCAGTATTAAAAACCACCTCTCCAACTGTTTCGCCTTCAGAACCAATTGACTTGCCCAAGAAAATTTGACCATCTTCAAGGGCTAGTATGGCATTTTGAGGCAAAAGAATTCTCCTAGGGCGGATAGAAAAACTTGGGAAATTTTACCATGTGTTTACTTCATATTTAACTTCAATTTTAGAATCCAGTGATATAATTATAGTGCTGATAACTATGATGAAAATAAAGTGAATATTCATGTAAACGGTGAAAGGTTAGAACTCCCTTTTAATTCAAATATTGCAGACCTTGTTGTTTATTTAGGATTTCAAGATCAGCGAATCGCACTCGAAGTAAACGAGTCAATAATTCCCAAATCAAAGCACTCAACGTTTTTATTAAGCGATAACGATCAAGTTGAAGTAATTAATGCTGTTGGTGGTGGTTAGCTTTAAGAGTTAGCAGGATCTTCGCATTAAAGTCAAATCATCCAGTCCTTTGATATTTCCTCAACCAGAAAAGGTTTCACACTGAATTGCTGCATCACACCAGAATCTAATCGCACTTCAACATCAACATTTTCTGTCTCTCGCCCTTGAGAATACCTTGCTAAAATTTTAGCTGCTGTCTTTAAGTCTTTTTGATTGGGTTGACCATCAATAATCGCCAAAGGACCTTTACAGCTAGTTGGATATAAATTAGTATATTGATTACGGTAACCTTCTAAAAAATTTACCTCACCCTCTTCACGAGCAATAATCATTTTATATCGTTGATTAGGTCGAATGTGTCTTCCTACTTTGAGCATCATTAAATCATCCAACTCATACTCACGAGAGCCTCGAGCTTCCCACATGTCAACCAATTTATTTGAATATTGTTTATCAGTAAGAAAACAACACCCACCAGCTGGGGTCGCATAATCATCAAAACCAAATTGTTTGGCCAAGCTCATTTGCGGTTTTCTACTTCTTCCAGAGTAATTTAACAGTTTCTCACGATTAACCCACCCTTCAATTTCAGGTTTTGTTGGTGGTAGTAGTTGTGCGCTTAATGGACGCAATAATAAATCATCAGCGCCAGATTCTTTTTGCACTATAGGCATAGTATCCTTGCGTTGTGACATCGGTCTCTGACCCATTACTTCGCCTGTAATAATAAAATCAAAATCGTTAGCTAACATCCATTCTTTGGCTTTTTTAACCATGAAGCCTTTACAGTCTAGGCATGGATTCATGTTTTTTCCATAACCGTGTTTTGGATTCAGAAGTACATCACGATACTCTTCAATAACATCAATAATATGAAGCTTAACATCTAGCTGTTCTGCAACCCAAAGCGCATTATTTCGCTTTGGCTTGTCTTTTTTCTGCTTGCGTATTGCATGAGTATGACCTTCTACACAAAAACCTGTAAAAAAATTTATACCCTCTACATGAACACCTTGATCGATTATTAATTTAGTACTGAGTAATGAATCAAGACCACCAGAAATGAGTGAAACTGCTTTGATAGGTTTTTTTGTTTTTTGAGTCATATGAATAGAACTCAGATTAAATCTTTAACTGAATCCAAAGCTTTAGTGAGTTTCTCAGGCTTTGTTCCAGCACCTTGAGCCATGTCAGCACGTCCACCACCTTTGCCACCAATTTGAGTGGTTATGTGATTCAAAATCTTACCGGCTTGATATTTGTTTGTAAGGTCTTTAGTAACGCCAACCACTAGTGACACTTTTTTTCCAGAAACAATAGCCAAAACTACAACAGCTGAGCCTAATTTATCTTTTAATTTATCGACTAAAACTCGAAGATCCTTAGCGTCAACATCAGAGATTTCAGTGGCTAATAATTTAACACCATTTAACTCAATCGCTTTGCTTGTTAAGTCGTCTCCCTGACCACTTGCCAATTGTTTTTGGAAGGTTGTAATTTGTTTCTCGAGTTTTTTTTGATTTTTGAGTAACTGGGTGACCTTTTCAACTGTTTGAACAATATCACTTGATTTAGTTAGATTAGTAATTTTATTAAAACTACCCTCAATTTGTTTGTCCAACTGGTAAGCATCAATTCCTGTTATTGCCTCAATTCTTCTAATTCCTGCAGCGATACTACTTTCAGAGATAATTTTAAAACGACCAATGTCCCCTAATCTTTTAACATGAGTGCCCCCACAAAGTTCAACAGAAAAGTTATCATTACCCATGGAAAGGACACGAACAGAATCACCATATTTTTCACCAAAAAGAGCCATTGCACCTTTCTTTATAGCTGTTTCAATGTCAGTCTCTTCAGTTTTAACTTCTGAGTTACCTAAAATTTGTGTATTCACTATTGCTTCAACTTTATCCAATTCAGCTCTAGAGACAAGTTCATCATGAGAAAAGTCAAGACGTAACTTATCAGCCTCTACCAAAGAACCTTTTTGTTGAACTTTATCACCCAATATTTGTCTCAATGCCTCGTGTAACAAGTGAGTTGCAGAGTGATTATTCATAATATTTTTACGTCTTTGTTGGTCGATTTTTGCTTCAACTTTACTGCCAATCTTTAGTGAACCACTCACCAGACGACCATAGTGCTCGAAAGCATTGGAAGCTTGTCTTTGAGTATCATTAACCTCAAATTTTGCCCCTTTTTTTAACAATAAGCCACTATCCCCGATCTGTCCACCGGACTCACCATAAAAACTACTTTGATCTAAAATTACAATAGCTTCATCACCATCGCTAATTGAGTTTACTAATTGGTCATCCTTAATAATTGCCTTAACTGTAGCATTATTATCAAACAACTCATAACCCAAAAATTTTGTTTCATCATCAATAACAACGTTAGATTTTTTATCATTAAAATCACCTGCTTTACGTGCACGATCTTTTTGCTCTTTCATTTTAATTTCAAAGCCTTCCATATCCACTGTGAGCCCACGCTCTCTAGCAACATCGGCTGTTAAGTCTACAGGAAACCCATAAGTGTCATAAAGTTTAAAAGCTGTTTCACCATCTATATCTTTGCCCTTTAATTCATTAATTGCTGTCTCTAGGATACCCATGCCAAGATCTAGTGTTTTAATAAAACGCTCTTCTTCCTTTTTCAATACTTTCTCAACATGAGAAAGATTTGCCATTAATTCTGGAAAAGCTTTTTCATATTGTTGAGCCAAAAGTGGTACCAGTTTATAAAAGAAAATCTCTTCAATACCTAACTTATGACCGTGACGAATTGCTCTTCGAATAATTCTTCGAAGAACATATCCACGACCTTCATTATCGGGCGTTATTCCATCAACGATCATAAATGCGGTTGAACGAATATGATCAGCTATAACCCTAACAGAAGCGTTATCACCTTTTATTTTTGCTACTTTAGGTGTTAACTTAACAATCGCATTTGTGAGTTCTTTGAAGTTATCAATATCATAATTGTTGTTTTCGTTTTGTAAAACTGCTGCTAAGCGTTCTAGACCCATACCTGTATCAACACCAGTTGACTTTAGGGGCACCAAAGTGCCATCCTGTTGACGATCAAATTGCATAAAAACTAAATTCCAAATCTCAATAAACCTGTCACCATCTTCTTCTGGTGTGCCTGGTGGCCCTCCAGGAATGTGTTCACCATGATCATAAAAGATTTCACTACAAGGTCCACAAGGTCCAGTATCAGCCATTTGCCAGAAATTATCTTTTGCACCACAACGTGAAATTCGATCTGCCGGAAAGCCAATCTCATTGACCCATATATCAGCTGCCTCGTCATCATCTTCAAACACGCTGACCCACAGTTTCTCCTTTGGAAGACTGAGTTCTTCAGTTAAAAAGTCCCAACAAAATCGAATCGCATCACTTTTAAAATAGTCTCCAAAACTAAAATTACCTAGCATTTCAAAGAACGTATGATGACGGGCTGTGTATCCAACATTCTCAAGATCGTTATGCTTACCGCCTGCTCTAACACATCTTTGAGATGTTACAGCTCGTTTGTAAGGACGTTTAGTGGTACCCGTAAATACGTCTTTAAATGGAACCATTCCTGAGTTAACAAACAACAAGGTATTGTCATTATGAGGAACTAAAGAAGCACTCGGCTCAATTGAATGGCCATGACTTTCAAAATAGTTTAAAAATTTCTGTCTTATTTCATCAGTTTTCATGACTAACTCAATTTAACGAAAGAAGCTAATTATACTCATAGGTCATTTACAGCGCAAAGAACTCTAGGAGGCAATCACACAACCTGAGCTGAACATCTGTTTCAAGCTCACCTAACTTTTTTATAAAGCAAAATTTATCTATTGTTCTAAGCTGATCAACCATAATATAGCCTGTAGCATTATCAAAACGGCACTCAACTCTGCTTTCAATATTTTCACTCTCAGTCGTCATTGGTGCAACTATGAGATTTGGTAATGCTATCAACTCATCCGGAGTGACAATAGTGCATAGTCCTAAATTATCAACCACTCGGCCTTTTTCAGGATTTTTCATTACCAACCAAACATCAAAACGATTCATTAATTCTTCCACCACTCCCAGGCTACCTTTGGTTTTATTTTCTCTTTGTCAATTTGCCACCCAATTCTAGATTTTTTTTCAGGAGTTATTAACAATCCTTCGTTTAAAACAATAAAATCCAATTCTTGATTTTCAAGATTAGCAATTGAAACGATTGGTTTAGGAATTCTGATACCCTGTGAATTACCTATTTTGATTATCTGAGCCATTGATAAGAAACAATTATTTAAATCATGTAATTATATTGTAATTACATAACTATATCAAATAGTATTTAATTGATCAAATCAAGACTTCCTGCTCCTTTTCTTAAGATCAGTATCTCATCACCAGATAAATCAATCACTGTAGTTGGCTCAGGAGGACAATGCCCTGCATCTATAACTATTGAAACCGAACTGTTAAGCACCGCTTGAACATCGTTATAGTTATAAAACTCATAACCTTTTATAACTAACGATACACTCATCATAGGTTCTGTTAATTCATCAAGTATAGCTCTCACTATAGGATGATTCGAGATTCTTATTCCTATAGTTTTTCTTTTTTCATGCAATAAACGATTTGGTACTTCTCTGGCTCCTTCTAATATAAAGGTATAAGCTCCAGGCAGTATTTTTTTCATCAACCTAAATGCAGAATTATTAAATTTTGCATATTCCCCAACATGCGACAAGTCCTTCATCATTAGTGTGAAGTGGTGACGTTTACTCAACTTTCTTATATCTCGAATCTTTTCCATAGCACTCTTATTACCTAGAGTGCAACCTAATGCATATCCTGAATCTGTGGGATAAGCAATAACATCTCCCTTATCTAGAACTCCAACAACCTGTTTTATGAGACGATGTTGAGGATCTTGAGGATGAATTCTAATTACGTTCGACATGGTAAATATCTCCAGATAGCATTATCAAGATTAGGTAAGTCTCTCAAACTTCCAATTTGAATTCTCTGGTTTGGCCAACCATGATAATCCGATCCACATGATGACAACAATTCGTATTCCTTTGCCCACTGGTTGCTTAAAGTAATTTCTTCATCAGTGCTTGTAGCTGTTACGACTTCGACACCGTCCCCCAAAATTTCTTTAAAGTCGATTAGCATATTTTTTATTTTAGTTTGGGTCATTTTGTAACGAAAAGGATGCGCTAATACAGCCTGACCACCTGCAGCATGAATCCAACCAACTACTTCATCTATATTTTTCCATTCCACCCGTACACCACCTGGTTTTTTTCCTGTCAAATAACGCCTAAATACTGATTTCATATCTTTACAATAACCTTCTCCAATTAACATTTGTGCAAAATGAGTGCGAGTTAACATATCAGTTTTACTAAGGGCTTGGGTTTTCTCTAAGGCATTTTTGATACCTGCACGCCAAAGTCCAAGTGCTATTTTATTAGCCCTCTCTTTTCGAAGTTGTTGATTATGAACTAGACCAGCCTGCAAAATATCACTATTAATATCTATATCTAAACCTATTATGTGAATAGTCATATTTCGCCAAAATGCCGATATTTCGACGCCTGAGACTAGATCAACTGATAATTTATCTGCCGTCTGTCGAGCTTCATTAAGTCCATCAGTTGTATCATGATCAGTCAACGCAAACAAATCACAACCTGCTTCATCAGCAAATTTAACAACTTCACTGGGCGAGAAAACACCATCTGAATAATAGGAGTGATTATGAAGATCTACTTTCATGATCAAAACATTATAATCTAAAACTTGATTTGTCATTATTTCCACTAAAACTCAAATAATCCTAATTATTGAAAGAGATTGAATAATAACAAGGCAAGATACTCTCTATAATTTAACTAATTAATATATATTTTCATTATGTGTGGAATTGTTGGTGGTGTTACAAATCGTGATATTACTCCTCTATTATTAGATGGTTTGAAACGGTTAGAATATCGTGGTTACGACTCATCGGGACTTGTCGTCCTAT
>Ga0208747_1000475_pt1 | contig 12210 bp, 9 predicted proteins | sample Knorr_S7_td_AAIW_FD_185597 | JGI IMG/M metagenome (GOLD analysis project Ga0208747, IMG submission 185597) | Marine microbial communities from Southern Atlantic Ocean transect - Knorr_S7_td_AAIW_ad_750m_LV_A (SPAdes) (version 2) | ecosystem: Environmental > Aquatic > Marine > Oceanic | place...
ATGGACCGCATGGAGTCTTCATGTTTCATCGGACCTTCATTGCCGTAGATCAGCAGATATCCGGGGTTGAGGTTTTCAACAACGTATTTCAGCTTCTCGATCACGGTGTCCGGAGTTCCGACTATGATCACTCGGGCCTCTTGTTGGTTCTCATAAGACAGGGCGTCGCCCATGTTGCCCGCGAAGACGCCGGTCGGGCGACTGCGTTTCACTTCGAGGGCCTTCCGGGACTGGTAGCCGGGCGGGTCGACATGCTCTCGTGGTCCGCGCTGCCGGTGTCCTTCAGTCCAGACGAAGTGACGACCAATCTCCTGTGCCTTTTCCTCGGTGTCCGCCACCAACACCTTGAGCAGGTAGCCGAAGTGCTCTGGGCCGGCCTTGTAGCCGGCCTCCAAGGCGGTGTCGATGTAGATCTGTTTCAGCCACTCGGTGGTCTCCATAACCGCACCCAGGTTCATGTACGGGTGTCCGTGCTGCGCTGCCCAGACAACGCTCTCCGGGCTGCCGGTGCCCGGGAACCATATGTCGGGCCGTGGCTTCTGCATGGGTAGCACCCACGGGTTTACCACCCGATATTGATAGTGCTTTCCTTCGTAGCGGAAAGGGCCCGGCTCGGTCCAGCACTTGACGATCAGGTCGTGGGCTTCCTCGAAACGTTCCCGGTTCTGGGAGGGTTCGATTCCGGCCTGAAGAGTTTCGACTGCGCCGCCGCGGACGAACCCGGATATGATCCGCCCTCCGGAATAACAGTCGAGCATGGCCACTTCTTCGGCCATCCTGATGGGGTCGTTTACGGCGATCACGTTACCGAGAATGGCGATCTTGACGTTCTTGGTGAGCTTAGTGAGAACGGCAGCGTCCAGGTTGACCGCCGGTTTCCCACACCAGTACGCCGAGTGGTGCTCGTTGGTCATGATGCCGTCGAACCCAATCTCGTCGGCTAGGGCGTATTGTTCGTGGTACTCGTTGTAGAGCTTGTGGGCCTTGGCCGGGTCGAAGTGCCGGTTGGGGAATGCCAATCGTCCCGACTCGAATTGTTCTAGTTGGCCGTCGGAAACATATCCTTGGGCCTGCTCCGAAAACCAATAGACTTCCATATGGTCTTTGGGCCTGCTTAGCTGCTCAACCATCATCGCCTCCTGAATTTATGCTTGGGACACTATAACCGATTGCCCTTTGGAACGGAGCCTTCAACAATGGTTGACTAGCGCAAGGATTACCGTTCGTAGGAGGCGATGTCGCAAGATGCGCCTTTTGGTCGGGAGACACCTCTTTGGTCCAATGGAGGGTAGAAACCGTCTCCGGAGGAGTCGATGGCTGGGCTGTCGGGAAGAAGGACCATGGTTGCAGTCAGGACGGCGGTGACTTTGTGCCCATGGAGTCGCCTTCATCGGGCTTGAAATCACAACCGTTACCGATACCTGCCAAGTTATGGCCCAAGGAAGCAAGGACGCCGAATATCTTCCGGAACAACGTGAAGACCCGCAGATTCTATAAATATAGGAACATTCCAATCAAAAGCGAGGGCAGCAGACCAGGAAACGAGAATGGCATACGTCTGGCGAAAATGATAATTTATCCTCACCACGCCAAAGCGCCGTCCATCAGGAGCAAAAATGACCACTAACGCTGAGCACCACAAATGGTTGGATCTCACAATCGAAGAAGCGCTGGAACCAGAGCTGCCCATTTGCGACCCGCACCACCATTTCTGGGACCGGCCCAACGACCGATATTTTCTGGATGACCTGCTCAGCGACCTAAGCGGTGGTCACAACGTGGTCAGCACCGTCTTCATCGAGTGCCAGGCCATGTACCGGAAAGACGGTCCGGAAGAGATGAAGCCCCTTGGCCAGACCGAGTTCGTGCAGGGCATCGTGGCGCAGAACGCCAGCGGTCGATACGGCAACATAGATGTAGCTGCCGGCATCGTGGCATTCGCCAACCTGGCCATCGGCTCCGGTGTCGAGCGGGTCCTGGAAGCCCACCAGGCCGTAACCCCTAACCTTCGTGGAGTTCGCCACATTACTGCCTTTGATGGCAGCCCAGACGTCCCACGGCCCCGACCTTTTCCTGAAGGACTGCTTGGCGACGCGAAGTTCCGAGAAGGATTTGCGGTTTTGGAAAAGTTGGGACTCAGTTTCGATGCCTACATCTACCACCCGCAATTGCATGAACTAGCTGACCTGGCCAACGCGTTCCCGGGAGTTACGATCATACTGAACCATGTTGGCGGCCCTCTGGGCGTGGGGCCCTATGCTAGTAAACGGGACCAGATTTTTGAGGAATGGAAGGACAGCATGACCGCTGTGGCCGCTTCCCCCAACGTGGTGGTCAAAGTGGGTGGGCTGGTCATGCCGGTCTGTGGTTTCGACTGGCACGAGCGCGCTATGCCGACGACCTCCGGAAGTCTGGCTCAGGTCACTGCGCCATACTATCTACATTGCATCGAGCAGTTTGGCCCGAACAGGTGCATGTTTGAAAGCAACTTCCCGGTGGACAAGATAGCTTGTTCTTACACCGTGTTGTGGAACGCTTTCAAACGCCTCGCCCATGACTTCTCGCCGAGTGAACAGGCAGCCTTGTTCCACGACACCGCCACTAGGTTTTACCGGCTGTCCTGACCGGAAAGGGCTTTCCTAAATGTTTGACGCGGCCCAACCGGTCGATTCACGTTCTGGCCGAGACGTATCGATATTCGTCGAATATCGATACGTCAGGCGTATTTGCTATCCTTGACACTCAGATTATCTCTCCGTAGCATGTATTAAATTAAAAAATGAATTAGTATCTCGGAATCCCTTGATTTCAGACTATAAGATTCGGAAGGGGAGGGTTCATGTCTGATAAAGAAGACATTGCGCTTATAGCACACCTGATGCGGCGGGCTGGTTTTGGCGCGTCTAGGGAGGAGTTGGAAGATAGAGCGGCCAAAGGCTACGAGGCGACGGTTGAGGAGTTGCTGTACCCGGAAGACCAGCCGCCGATCGACGACGACATCCTTTACCGTTTCCTGCCTGGCTACGAGGGCGCCCTTGGGCCACCCATAAATCAGGCAGAATGGGTGTACCGCATGGTCAATACTCAACGCCCTCTCGAAGAGAAGTTGGCCCTCTTCTGGCACCAACTTTTCGCCACCGGAAACTCTAAGGTGGACAACCCTCCTGAGATCACTCAGCAGATCGCCATGTTCCGTCGGCAGGCCCTGGGCAGCTTCCGCGACCTGTTGGTGGAATTGGCAAAGAACCCCGCCATGATTTGGTGGCTGGACAACAACGGCAACCATAACGGCGCCATCAATGAGAATTGGGGCCGCGAATTGCTTGAGCTCTTCTCCATGGGAGTCGGCAACTACTCCGAGGATGACATAAAAGACGCATCCCGGGCCTTTACTGGCTGGACCATCGAACCCAAGATTCCCCGAAATCCTCTTGGCCGTTTCTATTGGAATTTCGAATACCGGCCCGAAGACCACGACGACGGCGAAAAGAATTTCCTGGGCCACACCGGCCGTTTTAATGGGGAAGATATCGTCGACATCGTAGTCAAACAGCCGGCCACCGCCCAATTCCTAGCTCGGCATCTCTATAGCTTCTTCGTCGCCGATGAAGCCCAGGTTCCCAGTTGGAATATCAACCCGCCTAACGACCCGGATGCCATCGACCAATTGGTGGCGGCCTACGACGAATCGGATGGCAGCCTACGCTCTATGTTGCGGCTGCTGTTCAATTCAGATTTCTTCAAGAACGCCCGTTTTACCAGGGTCAAAAGCCCGGCAGAGTTGGTGGTTAGCACCGTTCGGATGGTGGGTAACTACCAGGGGCCGCGGCCCGGCCTCACCATGCTGGCCATGGAGTGCAACTGGCAAGGCCAGGAGTTGCTCAACCCGCCCAGCGTGGAAAGCTGGCACACGGGTGGCGAATGGATCGACGGCGGCGCGTTAGTGCGCCGGGTCAATTTTGCGGCCGGACTGATGGGCGACACTTCCTTGCCTGGGATCCGCGCCATAATCGCCGGACTTAGAGAGAGAGGCGTCACTGCTCCCGAAGAGTTCGTCGATGCCTGCCTGGACCTGGTGGGCCCGCTGGAATTCAGCGAGACGACCCGATCCGAACTCCTTGACCAGGCTACCGAAGACGGCGACTTGAATTGGGATACGGTCGAAGATTCAGAGAAATCCGAGCAGAAGATCGGGGTGATGTTAGCCCTGATAGGCGCTTCCAGGGATTTCCAGTTCGCCTAGAGCGACTATCCAGTTCCTTATCAATCAGGACGAGGTGCGGAAATGACAGCGACCAAGAAAGACCCGGTGGTGGTGATACTTCAACTCACCGGCGCCAACGATTACATGAATACGATAATCCCGTACACCAACGGGGAGTATTACGACAACCGGCCCAAAGTGAGAATTCCCCAGGACACGGTTCTGCCGATTGACGATGAACTGGCCTTCAACCCCAACATGGGGCCATTGAAGGATATGTACGACAATGGGAAGGTCGCAATAATCCACGGTATCGGCTTTGAGAACTCGCCGAGGTCCCATTTCCGGGCCATGGATATCTGGCACACCTGCGAACCGGAAGTTGTCGGCACAGAGGGCTGGGTGGCGAAGGTCGTACGCGACCTCGACCCTCAGGGCGAGAACGTGCTGAAGTGCGTGAACTTTGGCCAAGGACTACCCAGGGCGTTGGCGTTGCGCGGAGTGCCGATCACGTCGGTGTCCAACCTCGAGTCCTACGGAGTCATGTCCAGCGTTCCCGGCATCAGCGGGGAAGAAGAACGGGCGCGGTTGTTAGACCGCTTTGCGCGCATGTACGCCCCGGCCATCGGTACCGGCGCGACCATGGACTACCTCGGCCAGACCGGGCGCGACGCACTGATGGGAGCCGACATCATCAAGGCCGCTCCAGAGAATTACACGTCCACTATCGAGTACGCCGACAACGGCATCGCCAAGTATCTGAGGGATGTGGCACGGGTGCATACCGCTAACCTTGGCACCCAGATCTTCTACACCGCCCACGGGCCGTTCGATACCCATTTCAACCAGCCTCCCATGCACGCCAGGTTGTGGACCGAAGTCTCTGGGGCCATCAGTGACTTCTTTGACGACCTACGGGAGCATGACGCTGCCGACAACCTGATCATGATGATTTTCACCGAGTTCGGCCGGCGTGTTCGCGACAACGGCACCGGCACCGACCACGGCGCGGGAGGCGGGGCCTTCATCATCGGCGACCAAGTGAAGGGTGGGATGTACGGGAACTATCCGTCGCTGAAACCCGAAGACCTGAACCAGGGCGACTTGGACCCAAGCTACGATTTCCGGGGCTTCTATTCCAGCGTTGTCGACCAATGGCTGGGCCTGGACCCGGTGCCAATCGTAGGCGGCAAGTTCGAGCAGATTCAGTTCGTCTAGGAGACTCTAAATGTTGACCACTGTCGCCGCAGGGCGGGTGTTTGATTACAGTTACTGCATCGGCATGTACGGCATGTCCGGGCAGGGATTCTGGGCGCCGCAAGACTTCGTTTTGGGCGAGGGAAACCTGATCTACGTGGTCAGTCGCGGTGTCGAGGAGATTGGGCAGCGCATCACCCGCGTCACCCGTGACCATGAATTCCTGGGCCAGTTCGGCGCAGCCGGCCGAGGAGACGGCCAGTTCGTTTGGCCTCGGTCCATCGACTTGGACAGCGCCGGAAACGTCTTCGCATCTGATGATTTCTTGCACCGCATATCGGTATTCGACAAAGAAGGCGCGTTCTTGTCGTCTTGGGGCACTGCCGGCAGCGGAGAAGGTGAGTTGAACGGCCCTTCAGGCATCGCGTTCGATGCTGACGACAACCTCTTTGTGGTCGATAGTGCCAACAACCGCATCCAGAAATTCACCAAGGACGGCGCCTTCCTGGGAGCCTTCGGACACGAGGGCAGCGGCGACGGCGAACTAGACCTTCCTTGGGGCTTGTGCGTTGGCCCGGACGGCGGCGTTTACGTTGCTGACTGGAAGAACAACCGAGTCCAAAAATTCGATACCGAAGGCCGGTTCCAGGTCATGTTCCAGGGGACAGAAAACGGCGTGGGAAACCTGCACGGCCCGACCGGCGTGGCGGTCGACTCAGATGGGGACGTTTACGTCACCGACTGGGGCAATCACCGGGTGCAGATCTATGGCCCTGACGGTCATTTCGTGACGACTTTGGTGGGCGACGCCCAACAACCGTCACCCTGGACCCAAACCTACATCGACGCGAACCCGGACATCGTCAAAGCCCGCCGCCGCGCCAACATGGAGCCCGAATGGCGCTTCAGGCGCCCCGTGGCGGTAAACATCGACGAGAACGACACCATATTCGTCTTAGAGACCGCCCGCCACCGCCTCCAAGTCTACGAAAAGGTCAAGGACTACGAGGAGCACTCGCTAAACCTCTAGCAAACCGCGGGTCATCAGGGCAACCAAAAGGCCCCACTCGATTATTCGAGTGGGGCCTTTAATGGAGAGGCGGGTTTCTAACCCGACCTGGCGCTCGGATCGCTATGCGTTCCGGTTCAAACATCTTAACCCACGCGTTCCTCGTTTCGACAAACGCCGTACCATTCAGAGAGGGCAGGTTGGAAACCTGAGCCTGCGCATTGCGGCGATTTCGAAATGACGCCCTAAACCACCAGAGGGGCTTCGCCTCCTTCCGGGCGGTCAACTTCGAATGCATTCACATTCAAGGCCAGCATGGAATAGTAGCCCATCATCGTGGTTAGTTCGGTCAATAGTTGGGCGCCGAAGTGGTCCAGGGCGGCTTTGAACGTTGCCTCGGTCACCCGGTTTGTGTGGAACAGTTCGATGGCGTAGTCCACGACTATCTGCTCGGCGCCCTGGAGCTTGGGCAAGGGTTTCTTGTCCCGGAGAGCGTCCACGAAAGCGTCACTAACTCCCTGTTCTCGGGCCCTTGCAGCATGGGCATACCAGATGTATTGGCAGTCCTTGGCCCGAGCGGTCATGATCATGACTATCTCTTGGATATTCTGGGGTAATTCCGACTCCTCCCGGAAGTAGAAGACCAGACGGTTGGCCCGCTTCCGCATCTCGGGGCTGTTGATCATCACCGAGCCCGGTCCGTTCTCCATGGCGTTCCGGCTGATCGCTACTTCGTGGTCAAAAGCCTCCCGGTATTTCTCGGGCACCTGGTCTCTGGTCACTGTGGGCGTTCGCGCCATCGTGATCCTCCCTAATGGTTGCTGACTTTGGCCGCATGATAGCGAGGAACTTTCTCAAGGGCAAGATGCAATTAAAGCTATGCCTATTGTTGGTAGAATCGAATACAATACGGCGAATCATATTGAACTAGGGGACACACAGTTGAATTTCACTCACGTTTATTCTGGCAATCCCGTCGACCGCGGCGAGAAGGAACGCCGCGACGACCAATGGATTGCCGACAAATCCAAGGACTCGATCAGCAAATTTCTACCACTACGGGACCTAAATGTACTGGTGACCGAAGGCGGTGCGGATGGTCTGGGTTGGGTTAGCGCCATTGACCTGGAGCGGCTGGGAATCGATGCCAGTCCGGTTTTTCTGGGGCTTCTGGACGGCACGGCCCATTTCACCATCGATATCTCCGCCCAAGCCAAGGCCGTGGCTGAACTGAGCGAGGGAAATGGTTTCCGTTTCGTGGACGCACGGTCGGTGACGGAGATTTTAAGCGGCCCCGACTCTGGCATCGTCGCCCAGGCCAGGGCCCAGATCAACTGGCACAACAAGAACGGCTTCTGCGCTATATGCGGCGGCGAGTCCTACATGATCCGGGGAGGACAGGTCCGGAAATGCTCCAAATGTGAGACAGAGAATTACCCGCGGACAGACCCGGTGATCATCGTGGTGGTCTCCGACGGCGACCGCTGTCTCCTGGGCCAGTCCCGCCGTGGCCGCCTGAACCGTACCAACACCTATTCCGCCTTGGCCGGTTTTGTGGACCAGGGTGAGTCAATTGAGGAAGCAGTGGTGCGCGAGGTGATGGAAGAGGCCGGGATACAGGTAGGCGAAGTCCGGTATCATTCGTCACAGCCTTGGCCCTTCCCGTCGTCGCTGATGATTGGCTGTCACGCGGATGCAGTGACAACGGAGATCAACTTTGACGACGATGAGATGAACGACGTCAGGTGGTTCTCCCGTGACGAGGTGTCGGCGGCCCTGCAAGGCAAGAATGACGTGCTGAACGTCCCCCAACCCATCGCCATCGCCCATCATCTGATCACCGCTTGGGTCAACGGCGGCTAGCGTCCCAGGCAGTCCTCTTCGCCATTAAGATTTTTAGGCGAGAAGACGGTGAATCCGTCACCTCTGCCAGTGATACCGCCGTCCGGATGACCGATGAGGTTGCCGTTGGCGTCCAAAAGGTCGCTGAACTGGTCGCAGCTTTCCTTAAGCACGTAGTAGACGGTCTCGCCTTGGTATTCGTATGCGGTGATGGACCGAGGCGGAAATTCCGCGGTTCCGGCTTCCAGGTCTGCCACCCATTTCGCCAGCCAGTCGGGCGCTTCTTGTTCGTCCGGCAGGGCCTCAACTATCATCACCAACGCTGATTCACTATGCCCGATGACGTCTGAGATCAAGACGGGATGTTCACCGGCTGCGAGACCTTCGAATACGAACTCCAAGATCGGGACCGTCGCGTCCATCCGGCTCGGAGGATTCCCGTCGATTGCTACATCCACATCTACCTCGGCATAAACATATAGAGACCCTGACTGTGGACCCATCGCCCGCAATCTCGCGGAGCTCCCACTCCTGGACCGGCGCAGGTGTCAGGATTGGGGCCGAGGTGGCAGTTGGGTTCGCCGTTTAAAACGGTGTTGCGCTCGAGCAAGCCAAGGCCAGGGCAATGACCAGCCCAGCGGCGGCGGATAGCATCTTTTTCATAAGCATTCCCAAGGCGAATGAGTTGTTTCTTGCTTACTAGACGAATCAACGGCTAATTTTCTTCCCACATGGGCCGTCCTCGCCTCCCGGCTGTCATTCTGAGGAATGCTGTAGGCCGACGAAGAATTTTCTAAACATCGTCTTGGCGGACTCTTGGCTTCACTCAGGGTGACAGGCGGAGTGAGGCGTGGTTAACCGATGGAACCCAACCAACTTTCATTCTGAGGCGCAAGCCGAAGAATCTCATTGATGATGGACCTATATTGCTGAGAGCAACGGGACCCCTCACGTCAATCGGGGTGACAGAGGCCAGAACTGTCCAGGGTACCCCTGAATCGCCGGTTGCCCTTATAATAGCCCCCGGCTGCCCCCGCTAGGCACGCTCCTGCAAGCGCCTGCGGAATTTCCGGGAATCCATCGCAAGTAAGAGGCTTATAAATGACTCAATCACTAAAAATCGACCGCGATAGGACGGCGGTCGTGATCATGGACTTCCAGCAGAGAATCATCGCCAACAACGCCAGCGATCCCGAGAATGTGGTGAAACAGGCATCTGCGGCGCTACAGGGTGCGCGGAACGCCGGAATCCCTGTGATTTACGTGGTGCACCGGGGCGGAGCGTTGACCGACTACGCCCCTGACGTAGAACTCCACGAAGGAGTGCCGCCGGCCGAGGGCGAGATGGTTATCACCAAGACCAGGCCAGGCCCCTTCTCCACTACCAACCTGGATGTAGCTCTGCGGGAGTTGGGCCGGGACACCATCGTGATCATGGGCGTCTCCACCAGCGGTTGCGTTCTGTCCTGCACCCGGTGGGCGGTCGACGTGAATTACAAGTTCGTCGTGGTCTCAGACGCATGTTCCGACGGCGACACCGAGGTGCACCGGGTCTTGACCGAGAAGGTCTATCCCAGGTTCGGCACAGTCGTAAATGCGCAAGAATTCTTGAACGCCATCTGATTTAGTTCTAGATCGATTTCAGGAAGAGAAAACATGAAGTACGATGTCATTGTCGTCGGCGGCGGTTCCGCCGGCTCCGTAGTGGCCGCCAGAATGGCCGAAGATCCTGATACCACAGTCCTGCTATTGGAAGCGGGAACGGACTATCCAGACCTGGCCAACCTGCCTGAAGACATTCAGAACGGCCATACCCGGACTGCCGAAGACGAAAGGTCAGAGCACAACTGGGCCTTACGGGGCACGATAACCGAAGAGCAGGGCGAGATCCACGTGGCCCAGGGAAAAGTAATCGGCGGAGGCGGTTCTATCAACGGTCAGGTATTTCTCCGGGGCATCCCACAGGACTTTGACGACTGGGCGTCCTGGGGTAACGAAGAATGGTCGTACACCAAGGTCCTTCCCTATTTCCGAAAGGCGGAGACGGACCTAGATATAAAAGACGACTTCCACGGCACCGATGGCCCGCTCCCCATTAGCCGGAAAGTCGGCGAGACATGGCCCGTGATCCAGTCTGCGTTCCATACCGCCTGTTTGCAGAACGGCTTTGACACGACAGATGATATGAACGGTGTGGAACCCACCGGCGTGGGCGTTGTGCCCATGAACAACCAGAAAGGCGTTCGGATGAGCACCGCCATCACCCACCTGGCGCCCATGCGGCACCATCTGAACCTGACGATCCGGGGCAACGTGTTCGCCCGTAAGATTCTCATCGAGAATAGACAGGTCACCGGCGTGGAGGTTGAGAGCGGCGGTGAGGTCTTTACCGTAGAGAGCAACAAGGTAGTGCTCTCTGCTGGAGCGTTGAAATCGCCCCATATCCTGATGCTTTCGGGCATTGGGCCCAAGGACCAACTTGATGAGTACGGCATAGATGTGTTGCAGAACACGCCTGGCGTTGGCGCCAATCTGCGTAACCATCCGATATCACCCATTTCCTTTAGGGTAAAGGAAGGCATCAAGTTGCAGCCCGATGCTTCAGGCGTGCGCATCGCGCTGCGTTATACCGCCAAAGGCTCTGATGATTCCAACGACATGATGATGACCACCAGTTCGTTGTTCAGCCCATTCACTGGCGAAATGCTGCCCGACCGCATCGGCCGGATCTCCTGCGTTATCGAGCTTCCGGCTGGTGCCGGTTTCGTCCGGTTGAATTCGGCTGATCCTGCCGTTCAGCCCAAGTTCGACTACCGGTATTTCAGCCACCCCGAGGATATGCGCCGTATGCGGGACGGCATCCGGCTGGCGGTGAAGATGCTGGAGACCGACGCCTATAAAGACGTTTCAGACGGGCGTGTGACCCCGACTGAGGGAATATTGACCGACGACGATGCATTGGATCTGTGGATCAGGCAGACTGTGGGGTCGGCCCGGCACGTGTCGGGTACTTGCAAGATCGGTCCCGACTCCGACCCGATGGCCGTTGTTGACCAGCAATGCCGTGTGAAAGGGCTCCAGGGCCTGTGGATCGCCGATTCGTCGGTCATGCCCCAAGTGCCACGAGCCAATGCCAACGCCACAGCCATCATGATTGGTGAGAGAGTGGCCGAGTGGGCTGCGTAGTGCTCATGTAACTGCAATGCCGGCAGGGAGGCTGGCAGGGCAGTAGTTGGGTATTGGGAGGGACTTTGGCGTTAGCCATCGCTTTTGCATTCCTAGCTGCCTGGGGCTTCGCGGGCGGCAATGTACTTGTCCGGGTGGGCACCCAGAAAGTCCCGGCGCCGACCGCTACGTTACTGACCATACTGAGCGGTACGGCTGTGGTCCTGGGTTTAGCGTTAATCCTGAGACTCGAGGAGATATTCTCTCTCTCGCTCGAGGCCATGGGCTGGATATTGGTAATGGGGATCATGGGCTACCCCATGGCCCGCCTCTTCATCATTACCGCCATCTCCATGGTGGGAGCGACCCGGGCTGTTCCCATGTCTGCCTTACAGCCGGTCGTAGCATTCACATTGGGTGTTCTTTTGCTGGACGAGCGCCCAAATGTATTGGTCGTGGTCGGCACCCCAATTATAGTTTTGGGACTCTTCTTCGTTGTGATGCCAAGACGTGGTGGGTCCTCTGCTGACGGGATCGCAAATTTCCGGAGACTGGGTTACCTGTTTGCTATTGGCGCGGCGGTGACCTTTGCCAGCAGAGACGTCATCAGTCGGCATGTGGTCTCCGGTCTAATCGACCCGTTGGTGGCCGTTGGCCTAGCGTTGGCGGTAGGCGGCGTAATCTTATCTATCTTACTGCACCGGCAGGTAGTCTCTACCATTCAGGAGTTACCCAAGAACTCTCTGTTGATGTGCGCTTTGGCTGGTGTGTTCCAAGGGTTGGCTGTAATGTG
>Ga0208747_1000479_pt1 | contig 12195 bp, 10 predicted proteins | sample Knorr_S7_td_AAIW_FD_185597 | JGI IMG/M metagenome (GOLD analysis project Ga0208747, IMG submission 185597) | Marine microbial communities from Southern Atlantic Ocean transect - Knorr_S7_td_AAIW_ad_750m_LV_A (SPAdes) (version 2) | ecosystem: Environmental > Aquatic > Marine > Oceanic | place...
GTTGTAATGCACCCATGGTTCAAATTAACGATGATTATTATGAGGATTTGACTGAAAATAATTTTAGAGATTTGTTAAATAATTTAAAAACTAACAAAAGTATTAAACCAGGTTCTCAAATAGGAAGACAAACTTCAGATCCAAAAAGAAATAGTTAGAATGTTAAAAGAAGAAGATAAAATTTTTAAAAATTTATATGGGTATGATGATTGGGGCATTGAAGGTTCTCGAGAACGCGGAATATGGACAAACACTAAAGATTTAATTGCCAAAGGAAGTGATTACATTATTGAGGAAATTAAAAAAAGTGATTTACGAGGTCGTGGTGGAGCAGGTTTTCCTGCTGGATTAAAATGGTCATTCATGCCAAAAAATTCAGATAAACCTCATTATCTTGTAGTAAATGCAGATGAATCAGAACCAGGAACTTGTAAAGACAGAGAAATTTTAAGAAATGATCCACACCTTCTTCTAGAAGGATGCTTAGTGGCAGGTTTTGCTATGCAGGCACATGCTTGTTACATTTATATAAGGGGAGAGTATTATCAAGAGTCATCCAACCTACAAAAAGCGATCGATGAAGCATATATCGCAAACTTGATTGGAAAAAATGCATGCGGTTCTAACTGGGATTTTGACATTTTTTTACATAGAGGGGCAGGAGCTTACATATGTGGTGAAGAAACCGCTCTTCTTGAAAGCTTAGAAGGAAAAAAAGGGCAACCGAGACTAAAACCACCTTTTCCAGCTGGTGCAGGTTTGTATGGATGTCCTACTACAGTAACTAATGTTGAGACTGTTGCTGTAGCTCCTACAATTTTAAGACGTGGAGCACAATGGTTTGCAGGTATAGGAAATCCCAAAAATACTGGTACTAAAATTTTCAGTATTTCTGGCCATGTTAATAATCCATGTAATGTGGAAGAAGAAATGGGTATCCCCCTAAAGGAATTAATTGAAAAACATGCTGGTGGCGTAATTGGAGGTTGGGATAATCTGCTAGCAGTTATACCAGGAGGTGCTAGTGTGTCACTGATACCAAAATCTATATGTGATAACATTAAAATGGATTTCGATAGTCTGCAAGGCGTTCAAAGCGGTCTAGGGACAGCAGCAGTTATTGTAATGAATAAAACCACTGATATTGTTGAGGCGATTACAAGACTGTCATATTTTTATAAACATGAGAGTTGTGGTCAGTGTACTCCATGTCGAGAAGGTACCGGTTGGATGTTTAGAATTATGAAAAAAATGATAGATGGAAATGTTCATCATGAAGATATTGATAAATTATTAGATGTCACCAAACAAGTAGAGGGACATACAATATGTGCCTTAGGTGATGCCGCTGCATGGCCAATACAAGGTTTAATGAGGCACTTTAGGCCAGAAGTTGAGAAGCGTATTGAAGAAAATCAACAAAGAAAGGCTGTTGCGTAATGCCAAAAATTACGATTGATAATAGAGAAATTGAATTTGAAAATGGCATGACAGTAATGCAGGCTTGTGAACTTGCCAATGTGGAAATACCAAGATTTTGTTATCATGATAAACTGTCAATCGCAGGAAACTGTAGAATGTGTCTTGTTGAAATGGAGAAATCTCCAAAACCAATTGCTTCTTGTGCAATGCCAGCTGGAGAAGGGATGGTTATTAAAACAAATACTGATTTAGTAAAAAGTGCAAGAAGAGGAGTAATGGAATTTTTACTTATAAATCATCCTTTGGATTGTCCAATCTGTGATCAAGGTGGAGAATGTGACTTACAAGATCAAGCTCTTCATTACGGTTTCGATAAATCAAGATATGAAGAGAATAAAAGAGCGGTAAATAATAAACATATGGGCCCTTTGGTAAGTACTATTATGACAAGATGCATTCATTGTACTCGGTGTGTGAGATTTTCGACTGAGGTGGCTGGAGTTGATGACTTGGGTATGTTAGGAAGGGGGGAAAATGCAGAAATTACAACATATCTTGAGAAAACAATAAAATCAGAATTATCAGGGAATGTTATAGATTTATGCCCTGTTGGAGCTTTAACAAGTAAGCCTTACGAATTTAAGGCGAGACCTTGGGAACTAAAAAAAACAGAAACAATAGATATATTTGACGCAATGGGTTCGAGTATTAGAATTGACTCCCTTGGTAAAACTGTATTGCGAGTTTTACCAAGACTCAATGAAGAAATTAATGAAGAATGGATAAATGATAAATCACGCTTTGCGATTGATGGCCTTACAAAACAAAGACTAGACAAACCTTTCAAGAGAAAAAATTCAAAATTTCAAATAGTAGATTGGAATACTGCCTTATCTATTATTGTAACTGAAATTAATAATAGAAATAAAAACAAGACTTTAGCACTAAGTGGTAAGCTTACAGATATTGAAACTCTTTATTCAGCAAAATCATTTTTAAACTCTATTGGATCATCTTCTTATGACTGCAGATATGATAATGCTCAATTTATTGCAAACCAAAGAGATAGCTATATTTTTAATTCCTCAATCCAGAAAATAGATGATGCAGATGCTATACTAATCATTGGAAGTAACCCAAGGTGGGAAGCAACTGTTTTAAATGCACGAATTAGAAAAGCTTATATTCACAACAATTGCAAAATTGGCCTAATTGGAAAAGCAATTGATTTAACTTATTCATATAAACACCTTTCCAATAACATTGATTATTTAAATGATATTTTAAATGACCAATCTGATTTTTGTACAGTGTTGAAGAAGGCAAAAAAACCTTTAATTATTATTGGCACTTCTGCTATAAATTTTTCTGATGGTAAGGATATATTAAAAGTCTGTGCAGAAATCGCAAAAAAATATCAAATAACTAACCATAATTTTAATGGCTTAAATATCCTTCAGCAAGATATTTCTCGAGTAGGGGCTTTAGATATCGGTTTCTATAATAATTTTTTTGATCTTGATTATAACAACTCATTAAAACAACATATTCAAAATTACAAACCGGTTGTTTTTTTATTAGGTCTGGATGAAATAGATCTTTCAATACTTCAAGATTCATTTGTTGTCTATTTAGGCCATCATGGGGATGCTACAGCTAATATTGCTGATATAATTTTGCCTATCCCGGCCTTCCCAGAAAAAACATCTACTTTTGTAAATATGGAAGGACGCGTCATGCAAACTACTAAAAGCTATAATCCCATAGGAGAATCAAAAGAAGAATGGAAAATATTTAGAGCACTAAGTGATCAATTTGAAAACAAATTAAATTTTAATAATCTCAATGAGTTAAGACAAGAGATTATTACAAAGTTTATTTTTTTAAAAGAAATAAATTCATTGCCTTCAGCGTTGCTATCAAAATTTGGATTACCAGTTAAAATCAAAAATAGAGAATTAGAATATAATATTAAAAATTTTTATATGACAGATTCCATTAGTAGATCTTCCGTTACAATGGCTAAATGCTCAAAAGAAATATTAGATAAGGTAGCTTAAATGACCTCAGATTTTTCTTTAATGAATGACATCATAGCTCCAGGTTCAATAATTATTGCGCAAATTATGGCAGTAATAGTTCCTGTTTTGGTTTCTGTAGCATTCCTTGTGTATGCAGAAAGAAAAGTTTTAGCATTAATACAATTAAGAAGAGGTCCAAATATTGTTGGACCTTTTGGCATACTTCAAAGTTTTGCTGATGCATTAAAACTTCTAACAAAGGAAAATATTATACCAAGCGGGTCAAATAAAATTGTTTTTATTCTTGCCCCTATAATTACAATGGTTTTAAGTTTAGCTGCTTGGGCTGTCATTCCATTTGCACCAGGTTGGGTTGTCTCAGATATAAATGTTGGTGTTATGTATTTATTTGCAGTCTCATCTTTAAGTATCTATGGAGTAATTATGGCTGGATGGGCTAGTAATTCCAAATATCCTTTTTTAGGTGCCCTTCGTTCTGCTGCTCAAATGGTTTCTTATGAAGTTTCTATAGGATTTGTTATTATTACTGTTCTTTTGTGTGTAGGTTCATTAAATTTAACAAAAATAGTAGAAGCACAAAGAACAGTTTGGTTTGCAATTCCTTTATTGCCGATGTTTATAGTTTTTTTTATTTCTGCATTAGCGGAAACAAATAGATTGCCTTTTGATTTGCCAGAAGATGAGGCAACTTTAGTAGCAGGATTTTTTACTGAATATTCCTCCGCATCGTTTGTTCTATTTTTTTTAGCAGAATATGCAAGCATGATTTTAATGAGTGCAATGACAGTTATTTTATTTTTAGGAGGGTGGCTACCACCTTTTGATATTTTCCCTTTTAACGTTGTTCCAGGGATAATTTGGTTTACTGCAAAAATTATTTTTGTACTTTTTTTATTTATTTGGGTTCGAGGAACTTTTCCTCGTTATAGATATGACCAATTAATGAGATTGGGATGGAAAATTTTTTTGCCGCTATCATTGTTTTGGGTAGTTGTAACTGCTAGTTTTTTAACAATTTTTGACATGGTGCCTGGTTAAAATGTTTTCAGTAGTCAAGGCAATAAAATCTTTTGCTCTTTTTGAACTTTTTTCAGGAATGTATTTAACATTTAAATATATGTTTAAATCAAAAGTGACGATTAATTATCCTCATGAAAAGAGTCCTCTTAGCCCTCGTTTTAGAGGAGAGCATGCTTTAAGAAGATATCCAAACGGAGAGGAAAGATGCATAGCTTGTAAACTCTGTGAAGCAGTTTGCCCTGCACAAGCAATTACAATTGAGGCAGAGCCAAGATCCGATGGCAGTCGTAGAACAACAAGATATGACATCGATATGAGTAAATGTATTTACTGTGGTTTGTGCGAAGAGTCCTGCCCTGTTGATGCGATCGTAGAAGGACCTAACTATGAATTTGCTACAGAGACAAGAGAAGAACTAATGTACAATAAAGCTAAACTTCTTGATAACGGAGATAAGTGGGAACATGAAATTGCCCAAAATTTGAAAGCTGATTCGCCTTACCGCTAGTATATGATTGTTTATACTTTTTCATTTTATTTGTTTTCAACAATTGCAGTATTGTCTGCACTAATGGTTATCAGTTCAAAAAACTCCGTCCACTCTGTTTTGTTTTTAATTTTAAGTTTTGTTAATGCTGCAGGACTATTTGTTCTGTTAGGAGCTGAGTTTTTGGCAATGATACTTCTTGTTGTTTATGTAGGCGCTGTTGCGGTTTTATTTTTATTTGTAGTTATGATGTTAGACATTAATTATATAAAATTACGTGAGGGTTTTTTACAATATCTTCCCTTTGGAGTTTTGCTTGGAATAGTTTTGATTGTTGAACTTGGAATTGCATTTTTTACTGAGACATTTTCTGAAATGAGCCTCGTTGAATATGCGCAAATGCCTGAGATAACAATTACTGAAAATACCAAATTATTGGGCTTTGTTTTATATACTAAGTATTTTTATCTTTTTCAAATATCAGGGATAATATTATTGGTTGCGATGATTGGCTCCATTACATTAACCTTAAGGCAAAGAGAAATATCGAAGAAGCAAATCATTTCGGATCAAAATTATGCCGACGCTTCAAAAGCTATTATAAAGAAAAAAATTAAATTAAGAGAAGGAATATGACAAGTATAACTATAGACCATTTCCTTTTTCTTGGAGCAATTTTATTTACAATTGGCGTTTTGGGAATTTTTCTTAACAAGAAAAATGTCATTATAATTCTAATGTCCGTTGAATTGATTTTACTAGCAGTAAATATTAATTTTATTGCCTTTTCTAGTTTTCTTGGCGATATATCGGGTCAAGTATTTGCAATGTTTACTTTAACAGTTGCTGCAGCGGAAGCAGCCATTGGATTGGCAATCTTGGTAGTTTTTTTTAGAAATCTTGGCTCTATTGAAGTAGAAAAAATAGGCAAACTAAAGGGATAATTTGATAAAATTAATTGTTTTTTTACCATTATTAGGTTTTTTATATTGTGCATTTGTCGGATCATATTTTCATGATCGTGTATCACAACTTATTACTACGTTCTTACTGACTATATCTACTTTTCTTTCTTGGATAATTTTTTTACAATATTTAGAAGGTGCAAATACAACAATTATACATATCCTGAACTGGATAACATCAGGCTCTTTTTCTGCGGATTGGAGTCTGAGGGTCGATGCTTTAACTGCAACTATGATGGTTGTAGTGACAACAGTTTCAGCTTGTGTTCATCTTTATTCAGTAGGATATATGAATGAAGATAAGTCCATTAACAGATTTATGGGTTATTTAAGCCTTTTTACTTTCTTTATGTTGATGTTAGTATCGAGTAATAACTTGCTTCAAATGTTTTTTGGTTGGGAAGGCGTTGGTTTATCTTCTTATTTATTAATTGGTTTTTGGCACCATAAAGATAGTGCTAATAAAGCTGCAATCAAGGCATTTATTCTTAACCGAGTAGGAGATTTTGGTTTTGCCCTTGGAATAGTTGGGGTATTTTTTATTTTTGGATCAATAAATTTTGATATTATCTTTACAGATGCGATTAACTACCAAAATCACACATTCAATTTTTTAGGATTAAATTTATCAACAATAGATACGTTGTGTTTTCTTTTATTTATTGGAGCTATGGGCAAGTCCGCTCAATTAGGACTACATACTTGGTTGCCAGATGCTATGGAAGGGCCTACCCCAGTATCCGCATTAATACATGCTGCTACTATGGTTACTGCTGGTATCTTTATGGTGGCTCGTATGAGCCCACTTTTTCAGTATGCAGAATTTACAAATTTATTTATAATATTTATTGGAGCTTCAACTGCAATTTTTGCAGCCAGTATAGCTTTAACTCAAAATGATATAAAAAGAGTTATTGCATATTCAACTTGTAGTCAACTAGGTTATATGTTTTTCGCAGCAGGATTAGGAGCTTACAATGCTGCTATATTTCATTTAATGACCCATGGCTTTTTCAAAGCTTTATTATTTTTATCGGCAGGTTCTGTAATACAAGCAATGAAACATGAACAAGACATGAGAAAAATGGGAGGGTTGTTTATAAAAATACCTTTCACAGGTACAATGATGTGGATTGGTTCACTTGCTATAATTGGCTTCCCTTTCTTTTCAGGTTATTATTCGAAGGAAAGCATTTTAGAAAATGCATATTTTTCAACCTCAGGTATGGCACAATATGCATATGTGGTAGGAGTATTCACGGCTTTGTTGACAGCTTTTTATTCTTGGCGACTTTTGTTGATGACTTTTCATGGTAAGTCCCGTGCAACAGAAGAAACTTTTAATCAAGTTCATGAGTCTCCAAAAGTAATGACCATTTCCCTAGTTATTCTCGCAATAGGAACAATTTTTTCTGGTTCAATTCTTGCTGATTTTTTTATTGGACCCAAGCAGGAAGTTTTTTGGAATCATGCCGTAGTTTTAATTCATACGACACAACACAATATACCTTTTGTTCAAACCTTGACAATAAAATCAACAGTTGCTGTTGGAATTTTGTTAGCAGCTATGTTGTATTTTTACAAGAAAGGTTTAACAAAATCATTATCTCGTAATTTTCAACAACTATACTCAATATCCTACAACAAATGGTATGTAGATGAATTATATAATAGTATTTTTGTTCAACCTTTTTTTTATATTGCATCTATTTTTTGGAAAAAAGGAGATATCTACATAATAGATGAATATGGACCAAACGGCATCTCAAAATTAATCAATTATTTTTCTAAGAGATTAAGCTTGTTTCAGTCAGGATATCTTTACCATTATGCCTTTGTCATGTTGGGTGGCTTAGTTATAATTTTAACATGGTTTGTTTATTACTAATATGACTGAATGGCCCATATTAACCGTAACAATTTTTTTACCTATATTGGGAGCCTCAATCATTTTTTTTATTAAGGAGGAAGAAACTTCTTTAAGCAATATTAAATGGGCTGCTCTTTGGACTTCCATTGGTACGTTTATTCTTAGTTGTTTGATTTGGTTACAATTCGACAATTCCATCGCTGAATATCAATTAAGTGAAAAACATCAGTGGTTTACTGATTTTAATTTTAACTATCATATTGGTGTCGATGGAATTTCATTATTTATGATTTTGCTTAGTACTTTTTTAACCCCTTTTTGTATTTTAGCTAGTTGGATGAGTATTAATAAGAGAATTAAAGAATACATGATAGCATTTCTTTTTTTAGAAACCGTTCTGTTAGGCATGTTTTCTTCAATTGATATATTATTGTTTTATATTTTTTTTGAATCCGTACTTATTCCTATGTTTTTAATTATTGGAGTGTGGGGAGGAGAAAGACGTATATACGCCACGTTTAAATTTTTTTTATATACCTTGTTAGGTTCTGTTCTCATGTTAGTTGCAATTATCTTTATTTATCAGTTAACCAATTCTATGAGTATCAGTGAACTTCAGGGAAATTTTTTCTCCAAAAATATTCAAATTTATTTATGGTTAGCTTTTTTTGCCTCTTTTGCTGTTAAAATTCCAATGTGGCCCTTTCATACATGGTTGCCTGATGCCCACGTTGAAGCCCCAACAGCAGGGTCAGTTATCTTAGCAGGCGTTTTATTAAAAATGGGTGGATATGGTTTTATTCGTTTTTCCCTTGGGATGCTTCCAGAAGCATCCGAGTTTTTCTTACCTTTGATTATGATTATGAGTATTATTGCAATAATTTACACATCCCTAGTTGCTCTAGCTCAAACTGATATCAAAAAACTAATTGCTTACTCATCTGTAGCACATATGGGAATGGTGACGATCGGTATTTTTCTTGTTAACCAGCAAGGAATTGAAGGAGCTATAATACAAATGATCAGTCATGGAGTAGTTTCAGCAGCCCTTTTTTTGAGTGTAGGAGTAATTTATGATCGTATGCATACTCTAGATATTAACTTTTATGGAGGACTAGTTAATAACATGCCCCTTTACTCAGTATCTTTTATGATTTTTGTATTAGCTTCAGTGGGTTTGCCTGGAACGAGTGGCTTTGTTGGAGAATTTTTAATTATTATGGGAGCTTTTAAATACAATTCTTTAATAGCCCTCTTCTCCGCAACAGGTATCATATTATCAGCAGTTTATATGTTATATTTATATAAAAGGATTATTTTTGGACAGATGAGCAATGTAAAATTGAAAGATATATTAGATATAGATTTTCGTGAAAAAATTATTTTATACCCATTGATAATAATGATCATACTAATAGGTATTTTCCCTAATATTTTTTTAGATCCTATGCGTTTGCCAATAGAATTGATTATTAACAATTATGAGTTTGCGAATGCAAAATAGTTTTCTAGCTATATTTATGATGCCTGAAATTACTTTAGTTCTACTTACGACTATTATTTTATTAATTGGCTTATTTCAAAAAAAAAATTCTTTTTCTAATGTTACCAATCTTTCCGTCATTGCATTATTTTTTGTATTTTTCTTAATTTATTTGAATAGAGAGTTTTCTTTTGCTAGTTACAATTATTTTTTTAAGAACTCTTTATTAATTCAATTTTTTAAATCTATTGTTGTCTTAGGAAGTATAGCAAGTATTATTATTTCTAAATCTTATTTTAAAGAACTAAAGCTTTCTCGGTTTGAAATACCAGTATTAATTTCATTTTCTACTTTGGGAATGCTAATATTAATTTCTTCGAATGATTTAATTTCAATGTATCTAGGAATTGAATTACAAAGTTTAACACTTTACGTAGTGGCTGCAATTAAAAGGGATTCAATCCAATCTGCTGAATCAGGTGTTAAATACTTTGTTTTGGGAGCTTTATCTTCTGGAATTCTGTTGTATGGATGTTCTTTAATTTATGGATTTACAGGAACAACTAATTTTGAAGAAATTCGCTTATCTTTAATTTCAATCAATCATTTAAGCTTAGGTATAATATTTGGTCTTGTTTTTGTATTGGTTGGATTAGCTTTCAAAGTGTCAGCTGTACCTTTTCATATGTGGACACCTGATGTTTATGAGGGTGCTCCAACTTCAATCACAGCTTTTTTTGCAATAGTTCCAAAAGTATCAGCTGTAGCAATAATATATAGATTTTGCTTAGAGCCATTTGGCAATTTCTATAGCGAGTGGAGTCAAATAATTATTTTTTTGTCTATTGCCTCCATGTTTTTAGGAGCCATAGCAGCAATAGCCCAACAAAGTATTAAACGATTATTGGCGTACAGCTCAATTGGTCACGTTGGCTATATATTAATAGGTCTTGCTTCAGCAAATGCTGCAGGAATTAAGGGCGTTATTATTTATATGTTAATTTATGTAGTTATGAATATCGCAATTTTTTCTATCATTTTATCACTTAAAAATAATAACTCTTACATTGAAAAAATAAGTGAATTATCCGGATTGAGCAAATCAAAACCAATTATAAGTCTTTCCATAGCAATAATAATGTTGTCTCTAGCTGGAATACCTCCTTTTGCGGGTTTTTTTGGTAAATTTTATATATTTATTGCAGCTGTAGAAGCTGATTTAATTTTTTTAGCAGTTCTTGGAGTAATATCTAGTGTCATTTCAGCTTATTATTACCTGAGAATTATTAAAGTTTTGTACTTTGATGAAGTAGGTGAATGTAATTATCAATCAATTATTACTTCTCAATCATTAGTATTACTAATTTGTGCAATACTGTTTCTTTCTTTCTTTGTTTTTTATCCCTCTGTTTTTGTGACTATAGGCACAACAATAAGCCTTGATTTTTTTCAGTAACTGATGTCATTTTTTAAAGTAAAAAATATAATAAACAATTACGGATATGAATTTATTCATCTTAAATCAACATCCACAACTATGGATGATGCTAAAAAATATATAAAACAAAATAATAGAAATTGCGTCGTTCTTGCTGATCAACAATATGAAGGCAAAGGTAGGAGAGGAAATAAATGGGAAAGCCCAAAAGGAAATGTATATTGTTCAATAAGTGTTAATAATTTTCTCAATATCAAAGATCATTTTATTTTTAGTGCCATTACTGCAATTTCCATTAAAATGGCTCTTGAAAATTTTGATACTAAAGATATTAAATTCAAGTGGCCTAATGATATTTTTTATAATAACAAAAAATTTGCAGGAATAATTTTGGATACGCATAGTTTAAAAAATTTTAAACAATATATGATAATTGGATTGGGCATAAATGTTGTGTCATCCCCAATTTTATCTGAATATCCAACAACATATTTAAAAGAATTTTCTAAAGTTAAGAGTGTACCTGAATTTTTAAGTTTTTTTTACAAAATATTTTTTGAAAATTTAAATAAAATTCAAAATTCTCAAAAGAATTTATTCATTGATATATATAAAAAATCACTTATGTTTGTTGGAGAGAAAATTCATATTAAACTTAGAGATAATTCTGTTGTTAAAGGAATCTTTAAAGGAATTAATAATGATGGTTCATTGAAACTACAGAGTGAACATGGTTTGACTTCCGTGTATTCCGGAAGAATTCAAATATGATTGTCATAGATATAGGCAATACTGATATTGTCATTGGCATTTATACTAATAATAAATTAGATAAAATTTTAAGATTTAATACAAAAACACAAAAAACAATTGAATTAATAAAATCAAGATTTACAAATCAATATATACATAGACTAAAAATAAAATATAAAATTTGTATTTTATCTTCCGTTGTTCCAGAAATTAATAATAAAATATTAAGTCTGTTTAAATCTTTAAAATTTAAAGTTTTAAATATTAATATTAACAATATCCCTTTTGATGTGCAATTTAACTATCAATCTAAAGAATTAGGCAGTGATAGAATAGCAAACACATTAGCAGCTATACAAAAATATGGAAAAAATTGTTTGATTATTGATTTTGGTACAGCTACCACATTTGATGTAATAAAAAATAATAAATATAAAGGAGGCGTTATTGCACCTGGTATTGCTATATCGCATGATGCACTGGTTAGACATGCTTCCAAATTAAAAAAAATTCCAATAATAAGAATTAAAACTTTAATAGGTAAAAATACTAAAGATTCGATGCAAAGTGGTTTTTATTGGGGATATATAAGTCTAATAAACGGGGTAATAGATAAAATTATTAAGCAACAGCGATTTAAACCCGCAATAATTTTAACTGGGGGCTTAGCTAATATTTTCAAAAAGGAAATATCAAAAAAAACTGAACATGAACC
>Ga0208747_1000485_pt1 | contig 12047 bp, 23 predicted proteins | sample Knorr_S7_td_AAIW_FD_185597 | JGI IMG/M metagenome (GOLD analysis project Ga0208747, IMG submission 185597) | Marine microbial communities from Southern Atlantic Ocean transect - Knorr_S7_td_AAIW_ad_750m_LV_A (SPAdes) (version 2) | ecosystem: Environmental > Aquatic > Marine > Oceanic | place...
CCGTTACCCGCTGGCAAAGGTAGAGAAATTGAAAACAAAATCAAAGGTGGCGCTATTCCAAAAGAATTTATCCCTGGTGTTGAAAAAGGTATTGAGAGTGTTGCTGATAGTGGAATATTAGCTGGGTTTCCTTTAATAGATTATAAAGTCACTATCTTAGATGGCCTACACCATGATGTTGATTCAAGTGTTCTAGCTTTTGAAATAGCATCAAGATATTGTTTTAAGGAAGCTTGCATTAAAGCTTCTCTCAAACTTTTAGAACCAATGATGAGAGTCGAGGTTGTAACTCCAGAAGATTATATGGGAGATGTGATTGGAGATTTAAATAGCAGAAGAGGACAAGTTTCAACAACCGACAAAAGAGGAAATGCAACAGTAATAAGTGCAATGGTTCCATTAGCAAATATGTTTGGATATATAAATAATCTTAGATCGATGTCACAAGGTAGAGCTCAATATTCAATGTTTTTTGACCATTATGAAAAAGTACCCCAAAACGTTCAAGATGAAGTAACTAAAAAATTAGCATAAAATTATGGACAAGCAAAATATAAGAATACATTTAAGAGCGTACGATCACAAGATTTTAGATCTATCAACAATAGAAATAGTTAATACAGCTAAAAGAACGGGAGCTCAAGTAAAAGGTCCCATTCCATTACCTACTAAAAAAGAAATTTATACTGTATTGCGATCACCTCATATCGATAAAAAAAGTAGAGAACAATTTGAAACAAGGACACATAAAAGATTAATTGATATATTAGAACCTACACCTCAAACAGTTGAAGCTCTTATGAAATTAGATTTAGCTTCTGGCGTAGATATACAAATTAAACTTTAGGTATTTTATGGGAATAGGATTAATAGGAAAAAAAATTGGCATGACAAGGGAATTTCTTGATTCTGGTGTCTCTGTACCAGTTACTGTTTTGGCAGTTGAGAGAGGAAGAATATTGGATATAATTACGAATGAAAAGAGAGGATATAATGCTATTCAAGTTGGTTTTGGAAAAATAAAAAATTCGAAATTAACCAAACAGATGAAAGGGTTTTTTAAAAAGAAGAGTACTGAACCCAGAAAAATATTAAAAGAATTTAGAGTAAATGATGTAACAGACTATAAAGAAGGCAATGAAATAGGTCTTGAGCTTTTTAAGGATCAAAAATTTCTTGATATTACTTCAAAAACTATAGGAAAAGGTTTTGCTGGCGTTATAAAAAGACATAATTTTTCAGGACTTAGAGCTACACATGGAGTTTCGGTATCACATCGAGCTGCTGGCTCTACAGGTCAAAATCAAGATCCTGGTAAAGTTTTTAAGGGAAAAAAGATGGCTGGACACATGGGGAATAAATTGAGGACGGTTCAAAATCTAGAAATAATAAAATCAGATTTAGAGAACAATCTTATTTATGTGAAGGGTTCGGTTCCAGGTGCTAAAAATACTTTTGTTTTTATACAGAAAAATAAAAAGAATATAAAAAGATTTACCACTTTAGAAAAAGCCAAGAGGCTTCAAGCAGATATAGCAAAGATTGGCACAAAAAAGAAAGTGGATAAGAAAACTCAAAAAATGCCAGAAACGGCAAGTAAAGCAGAAGGTAAGCAGCCAACTGAGAAAAAAAATAAATGAAACTTCATGTAATAGATATTGGAGGAAAAGTAACCGATGATATTGAGATATCAGATAAAATCTTTTCACTAAAACCAAATAAAAATATTATTCAATCTGTTGTTGATTGGAAATTTAACCATTCTAAACCGAGAACAGCTAAAACGAAGCAGAGAAATGAAATAAAAGGTTCTACGGCTAAAATATATGCTCAAAAAGGAACTGGCGGAGCAAGGCACAGTAGTAGAAAAGCACCTATATTTGTTGGAGGTGGTATAGCTCACGGACCTAAAGGATCAGTTTATAGATTTAAAAAAATTAATAAAAAAGTTAAAAAAATTGGTTTACTGCATCTCTTATCTCATAAAAATAAAGTAAATTCACTTTTTGTTGTCGAAGATTTTAAAAATGAAATTGTTAAAACTAAACTATTCAATCAATTTTTAGAAAAATATAAATTACAGAACTCGTTAATTATTGTGGACAAAAATTCAAAATTAAAAGTAATAAAATCTGTTAGAAACATTCCTAATATAAAAATTGTAGAACAGGAAGAGGCAAATGTTTATGACCTTCTAAAATATAAAAATGTAGTATTTACCAAAACATCACTAAAATCATTACAAGATAGGTTTAAAGATGAAAAAATTTAATATATTTGACACAATTGTTTCGCCAAATATAACAGAAAAAGCCACCTTTTTATCAGAGCAAAACAAGGTAGTTTTTAAGGTCCACAAGGGTGCAAATAAAAATTCAATTAAAAAAAGTATTGAAAAAATATTTAAAGTAAAAGTTCTTAAAATCAATACAATTAATTTAAAGGGAAAAAATAAATTAGTTAAAGGAAAGAAAACATTCAAGTCTGGCTATAAGAAAGCAATAATTACTCTTCAAAAAGGGCAATCTATTGATTTAACAACTGGAATTTAATTTTATGTCATTAAAAACATTTAAATCTTATACAAAATCCACTCGTGGCACCGTTTTAATTAACAGGGAAAAATTATGGAAGGGTAAACCTATAAAATCTTTAACATATGGAAAGATTTCTTCTGGAGGAAGAAATAATTTAGGTAGAATAACCTCAAGAGCTAAAGGAGCTGGTCATAAAAACAAATATAGGCTGATAGATTTTTACAGAAAAAAAGATGATATCAAAGCTACAGTTGAAAGAATTGAATACGATCCTAATAGAACATCTTATATAGCTTTAGTAAAATATGAGGATGGAGTAAAGAATTACATAGTTGCACCCAACAAAATTAAAATTGGTGATAAAATTATCTCAGGAAAAAATAAAGAAATTAAAATTGGCAATTCTATGCCTTTAAGTGATATTCCGGCCGGCACAGATATACACAATATTGAATTACTACCTAATGGTGGTGCTAAACTCGTACGTTCAGCTGGTGCATCAGCTCAAATTTCTGGAGTAGATGAAAATTATTGCCTCATTAAATTATCGTCTGGCGAAATAAGAAAAGTAATTAATTCTGCAAGAGCCACCATCGGCTCCGTGTCAAATCCTGACAATCAAAATATTAAAATTGGTAAAGCGGGAAGAAATAGATGGAAAGGAAAAAGACCATCAGTAAGAGGTGTAGCTATGAATCCTGTTGATCATCCTCATGGAGGTGGTGAAGGTAAAACTTCTGGTGGCAGAAGTCCTGTGTCACCATGGGGTCAATCAGCAAAAGGATTAAAAACACGAAAAAATAAGAACACTGATAAATATATAATTTCAAGAAGAAAGAAAAGGAAATAAATAATGTCTAGATCTGTGTGGAAAGGACCGTTTGTTGATCCAAGTTTGCTTAAAAAAGTTGAGAAATTAAAAGATCAAAGTAATAGGCAACCAATTAAAACTTGGTCAAGAAAATCAACAATTATTCCAGAATTTGTTGGTTACAGCTTCTTAATTTATAATGGAAAAAAATTTATACCAATTAAAATTTCTGAGGAAATGGTTGGCCATAAATTAGGTGAATTTTCCCCTACTAGACAATTTCATGGACATACTCCTGCAGATAAAAAAGCAGCTCAAGTAGCGTCAACAGGCTCAAGTTCGACCACAACAACCAAACCTGGAGTTGCTACACCAAAACCTGCAATATCACCAGGGGTTGCAAAAGAGGTACCTAAAAATGCAAAAAAATGATTCTACAGTAAAAGCAGTAAATAGAAATGTCAGATCCAGCGCTAGAAAAATAAATCTTCTGCTAAAAAATATCCGAGGAAAAAAAGCTGATACCGTAATAAGAGATTTATCTTTTGCTAGACAGAGAATCGCTTCTGATATTAAAAAAACTGTTCAATCTGCAATCGCAAATGCTGAAAATAATTTTCAATTTGATATTGATAATTTGTTTGTAAAAGAGGCTTATGTTGGAAAGTCGATAGTATTAAAAAGATTTCGGCCAAGAGCGAAAGGTAGAGCTAGTGCTATAAAAAAACCTTATACCAATATTACAATTATACTTGCAGAGAAAAAAATTAAAGAAAAGGAAATTCATGGGACAAAAAGTTAATCCAATTGGTTTAAGATTAGGAATTACTAGAGGATGGGATTCTATTTGGTTTGCTAAAAAAAAAGAATATGGAAAATTTTTAATTGAAGATTATAAGATTAGAGAATTCATTAAAAAAAACATTGTTAATTCCGGAATTTCTCAAGTTATAATAGAGCGAACATCTAAAAAATGTATTGTTTCAATTTATACATCTAGACCTGGTTTTGTTATTGGAAAAAAAGGATCTGATATAGAGAAAATAAAGAAAAATTTATCCAAAATATCAAGTGGTGAAGTGAGTTTAAATATCAAGGAAGTAAAAAAACCTGAATTAAATTCATATCTTGTTGCTGAAAATATAGCTCAACAATTAGTTAAAAGAATTGCGTATAGGAGAGCAATGAAAAGAGCAATGCAATCAGCACTAAGATTGGGAGCAAAAGGAATCAGAGTTTGTATAGCTGGAAGACTTGGGGGAAATGAAATTGCTAGAACCGAATGGTTGAGAGAAGGAAGCGTTCCTCTTCATACTTTCAGAGCGGATGTAGATTATGCTGAAGCTGAAGCTTTAACTACTTATGGTATAATTGGTATAAAGGTTTGGATTTACAAGGGAGAGGTTTTTTCTAAAGAAAAAAATAAATTAAATAATAAAGAGAATTAAAATGTTACAACCAACAAGAACAAAATACAGAAAAGCTCATAAAGGTAGAATTCACGGATATGCTACTAGAGGAGAGATTTTAAATTATGGTAGTTATGGACTCAAAGCTATGGAGCCAGACAGAATTGTATCTAAACAGATCGAGGCCGCAAGAGTGGCTCTAACAAGATTTATGAAAAGATCAGGAAAAGTTTGGCTAAGGATTTTTCCAAATATACCGGTTTCAAAAAAACCCACTGAAGTACGTATGGGTAAAGGAAAGGGTTCAACCGAATATTGGGCATGTAGAGTTAAACCAGGTAGAATAATTTTTGAAGTTGATGGAGTTAGCGAAAGTGTTGCAAAAGAAGCATTATATAAAGCTTCAACCAAATTACCAATTAAGACAAAATTTATCAAAAGACATTATTAAAAATGAAAATAAGTGAAATAAAAAAACTTAGTCGGGATGAATTAAATAATAAGGTAAATACTTTAAAGAAGGATTTATTTAATTTGAGATTTAGAAAAGTCAACGGACCAATTGATGATCCCGCAAAAATTTCTGAAATTAAAAAAAATGTGGCAAAAATTTTAACTACTTTAAATAAAAAGAAATAGAATGACAAAAAAAACACTAGAAGGAAAAGTTATTAGAGATCAGAATGCTAAAAGTATAGTTGTTCTTGTAAAGAGAAAATACTCTCATCCTTTTTTCAAAAAAGTGATAACTTCTTCAAAAAAATATCATGTTCATGACGAAACAAACAAATTTAAAGTTGGTGATATGGTAAAAATAATTGAGTCCAAACCTTTTTCAAAGATGAAAAAGTGGGAGGTAATAAGCAAATGATTCAGGTACAAACCGAATTGAGTGTTGCAGATAACACTGGTGCAAAAATTGTTGAGTGTATTAAAGTGCTTGGCGGATCAAAACGTAGATATGCATCAGTAGGGGATAGTATTGTTGTTAGTGTAAAAGAAGCTATTCCAAACGGTAAAGTTAAAAAAGGAACGGTTCAAAAAGCGATCGTAGTACGTACTAAATATCCAATACTGAGGAATGATGGTAGTAAGGTTAAATTTGATAACAATGCTGCTGTAATTATGGATGAAAAGGGTGAGCCATTAGGTACTAGAATATTTGGTCCAGTTACAAGAGAATTAAGGGCAAAAGGACAAACGAAAATACTATCACTCGCTCCTGAGGTTTTATGAAGAATATGATTAAAAAAGGAAATCAAGTAGAGATACTTACCGGAAAAGATAAAGGAAAAAAAGGTGAGGTAATTGAAATATTAAGACAACAAGACAGAGTAAAAGTTAAAGGTATTAATATTATAAAAAAACATGAAAAAACTACAAAAGAAAAAAAAGGTGGAATCATATCAAGAGAAAGTTTTATACATATTTCTAATGTAAAAAACTTAGATTCAACGAAGAAAAAAGTAAAAGAAGGGAAAATAAATGACGCCAAGGCTTAAAGAACAATACGACAAGATAATTGTTGAAAGTATTAAAAAAAAGTTTTCGCTAAAAAATAAACTTATGGTTCCCAAATTACTAAAAATTGTATTAAATATGGGCCTTGGTTCTGATGCTAATGATAAAAAAAAGATTCAAAATTGCATAGAAGATATGACATTAATAGCTGGACAAAAAGCAGTAATAACTAAATTTAAAAAATCAATTTCAAATTTTAAAACGAGAAAAGGAGCAACCGCGGGTGTAAAAGTTACACTAAGAAAAAACAAAATGTATGAGTTTGTCGATAGGTTAGTAAATATTGCTCTACCAAGAATTAAGGATTTTCAAGGTTTAAGTATAAATGGATTTGATAAGTCAGGCAATTACAGCCTTGGTATTAAAGAACATATTATTTTTCCTGAAATTAACTTTGATAAGGTTGATAGAATTAGAGGAATGGATATTACTTTGGTAACAAGTGGTGAAGATAAAGCTAGCACATTAGCTTTACTAGAGTTAATGAATTTTCCGTTTAATAAAAAAAATGTAAAAAAGGGTAATTAAAAAAATATGGCAAAAACAAGCTCAATACAAAGAAACTTAAAGAGGATTAAACTAGTAAAAAAATTTTCGAAAAAGCGCAAAGACTTGAAGAAAATTATAAAAAATAAAAACCTACCTTTGGAAGAAAGATTTAATGCACAATTAAAACTTGCTAAACTTCCGAGAAATTCCGCAAGTACACGAATCAGAAATAGATGTGAAATAACAGGACGACCTCATGGAGTTTATAGAAAACTTAAAATTTCTAGGATAGCTCTTAGAGAATTAGCGTCAGCTGGTAAAATTCCAGGAATGACTAAATCAAGTTGGTAAATTAAATGGTGATAAATATATGACTTTTGTAGATCCGATCGGCGATATGATTTCAAGAATAAGAAATGCTCAGATGAGATTATTAAATAATGTTAAAATACCAAGTTCAAAGTTTAGAGAAAAAATTTTAGCAATTTTAAAGACAGAAGGATACATCTCAGATTATAAATTATTATCTGACACTAAGTATAAAAACAGTTTCTCCGTAGATCTGAAGTATCACAATGGATTACCAGTTATAAAAGAAATTAAAAGAGTTTCAAAACCTGGTAGAAGAATATATGCAAGAGCAACTAGCATTCCAAAAATCCAAAATGGGTTTGGCCTAGCTATTGTATCTACGCCTCAAGGCGTTATGTCCGATAATGAAGCTAGAATCAAAAATGTTGGCGGTGAAATTATTTTTAGGGTGTTTTAAATAATTATGTCTAAACTTGGAAAAAAACCTATTCAAATACCAGACAACACTAAAATCAAAGTGGAAACTGGTAAATTAACTCTAACTGGACCAATGGGTTCAAAAGAATTATCAATAAACGATAAAATTTTTACTGCCTCTGTATCTAAGAATAACAATTTGATTTTGGGGTTAATAAAAAGCAACGAATCATCAAATGTATTGTGGGGAACCACCAGAAGTATTCTTAACAATGCAATTATAGGAGTTAGTTCCGGACATGAAAAAATACTTGAATTAACTGGAGTTGGATATAGAGCAATGTTAAAAGGTAATGCTTTAAATCTACAATTAGGATTTAGTCATGATACAAAATACGAAATACCAACAAACATAAAAATTTTGGTTGAAAAACAAACTGTAATTAAAATTAGTGGCATCGATAAAGCTCTAGTTGGCAAAGTTGCTTCAGAAATCAAAAAATTTAAACCCGTTGAACCTTATAAAGGAAAAGGAATAAAAGAGAAGGGTCAATTTGTATTAAGAAAAGAAGGAAAAAAAAAATAAAATGAAAAATTTAATCTATAAAAAAAGAGTTCAAAGAATTAGGAAAAAACTTAAAAAAATTAACAAAGGTAGATTTAGATTATCCGTTTATAGGTCTACTCGAAATATTTCGGCTCAAATTATTGATGATAAAAACAGCAAGACTTTGGTTTCTGTATCTTCATTGGGACGCAAAACTACCGAAAAAAATAAAAAAAGTGATTTATCAAATTATATTGCTGAAGAATTAGCAAAAAAGGCATTGGAGAAAAAAATTACCAATATTTATTTTGACAGGGGGAGTTATAAGTATCATGGAAGAATAAAAATTTTTGCTGAAGTATTAAGAAAAAATGGTTTAATTTTTTAGCTCATCTTATGAATAATTTAGAATTTAAAGATAAACTTGTATCAATTAATAGGATAGCTAAAGTCGTCAAAGGCGGAAGAAGATTTGCCTTTTCAGCTTTAGTCGTAGTAGGTGATCAAGCAGGTTCAATTGGAGTTGGTCAGGGTAAGGCAAAGCAGGTTCCTGATGCGATTAAAAAAGCTACTGAAACTGCAAAAAAGAATTTATTCAAAATTCCTTTACGTGAAGGTAGAACTCTACATCATGATGTTTTGCAAAAGGACGGAGCAGGAAAAGTTTTATTACGATCAGCACCGTCCGGGACTGGAATAATTGCTGGCGGTCCTATAAGAGCAGCATGTGAAGTACTAGGTATTCGTGACATAGTAGCGAAATCTATGGGGTCTTCTAATCCTTATAATGTATTGAGAGCATGTATAAAAGGATTAAAGAGTCAAAGTTCACCAAAATCAATCTCTATATTGAGAGGAAAAAAAATTGCAGAGATTACTAAAAATAAAGAATCAAAGTAATAAAATAAAATGAAATTAAACACTTTAAACATAAAAATTAAAACTAAAAAAAAAAAACGACTCGGAAGAGGGATTGGATCTACAAAGGGAAAAACCTCAGGCAGAGGTCATAAAGGTCAAAAATCAAGATCCGGCGTAGCAATTAAAAGTTTTGAGGGAGGTCAAATGCCATTATATAGAAGGCTTCCAAAAAGAGGTTTTAGAACTTTAAAAAATAAAAAAAACATTGCTAAGATTAACTTATCAAAGATTCAGGAAATTTTAGATAAAAAAATACATTTTTCTAATGGTAAGCTGAATTTATTATCTTTACAAAAAGTCAACTTGCTTAATAAAAAATATAAAAAATTAAAACTGCTTGGTTCTGGAGATATAAAAGAAAAGTTTGATACAGAAGTAAATTTTATTTCTGCGTCTGCCAAAAAAAAGATAGAGAAGTTTGGTGGAAAAGTTACGTTGATAAAATAATAATTGGTTATAATTCATTTGCTAAATGGACGATAAAAATTCAAATTCTGGTTTTTTTTCTAAAGATAAAGATTTAAGAAATAGAATTTTATTTACAATTTTAGTTCTCTCAATCTATAGACTCGGTACTTATATACCTTTGCCGGGAATAGATTCTCAATCCCTACAAACATTAATGGAATCAAATCAAAAAGGGCTAATAGGAATGTTTAATATTTTTTCTGGGGGTGCGGTGCAGAGAATGGCAATATTTGCCTTAGGAATTATGCCATATATTTCTTCCTCTATTATAGTTCAATTATTAACGGGAACTTCTTCATATTTCAAAAATTTAAAAAGCCAAGGTGAAGTTGGAAGAAAAAAAATTACTCAATATACGAGATACGGCACCGTACTATTGGCTACTATACAAGGTTACGGCGTATCTGTTGGTCTTGAAAATTCTTCAAATGTTGTAATAGATCCGGGTGGATTCTTTAAATTAACGACAGTAATAACTTTAGTAGCTGGAACAATTTTTTTGATGTGGTTGGGTGAACAAATTACACAAAGAGGAATAGGTAATGGAATATCCTTAATTATATTTTCTGGTATTGTTGCTGAAATTCCCCGAGCATTGGCTACAACTTTTGAATTAGGTAGAACAGGTGCTTTAGCAGCTTCAACAATCTTATCTATATTTGTTTTATTATTGGGAACTGTTGCCTTTATTGTTTTTATTGAAAGGGCACTACGAAAAATTTTAATAAATTATCCAAAAAGACAAATGGGACAAAAAATTTATGGAGGAGAATCATCACATTTACCTTTAAAAATTAATACTGCTGGCGTTATACCTGCAATTTTTGCTTCTGCATTATTGCTTTTACCAGTTACTTTTTCAAATTTTGCTACATCTGATTCTGAATTATTTTTAACTTTTTCTTCTTTATTTTCTCAAGGAAAACCATTGTACATGGTGTTATATGCATCTGGGATAATATTTTTTTCTTTTTTTTATACATCGATTGTTTTTAATCCAAAAGAGACCGCAGAAAACTTGAGAAAGCATGGAGGATATATTCCTGGAATTAGACCAGGAGATAATACTGCATACTTTATAGAAGAAATTTTAACAAGATTAACTACTATCGGAGCTTTATATTTAACTCTTGTATGTTTAATGCCGGAATTTCTAATTTCAAGATATCCAATTCCATTTTATTTAGGCGGAACTTCAGTATTAATAGTAGTTGTTGTAGCAATGGATACTGTTTCTCAGATACAAACCAGATTAATGAGTCAACAATATCAATCTCTAATTAAGAAAACAAAATTTGGAAGATAATAAAGTGAATATTGTAATGTTTGGGCCACCAGGCGCTGGAAAAGGAACTCAGTCTGAAAATTTAGCTAAAGATTTAAATTTATTTAAAGTTTCCACTGGCGATTTACTTAGAGAAGAAGTTAAAAATAAAAGTTCACTGGGTATAAAAATAAAAAATATAATTGATAATGGTCTATTAGTATCAGATGATATTATTGATAATTTAATAGAAAAAATTTTATCCAATAAAAATTATTGTAATAAGTTGATTTTTGATGGTTATCCAAGAAATTTAAATCAAGCAAAACATTTAGACTTATTAATTAAAAAACACAATCAGAAAATTTCTTGTGTATTAAGTTTAAAAATTGAAAAAGATATTATAATTAAGAGAATTCTTGGTAGAATAATATGCTCCAAGTGTAAATTAACTTTTAACGAATACTTCTATCCTCCAACAAAAGAAAATCATAAGTGTAATATAAAGTTTTTGACTAAAAGATCTGATGATAATAAACAAACTGTAGAAAACAGACTTGAAACTTATACTAAAAAAACTTCACAAGTTTTAAATTATTATCAAAATCAAAAACTATTATATGAAATCGATGGAATGGGCGATATTTCAAACATTTACAAGGAAATACGTCAAATTATCCACTCTTTAGAGACTTGACTTTGCTTGATCTATTTATATAAATAGCTTTTTTAGATTAAAAATTTCAATAAAAGTATGGCACGTATAGCTGGAGTAAATATTCCCCAAAACAAAGTTGTGCATGTAGCTTTAACGTATATACATGGAATCGGACAAAAATTTTCAAATGATATATGTGCAAAGTTAAATATCCCAAAAAATAAGAGAGCAAATACTCTTACTGAAGATGAGGTTTTAAAAATAAGAGAGTTTATTGATAAAAATTATAAAGTTGAAGGCGATCTTAGGAGGGAAGTATCTTTAAATATTAAACGCTTGGTTGATTTAGCTACATATCGAGGATCAAGACATAAAAAGAGATTACCTGTAAGAGGGCAGAGAACTCATTGTAATGCAAGAACGAGAAAAGGAAAAGCAATAGCAATAGCTGGAAAGAAATTGACACCAATAAAGAAATAGTTATATGAATAAAAAAAATGAAAAAAAAACAATAGACAAATCATCAGGCAAAGAAAAAATTGTTGAATCTAAAACAATCGCTAAAAAAGTAAAAAAAGTGAAAAAAAATATTACATCTGGAATTGCATTTGTTCAAGCAACGTTTAATAATACTATAATTTCTATTACTGATGATAGTGGAAATGTAATTGCCTGGTCATCTGCAGGTTCTAA
>Ga0208747_1000487_pt1 | contig 12020 bp, 9 predicted proteins | sample Knorr_S7_td_AAIW_FD_185597 | JGI IMG/M metagenome (GOLD analysis project Ga0208747, IMG submission 185597) | Marine microbial communities from Southern Atlantic Ocean transect - Knorr_S7_td_AAIW_ad_750m_LV_A (SPAdes) (version 2) | ecosystem: Environmental > Aquatic > Marine > Oceanic | place...
TTTTGCACTGATCTGCGCCTGTCTCAGTGCCAATTTCCAATACAGGGATCTCTATTTCTTCATGATCCTTAATAAATTTATTCACCCCAACAACTATTCTTCGTTTTTCATCTACTTTAGATTGATACTCAGATGCGGAACGAGCTATCTCACGCTGAAAAAATCCCTGTTCGATAGCAGAGATGACACCTCCAAGACTTTCAATCTCGGAAAAGTATTCCTCAGCCTTGGCTTCAATCTGATCCGTTAATTCTTCAATGTACCAGGAACCACCCAATGGATCCACAACATGTGCTGCACCCGTTTCATACGCTATTAATTGTTGAGTCCTAAGAGCAATCTCTGCTGCTTTCTCTGTTGGCAATGCCAACGTTTCATCCATGGAATTGGTATGCAAACTCTGGGTACCACCCAGTACACCCGCTAACGCCTGAAACCCTGTGCGGGCAATATTAATTTCCGGTTGTTGCGCGGTTAAACTGCATCCTGCGGTCTGGGTATGAAAGCGAAGTTTCCAGGATCTCTCATTTTTTGCACCATAGGTGTGTTTCATACGTTTTGCCCAGATTCGGCGTGCAGCCCTGAATTTTGCAATTTCTTCAAAAAAATCTAGATGGGAATTAAAAAAGAAAGATAGCCGCGGCGCAAAATCGTCAACATCCAAACCTGCTTTAAGTCCATGCTCAACATAAGAGAAACCATCTGCTAATGTGAAGGCCAGTTCCTGTGCAGCAGTTGACCCTGCTTCACGGATGTGGTACCCGCTGATGGATATGGTATTGTATTTTGGCATGGTTTTAGTACAATAGATCAGCATATCCGTTATGATGCGCATGGATGGTTTAGGAGGGAAAATCCATTCTTTTTGCGCTGTGAATTCTTTCAAGATATCATTTTGCAGGGTACCCTGGAGACAATTGAGTTCCACTCCCTGTTTTTCTGCAGCAGCGATATAAAATGCTAATAGAATAATTGCTGGACCATTTATAGTCTGTGAAACGGAAATATCTTCTAGATTTATTCCGTCAAAGAGAGTTTCCATACCCGGTAGAGAAAATACGCTAACACCGCATTTCCCTACTTCCCCATGGGAAAATGGATGATCGGGATCGTAGCCCATTAGGGTGGGCATATCATAGGCAACCGAAAGTCCTGTCTGTCCTTTTTTTAACAGGTTTTTGAAACGCTGATTTGTTTCTTCAGGGGTTCCAAATCCTGCAAACTGGCGCATGGTCCAGAGTTTTCCGCGATACAAATTGGCATGCACACCACGGGTATAGGGGAATTGGCCGGGAAAACCCAATCTGTCCATATAGTCTGCACTGGGATTTTCAGGGAAATAGCATGATTCCAGCTTTTCCCCGGAAAGGGTATCAAAATCAGCATCACGGGTTGATGAAGAATTCACATCCTTTTGCCACTGCTCGAGGGATTTGGTAAATAAATTTAATTGATCACTCATCTTTGAATTCTATTTTGCTGACCGACCCTTGCGATAAACCAACCAACCTTCGTACAACATCCATAAAGTAAGCAGGAGTAATATAGCAACAATAACAAATAAAAGTCGATTGTTCCCCATGAAAGACATAGCATGCGTAAGAAGAGATGCAACCGTAGTTACAGATAGAAATATAAATGGCAGAATCAAAGGTAAAACTGTTTTATTTTTTTTCCAAAAGTAAATTGAGATCATCATCAATATAAGTGCAGCCAACATTTGATTGGATGCTCCGAAAATAGGCCAGAGAACCCAGCCGGCTTTCAGTAATGTTCCTGAAACAGGATCGGTCACATTCCATAATGTAAGTGCCAATGCAGGCAAAATGGCAATGAGTGTTGCTGTATAACGGTTTTGAAGCGGAGTTATATGAGATGCATCCCCAATCTCCATAAGGATAAACCGTTGTATACGTGTGGCTGTATCCAGTGTTGTTGCTGCAAAAGAAATGACCAGGACGGCCATGATTGTTTTTGCCAATGGCGCAGGAATCCCAATGGATTCTATTAATGCACCGCCTCCTAAAACAAATGCCGTGGCTTTATTTGTCGCTGCATTTGCCCACGTATCATAATAAATATGCCAGTTTAAATCACTAACTGTCCCCACAGAAGGCAGGTTGCATTGTGAAACCAATGATATACCGGCTACTGCAGCTATTAGTGATGCAAGTGCAAGGATTCCTTCACCCACCATGGAGCCATACCCTATTAGTTTTGTATCCCTTATATCTGCAACCTGCTTTGAAGTCGTTCCTGTTGCTACCAGACCATGAAATCCACTGATAGCACCGCAGGCAACAGTCACAAATAATAAGGGAAATAAATTCGGAATACCTTCTCCTGCAGTGCGAATCATAGGTGCATCTACGGCAGGTTGGGCTATGGCAATTCCAATAAAGATTAATCCCAGTCCAAAAATGAGCTGGTGACTATTAATGAAATCTCGGGGTTGGAGCAATAGCCAGACTGGCAGGAGACTGGCAATACCTGAATATATGAATAAGATGACAATCCACAGGGTGGTTTGGGAGGATTGATTCAAACCCAGCGGTTCGAATGAAACCGGGTATAGAGAACCAAGGTACACAAAAAGATACAAAAGAACCAGGGCTGTTATAGAGGGTATAAGTGCATCTATTTTTTTTAAATAGAGTACATAGCCCATAATCAATGCAAGAAGGATTTCAATATTTACGGGCAGCACAGCTGAAGGGATACTCACAAATAACCCTGCAATCGCCATGGCAAATACAGCCAGTACCAACCAGGAAAGCATCATTACAAAGATAAGAAACATAGTTCGTACACGTTTATTTATAATGGTACCAGTTATGTCTGCGATAGTTTTTCCTTTTTCACGAACCGAAATCACCAGGGCACCAAAATCATGGACCGCCCCCATAAAAATGGTTCCAAAAACGATCCAAATTAATGCAGGTAGCCAGCCCCAATACGCAGCGATGCAAGGGCCTATGATGGGTGCTGCACCAGCAATGGAAGTAAAATGATGACCAAACAGGATCTCTTTTTTCGTGGGAACAAAATCAATCCCATCCTCGAATTCCACAGCGGGTACTTGATCTTTAATTTCTTGGATCGAATATATTTTATGAGCAATAAATGAAGCATAAAAACGATACCCCAATCCAAAGAGCATAAGTCCTGATATTGCCAGAAAAAGAGAATTCAAGTTTTAACGAGTGACAGGTTTTTCCTTTTTAGTTACCATTTCCTGGATTGTTTTAGCAATCCCATTTGCGTCCAGGCCCAGCATAGTAAGAATCTGGTCGCGAGAACCATGTTCAACAAACGTATCCGGCAGGCCAATGCGTTTTAGCGTTCCGGAAAAACCATTTTCCAAAAGCCAACTGGCAACACCGTCCCCAAAACCACCTGTGGCTGTACCTTCTTCCAGTGTAATGACCTTGGAAAACTTAGATTTTATAGAATCAAGGTAAGCAGTATCCATGGGCTTAATAAATCTGCAATTTATCACTTCACAGGTTATTCCTATTGATGCAAGGTTTTTAGCTGCATCCATTGCAGTGTAGGCCATCGGTCCCACAGCCAGAACAGCAACATCTGAACCTTTTTGACATGTTTCCCAGGAACCAATCGGAAGGAGTTCCATCTGTCCGGTTTCATCAAATTCTACTGAGTTTGCTTTTGGGTAACGAATTGAAAATGGCTTTCCAGTAATATTCAGTGCGGTATAGAGTAAATGCCTGAATTCATTTCCATTTTTTGGCGCGGTTACGATCATATCCTGAATGCAGCGTAAATAAGCAATATCCAATGCACCGTGGTGAGTGGGACCGTCCTCACCGGCAATACCGGACCGGTCCATGCAAAAAATAACAGGAAGATGCTGTATGGCACAGTCGTGGATGATATGATCATAAGCACGCTGCAAAAAGGTGGAATAGATCGCTGCAATTGGCCTGATACCCTGTGCCGCTAAACCGGATGCAAATGTAACGCCGTGGCCTTCAGCGATACCTACATCATAATATCGATCTGGAAATTCTTGTGAATATGGTACAAGCCCTGTTCCTTCGCGCATGGCCGCCGTAATACAAACCGTATCATCCCTGTTTCGAGCAATTTCACAGGATAGTTTACCAAATACATCCTGGAAACTGGAGGCTGAAGATTGAATTGGAACATTTGTTTCAATTTTATCTGGGGCCTGGGCTTTTCCATTGGGTTTTACGGCGTGAAATTTAACTGCATCATTATGGTATTCACGGCTTTCAACATCCATGGATACCATTCCTTTACCTTTCTTTGTCAGGACATGAAGGAGAACAGGGTTCTGGATATCTTTGATATTTTCCAAGGTGTGTATCACCTCATTTAAGTCATGACCATCAATGGGTCCAAAATAACGAAAGCCCAGTTCATCAAATAATATTCCAGGAATAATGAGGCTTTTTAAACTTTCTTCCACTTTTTTTATGAAGGACCTGGTCTTCCTCCTGGCTACAGGTAATTTACCCGTCAAATCCCAGAATTCATTTCGAACCCTGTTATAAAGCGGGTTAGAGATCAAGCGGGTAAAATAGGTTGAGATAGCACCTACATTAGGACTGATAGACATTTCATTGTCGTTCAAGACAACCAAAAACTGTTTTCCCAGATGACCCGCATTATTGATTCCTTCATAAGCAAGACCACCAGTCATAGATCCGTCGCCTATAATGGCTGCTACCTTAAAATTTTCTTTTTTATGGCGACGCCCTTCCGCAATACCCAAAGCTGCCGAAATAGATGTGGAAGCGTGCCCAGCACCAATGACATCGTACTCGCTCTCGGACCGTTTAAGAAATCCGCTTAATCCTTTAAACTGTCTGATCGTTGGAAATTCTTCAAATCGCCCAGTCAGTAATTTATGTGCATAGCCCTGGTGCCCCACATCCCAGATCAGTTTATCTTCCGGGGTATTGTACACATAATGAAGCGCAACTGTCAATTCTATGACACCCAGGGTCGGAGCTAAATGACCACCGATCTCGGTAATTGTATCAATGGTGTGAGTTCGAAGTTCTGCACACAATTCATGCAGTTCATTCTCAGATAAACTGCGAATATCTTCCGGACCTTTAATATTCGGTAGATAGTTAAGCTGCATATGCTTGATTTATTTTTTTGTAATAGACCTGACTGTCCGGGTCAAAAAGAATTTTGTGAAAAATGTCAATCCCATCCAACTCCGGATGGAAGGACAATCCCAAATGGTGCCCAGAAAGAACGGCAACGGGTGACCCGTTAAATTTACCGATGACATGCAAATTAGTTCCCAATTCTGATATTTTTGGTGCCCGGATCAACGTTGTGGACAATTCTAGTTTATGGTCGTTATTAAATGTGTATTGAACCACCTCTGTTGCTGATTCAATTTGTCTTCCATAGGCATTCCTATCCACAACAATATCCAAAAATCCCAGAGGTTTGATACGCTCATCATGGACCGTTTTTGCCATCAGTATTAGACCGGCACAGGTGCCCATGACAGGGTTTGATTTACCAAAATCTACAAGGGGTTCATACATACCATAGGAATCGATAAGTAAAGACATGGTTGTTGATTCCCCGCCAGGAATAACCAGCCCATCAATCCCGCCTAAATCCGCCGATACCTTTACGGGAACTGACTCAATGCCGAGCCCTTTAAAAACGCGGTGGTGGAGGGCAAAATTGCCCTGTAGTTCTAAAACGCCGACTTTGATTACCAGCCTCTTTCTTGGAGTTTTTCTTCTTCAGGAATTTCGGACATGTCCAATCCTTTCATTGCATTTTTCAAACCGGTACTGGCCTTTGCGACACTTTTTGGATCCTGGTAATGAGTTGTGGCTTCTACAACGGCTTTTGCACGGGCAGCAGGGTCATCACTTTTAAAAATTCCTGAACCCACAAAAACTGATTCAGCACCAAGCTGCATCATCAGTGAAGCGTCAGCAGGTGTGGCGATCCCTCCTGCAGCAAAATTGGGTACAGGCAGTTTACCTAGTTTTGCAACCTGCTGGACAAGCGAAAGAGGTGCACCAAAGTTTTTGGATTCGGCAACAAGTTCCTCCTGTTCAAGTCTTGTCACACGCTTAATTTCAGTCATCACAGTTCTCATATGGCGAACTGCCTCAACAATATTCCCGCTGCCAGCTTCACCTTTTGTCCTGATCATGGCAGCACCCTCAGCAATTCTGCGGAGTGCTTCCCCCAGATTTCTGCATCCACACACAAAGGGCGCTTTAAAATCATGCTTCCAAATATGGTTATGTTCATCTGCCGGAGTAAGAACTTCACTTTCATCAATAAAGTCGATCTCAAGTGTTTCCAACACCTGTGCTTCTGCAAAATGACCTATTCGACACTTTGCCATTACAGGAATTGATACAATTTTTTGAATATCTTTAATCATTTCCGGATCGCTCATCCGGGAAATACCGCCATCTTTTCGTATATCCGCCGGAATTCGTTCCAATGCCATGACAGCACAGGCACCAGCATCTTCTGCAATTTTTGCCTGTTCGGAATTTGTTACATCCATAATTACGCCACCTTTAAGCATCTCTGCTAGTCCTACTTTTACTTCAAATGCACCTTTACTCATACACTATTTCCTTCTCGGCCACACGACCAATTATTTTTATATGTTTGACTACATCATTAATGATCTCATCCGGAGTGGAGGCGCCTGCAGAAATGCCTACTGTTTCACAATCATTGAACCAGGACATATCCAACTCTTCAGCGGTAGTGACCTGGTATGAACGTTTATTCCTTTCCAGGGCCAACTGGGTTAACCGCTTGGAATTTGCACTCGTAAAAGATCCTATTACAATCATAACATCACATTGCACTGCTAGTTCTTTGATTTGCTCATGGTTTCGTCTGGTAGGAAAACAGATCGTATTCACAAACCGAAGATCAAATACTTTTTCCATCAGTACGTTCATGATTTCTTGTACATTTTCAATCATTTGTGTGGATTGGCTTACCACTCCTGCTTTTTTCATTTTCCGGAGTACTTTGGCTTCATCCACATTTGCAATAATGATTGGATTACTCACTTGTGCTGCAATAGCAATAACTTCATCGTGCCCGTGATCCCCAATAATGATTGTCCTTCGACCTTCTTCTTCCAGTTTTTTTATCTCATCGTGTATTTCCGTCACCAAAGGACAGGTAGCATCAATCAGGTTTAATTTTTTTTTATCCGCTTTTTTCCAGAGTTCCGGGGCAGTGCCATGCGCGCGAAAAAGTATGGGTTTATCTTCAGGTACATCATCCAGCGTTTCAACAACTTTGCTTCCCGCATTCGAAAGATTTTCAATGACTCGTTCATTATGAACTATGGTACCCAGCATATACACTTCACCATGGGCCTCGGCTGTATCATAGGCAAGATTTACAGCATCTCGAACACCAAAGCAATATCCTGCATCTCTTGCCAGGAAAATTTTCATTCGCTAGATCTAATCATTTTGGAATTAAGGGATGAAATGCTGGCTTGCACTGCCATTTGTTTTACATCACTAAGCGATCCCGACACTATCGCACCCGCAGCAAATGCGTGACCACCTCCACCCAGGAATTTTGCAATATCGTTGACACTGTATTTCCCTTTTGACCGAAAATTAATTCTACAGCTTGACTGATTCTGTTCAAAAATCATGAGTGCTACTTCTACTCCACTGATCGTTCGTACCATATCAGAAAAACCTTCTACGTCTGCTTTTGTAGCATTTGCTCGATTCATCATATCCTGAGTAATAACAAACCAGGCGAGACAGCCCTCCAATTCATAATTTAAATTGGATAAAAATTCACCCATAAGTTCCATCCGGGATATTGTACTGTTTTCATATACACGTTGATAAATAGTATGGGTTTCAACACCGATGTTCAAGCATTCTATCGCAATTTCATGGCATTTATTGTTTGTATTGCTGTATCTAAAACATCCCGTGTCGGTCATAACTGCAGTATAGATTCCCTCTAAACTTTTCTTAACAATCGGTTTGTCCCTAGCAACCTGCAAATAATCATATACCATACACCCCGTAGCAGCTGCCGAAAGGTCAACCAGGTTGTAGGTAAACGGATGTTTGTCCGGGTGTGGATGATGATCCATATTCATTGTTTTAAGACTGTACTTTTCAATTGCGTCAACAATGGTTCTAATTCTAACAAAATCACCCACATCAAAAATGATAACAAGGTCGACACCTTCCATCCAATCATTATGTTCTGATTCATTGTAGGATTCAAAAATCGTATCCACGTTTAAATATTCATATTCAACGGGTAAAGGAGAATAATTAATGATGCGAACTTCCTTATTGATTTCGTTTAAATGATGATATAATCCGCACTGAGATCCTAGGCCATCACCATCAGGGTTTTCGTGTGTCGTGAGCATAATCCGGGATGCTTCTTCGATAACACCATGAACCTGATCCCAGTCAATGGGTGTATTATTAAAATTCATTTTATTCATTGTAATCCCATGGAATTTCCGTTGAACCTTCGTCATTTTTTACTTTTCTCGCAAGAATAAATAAATAATCAGATAACCGGTTCAAATAGTGTCTCTGGATGTCTGGTACGGTTTCTACTTCCCCTAATGCAACCAAAGTTCTTTCCGTATCTCTGCATTCTGTTCTGGCAATATGAATTCTGGAAGAAAGTTCCGATCCTCCCGGTAGAATAAATTCCTTTAGGGGGGACAGCTCCTTATTCATTGTTTCCGATTCAATTTCTAACCATTCTAATCGAGTCTTTTTTAATAACTCCTGATCACCACCAGATACCGCCAGTTCGCCTCCAAGGTTAAAGAGATCCTGCTGTATTTTTTCTAAATCATCCTTAATACCGCTTTGTGCAATAGATCGAGTCCAACCAATGACTGAATTTAACTTGTCTACTGCTCCCATGGCATGAATACGCAAATGATTTTTTGAAACGCGTTGTCCATTACCAAGACTTGTCTGTCCATCATCTCCACCCTTTGTTGTAACCTTTGTAATTCTCATTAGAAAAAGAGATAGGTAACTAAAATAAAAAGTGGGAATAGAATAGGGATTGACCATTTAAATAAATAACCAAAAAAACTGGGCATTTCTATACCGGATGATTCAGATATGGATTTAACCATAAAGTTAGGTGCATTCCCAATATACGTATTGGCACCCATGAACACTGCTCCGGCAGAAATAGCTAAAAGTGTATTTGACCCTTGTCCCATTAGATCAGTAACAGACCAAGAATCACCCAAGGCAGTATTAAAGAATACAAGATAGGTCGGCGCATTATCCAAAAAACTTGAAAGTATTCCAGTGAGCCAGAAATACATGTAATTGATGGGTTCCCCAGTTTCTGTGGACACGGATGAGACCACCGATGCCAAGGCGCCACGAGTGCCAGCTTTTAAAATTGCGATGGCAGGAATAATTGTAACAAAAATCCCTGCAAATAATTTTCCAACTTCTATGATTGGAAACCAGGTATATTCATTCGCCGTTCTAATTTCTTTTGATGTTATAGTCCAACTAGCAATAGCCAAGGCAAGAAGTAACACATCCCGGAATAGATTCTGTAATTCCAAATGGACATGATAAATCTCAAAATGAATCCCAGGTTTCCAAAATCCGGACATTAGAACTCCCCCAATGACCCCGACCAGTAATAAGAGGTTAAACGATCCATCCAATCCTAGTTTTTCTGATCCTTGATTTTCAAGTTCTGGAGTTGATTCCTTCCCATAAAAAAATGTATCTATGCTAAAAAAAATAATTAATAAACAGGCAACCATGAACAGCATGGGCATCAACATGGCAGATGTGGTCCAGAAAAAGTCAACACCCTTTAGAAAACCTAAGAAAAGAGGCGGGTCTCCCAAAGGGGTCAATGAACCGCCGATATTTGCAACCAGGAATATAAAAAAAATGATCACATGAACTTTATTCTTTCTATGTGCATTAGCCCGAATTAGGGGACGGATCAGCAGCATGGCAGCACCTGTGGTTCCCATCCAACTTGCCAATACCGTTCCTATAAATATCAGTAGCGTATTTAAAACGGGTGTTCCAACTAGGGAACCTTTTAAACGCACCCCGCCTGAAATAGTGAATAGTGCCAGTAAAAGGATTATAAAAGGCACATATTCCAGTAATCCAACATGTAGGAGTTCATAAAGAGTAATCTCCAGACCCTGGCTTAACAGAAAAGGGATGATCAGAGACATCGCCCAGAATAATGACACTTTACCAAAATTGTGGTGCCAGAAATGGGGTGCAATAAGGGGAAATACCGCAATAGAAAGTAGAATTCCAACAAAAGGAACAACCCAAAATATCGCTAAATTTTCTCCATCTAAATGAGGTGTGGCACCATGACCAATATCTCCCGCTAATGTTAAAACTGGAAGCGTTAATAAAATAAAACTGAATATTCTATGTTTTGACATATCTACCGTATTCGTTTTTTTGTTAGCCCAAAAATTACATTGATTCTCTTATAGAATGGAAATATGATCGAACATTATTAAAGTAGATTTAACTAGTTTATAATTTAATATATTGAATCTGCGACCTTAATATTTTTTGTGCTAATGATTTTTCGGGATGCATCGGGTCTTTTAATAATCCAGATCACATCCAAACCTTTTTCAGATCGAACTAATTTTTTTCCTGTTTTAAAATCCATTGTCATTAGTGCTGTAGCCCAGGCATCGGCCATCATACAGGATTCAGCCAATACAGTTACAGATAAGACATCCGTTTTTAAAGGTATCCCCGATTTAGGATTGATAGTATGCCCAAGAATCTCACCATCAAAATCCAAAAAATTCCGATAATTTCCAGATGTGGCCGTGGCTCTGTCCTCAAGAACAACTACACCAGCCAGGTCTCGATCCAATGAAGCACCATGTTCCGGATCTTCAATTCCCAAACTCCAGGATTTATTGTACTGATTCTTGCCGGAACAGCGTACCTCTCCTCCTATTTCAACAAACACATCAGTGTATCCTAGCGAACTAATATAGTGAAACACCTGATCAACACCATATCCTTTTGCAATTGCATTAAGATCTATTTTTATTTTTGGATTCAGCTTTTTTATACTATTATCTAATAATTTAATCTGGTCCCATCCGGTTCTTTTCAATACTTTACTTATTTCTTCATCGGTTGGCATCCCTTTATTAGGAGCTGGCCCAAATCCCCATAAACTCATGAGTTCAAAGACTGTGATATCAAATGCACCATCTGTTTTTTCTGAAAGTGACATTGCGCTTTCAACCACTTCAAATAATTGTGCAGAAACTGGAATGGGATCTGTCGACCTATTTCGATTAAACTTGGAAATTTCACTGTTTGGATCCCAAGTAGACATCTGTTGGTTTACTGCTTCTAAAACTGAATCTATACCTAGTTCTAATTTTTGGTAATTATTAAATGATCCAGCTGGAATGATTCTGATAGAAAAGGTCGTACCCATAGTGTGTCCAGTGAAATTGTTAATATTCCGTGGCGCACCGCATCCAATCCAGAAGAGCAAAAAGCCCAACAGGAGTTGGGCTTTCAACTTTGGGTTTTGTTTTTTCATCCTAGGTATATCAACCATAAGAGATCATAATTATAATTTAATAATCATAGGTTAACCAAATGTGTCTTCAAAACCATTTGGAAATATCAGGATGCACCAGTTGCCACATCAATTGTGATTTCCAAAAGATATCCAGGAGTTATCCCAAGAAAAAATACAGCGGCAACGAATAAAGCGATAAGTCCTGCTGTAAGAAATCCCATAGAGGGTTGTAAACCTTCTTTTTCGTTTCGCATATACATATTCACAATAATACGAAAATAAAAATAAAAAGAAACCAGTGTATTAAGAACTGCAATAATTACCAACCAAATATAATCTTTTGCTATAGCTGCTGAAAAAAGTCCATATTTTGCGACAAATCCAGCAGTGGGGGGAAATCCAGCCAGTGAAATCATGAATAATGC
>Ga0208747_1000489_pt1 | contig 12000 bp, 9 predicted proteins | sample Knorr_S7_td_AAIW_FD_185597 | JGI IMG/M metagenome (GOLD analysis project Ga0208747, IMG submission 185597) | Marine microbial communities from Southern Atlantic Ocean transect - Knorr_S7_td_AAIW_ad_750m_LV_A (SPAdes) (version 2) | ecosystem: Environmental > Aquatic > Marine > Oceanic | place...
CACATATTTATTATCTGGATGAATGGGAACTCTTTCGCTGGAATGTATGGAAGGACTGTGGGAATAATCCCATTTATCCCCAGGGTGGTACTTGGCCCTTTGACCGTGCCGGATGGTGTCCTGGAACTAAAGTGGACGAATATGAATTTGAATTAACCCCTCATGTTATCCCAGGAGATTCTATAGCCATCGACTACGGCATTGAACCCTATTCTGGAAACGGTGAAAAAGAAGGATTTTTTTACATGACACACCAGTTATTTTCGTATGGGCTTCCCAATTTCAAGAACGATGCAGAAATTATTGATATCATTTCGCCCAGCAAAAAGCAACGATACAGTCGGATGAATCCTGGTTTAACTAATCCGAAGATCTTGATAAAGAATACGGGTGAGTATGATTTACATTCACTCGATATTCATTACGGATTAAAAAAGCGCAGGAAATCTGTCTATAGATGGGTCGGAAATCTCCACTATCTTGAAGAAGTAATCATAGAACTTCCTGCCCCACACTGGCATGGACTAAAAAGATCACAGCAGTTTGAAGTTGCCTTAAAAAACCCCAACAGTATGGAAGATGAAAATATCTTAAACAATGTTTTATGGTCTCAAATACCCCTGCCAAAAGTGTTTCCAGAAGAGTTTACCCTACAGATCAAAACCAATAATATTAACCGGGCCAGGGAAAATTCGTTCACAATTTCTAACATGGCTGGTACGGTCCTCCATAGCAGAGATAACTTCAAAGACTCAACTGAATATAATTTCCAAATAAACCTAAAAAGAGGATCCTATTCATTCCTTTTGAAGGATGAAATGGAAGATGGTATTTCAGTTCATTGGTGGAACAGGAACAGTGCCCCCGAAAAAATAGGGATTAATGGAACAGTACAGTTCCTTTCACTTGATGGCGACACTCTCCATACATTTGATCCCGATTTTGGTCAGGAAATTCAATTCAATTTTTATGTGGGAGCCTTTCCTTAAATGTGTGAAATTAGAGAATAGATTTAATTTTTGATACAATGGTTGAAAAACTGTATTTAATTATTAAAGGTAGATAATTGGGGAACTATTCAAGTAAATGAGTTTCTTTATCCAATCTCTATTTGTTGCAATTCCGATTTTTTTCATCTTAATCGTAATTGAGTTATTTATATCAATGAAAATAGGTATCAAGGTCAATCGACCGGCGGATATTATTTCCAGTATTTTAACATCTGGGGGTAAACAGACTGCTATGAAAGAAAAAAGTAAAATAAAAGAAATAATTCAACAATTTGATTCCAGATTTAATATCATACCTGCGGGTTCAATTACAGAAAAAAATTTTAATAATGTACATAGTCATATTAGATCGTAAGAATATCATGGGGGAAAAATTGTGGCTGAACTTCAATGATGATTTTGAAACAAGAGCAGCGATAAAATGACCTATTACGTTAAAACACTTTTCTACGCAATTCCCACCTTTATGGTGCTAATTATGGTTGAAGCCATTGCCGCGAGGGTTAAAGGGGTCAAAATCAATCGGTCAGCAGATGTAATCTCTAGTCTAAGTTCCGGTATGTCAAATACCATTCGGGATAGTATAAAATTTACCTTTGCGATCATCACCTATTCCTGGCTGGTTGAGCGTATCACCATTTTTAAACTTGAACCGCTGTGGCTAGCAGTGGTTATCGCTTTTCTGGTGGAGGATTTTTCGGGGTACTGGGTGCACCGTCTAAATCATCGAGTTAATGTTTTATGGAACAGACACTTTATCCATCACAGTAGTGAGGATTTTAACCTTTCTTGTGCTTTACGCCAGTCTATTTCAAATACGTTGAAATTTTCGGCAATTTTCATGGTACCTGCAGCATTGCTGGGGGTCCCCGCATCCATTTTTGCTATTTTAGGACCCCTGCACTTATACATGCAATTATGGTATCATACCCAAATGATCAATAAGCTGGGCTTTCTGGAATATATCATTGTTACGCCATCTCACCACCGGGTTCATCATGCCATCAACTCTGAATATATTGATAAAAACTACAGCCAAATCTTAATTATTTGGGATAAACTATTCGGAACCTTCCAGCCAGAAATGGATAATGTAAAACCGGTGTACGGTACACTCAAGCAGGCACAGACCTGGAACCCGGTGATCATTAATTTCAAGCATTTATGGCAACTGATAAAAGATGCATGGCACGCGGAACGGATTTTTGATAAACTGCGGATTTGGTTTATGCCTACGGGTTGGCGCCCATCAGACGTTAAAGAAAAATATCCAGTCCAGTTGATTACGGATCCAAAAAAACGAATAAAATATAACACTGAAAATTCACCGATGTTAATTGCATGGTCTGGTGCACAGCTTTTGATAACGATCATATTGATGTTTCATATGTTCATGATCATTCCAAATTTCAGCGCTACGATGTATTATCTTTACGCGGTTATACTTATTATTAATATATTTTCATTTACATCCACATTAGATCATCGCAATTATGCGTTGGTAGCAGAATCTCTTAAGCTGATTTTGGGTTTTAGCCTTCTACATTTTCAGAATTATAACTGGTATGGTCTTAATGGTTTTTATGTGTATGCCCTTATTTTCTTTTTTATCATGTCATTTTTGTCAACGATATATTTTCAATATGAAACGAAAATAAGTTCAACCCGACCAGATCTGGTATAGGCTCAAAATTAATGATTTGATTCAAATCATATTTTTAATGTAAATCATGGCAACATATAAGAAAACGATTTTACTCTTTCTGCTTTATTTTTCTACACTATGCGGCGCGAATAAATACCCCATCATCCTTATTCATGGGTTTCTAGGATGGGGAAAAGAAGAATTAGGAGAAATCAATTATTGGGGCGGTAAGAATAATATTGAACAATACCTCCGAGATAAGGGATATGAAGTTTATTCCGTTTCATTAGGTCCAATTTCATCAAGTTATGATTGTGCTGTAGAAACATTTTATCAGGTGAAGGGAGGTCAATTGGATTATGGTCAAGCCCATGCTGATAAATATCGTATCGTTCAACAACCAGAAGGAATCAGTTATACAGGATTATATCCCGAGTGGGATGAAAATCATCCAGTTCATTTATTAGGCTATAGTTTTGGCGGAATGACCACCCGAATGCTTCTGTATTTGCTGACCCATTCCATAGCAAAAGATTCAACTGGATTGCCCGATGAAAGTCTGCTTATCGGGAATGAACTTTCCGGATGGGTTTCATCCATCACAACCATGTCCTCACCTCACAATGGATCCACCCTTTCTAATATTGTTGTCAATTTGGTTCCTTTTACAGATAATCTCCTGCCTCTCGCTGATTTGATCAGTTCTAAATATTATGATTTCAATCTGGAACATTGGAATATTTCAAAAAAGAATGGCGAATCAATCAGTGACTATATATCAAGATTCATTAATCATCCTGCATGGAATACAAAAAACAGCGTTGCATGGGATTCGAGTATCCAGGGCGCCATGGCATTAAACGACATTCTAATAATTGATCCAAACGTCTATTATTTTTCTTATAGTACTGTCGCCAGTGTTTTGGATACAGCCACAGGATATTATAAACCGGCGGATCATTTGAATATGACAAATTATCCACTGTGTTGGGTGATTGGCAGAACCAAAGTTGACATGGGCAATGGGAAAAAGACTGATGAAATCTGGTTCAAAAATGACGGAACAGTGAATACCATTTCAATGATACGCCCCTTTACCGGAAAAAATGGCCCCGAACCACTCAAAACATTTTCAGACACAGAACCGATAGCAAAAGGTATCTGGAATTTTATGGGGGAATATGACCTGGACCATAAAAGTTTTATCGGCTTTTTTATTGATGATGAAAATCAGATTGATGAAATGATGGAACGATTTGAATCCCAGGCACAGATTTTATACTCCCTGCCATAAATGTATCATTTTTTATAAATCTTAAGCTTATCTTTTGAGATGGAAGAAACTGATAAATTTAATTTTAATGATCTGAAAACGATCCCCAACATCTTAAGCGTCAGCCGGCTGGTATTAATCCCGACCATGCTGATCCCCTGTTTTTTAATCGGAGATGAAACATTGGCACGGAAAGTTTTTCTCATCATGTTTATCCTGATTGGAGTCACGGATAAACTGGACGGGACATTAGCTCGGTACTTAAACCAGACATCTTCACTTGGCGCCAAACTTGATACCATGGCTGATACAGTTTTCTATCCTTTCATTGCCCTTTGGCTTTATCGCTTCGAAAGTACAGTGGTGGGAGAATGGTGGATTCTGGTTTTTATCTTGCTTGGACTCTTTTTTCTGAAAATGATATTGGGTAAGATGAAATTTGGTGAAATTCCATCCTTTCATACCATTGGCGGAAAAACATTTGCTGCATCTTTATTCTTTTTCATGATTACTGCAATGTTATATCCAGATATTGCAGGAAGATTATTTCCCGTTTTATGTATAATTGGATATATAAATCAACTTGAAGAAATGTATATTTTTATCACGCGGGATAGCGTAGATGAAAATATAAAATCTGTTTTTAGTAAATAATCTCTACCTTGTATTTCCATTATGAATATAAAGTGAACCCTGCCCATGCATGATGGGGTTGGTTCAAAAAAATCAATAATAGAGTTCTATTAAATATTTGAAATTACTGGTTACCCGAATTCTGAGTTTATCCTGTTTAATAAGGTCACAGGATAAACTGATCGACACCGATCTAGAATATCCCGTATACAAACCGGTATCAACTGATAGAATTATCTCCCGTAGAAACTACGTGGACCAATTACAGGGTTTCTGGCTGGGCCAGTGCATTGCCAACTGGACAGGGCTGATCACAGAAATGGATAAAATAGAGCATCCTTTCTATACAGATGCTAATTGGGGAGGGCCGGACCAACCCAATATCTGGGGAAATTATGTTCCATCATCCAATAACATCATTGATTATTATTTTATCGATAAAGGCGGCGTCTGGTCAGCGGATGATGATACAGATATTGAATATATGTACCAATATCTTTTGGATCACCATAATGTAAGTATTTTATCTCCTGACCAGATCAGAGAAGGCTGGCTTAATCATATTTATTCTAACGAGAATGCACCCAACAGCGAAAATTTTCTATGGGTATCAAACGAAAGCGCTTATTATTTGATGAAAGATGGGCTTGTTCCTCCTTTTACCAGTGAACCCGAAAATAATTCGCACTATACAATGATCGATGCCCAGCTGACCACAGAGATATTTGGTCTTTTATCTCCTGCGCGACCCGATATAGCATTACAAATGGCACACCTTCCCATTCGTACTACAGCAAAATTTGATGCTGAGTGGATCTCAGAATTTTATGTGACTATGCATTCATTGGCTTCAGCTGTAGATGATTCTTTATTGATTGAAAAAAAGATAGTTTGGCTGGCAAAAGAAGCTCGAAAATGTTTACCCGATAGTGCTTATTCTGCAAAAATGTATGATTTTATTGAGGCATCTTACACAGCGAATCCTGATAAAAATAATTGGGAAAAAACACGGGATGAAGTCTACCAGCGTTATCAAAAAAACAGCACCGATGGTTATAGTTATCAGCAACCATTCGATGCAGGTATAAATTTTGCAGCAAGTCTTATAAGCCTATTCTACGGGGCTGGAAACCTGCCGCGTACGATACAGATTGGTACACTGGCAGGCTGGGATTCAGATAATCCAACTGCAACCTGGGGAGGATTATTGGGTTTTTTGCTGGGCAAAGAAGGTATTAAAAGAGCCTTCAATAAAAGTAATTTTTCGGATGCTTACTGGATCCACCGTACAAGAAGAAATTTCCCAGATCATACACCAGGAATGGAAGGAGAAGATACATTCCAGCTCATGGCAAGACGGGGGATTTACATTATTGACCGGGTTGTTCTTGAAGAGATGAAAGGTGGTGTAAATTTAAATAAGGATGTCTGGTATATACCGATAATAAAAAACTAAATTTTATTTTACTCTTGGGAATAGCGGTTCATGATCTTTTAATGTCTCTCCTGGCTTAAGACCGCCCCAGGATAAGTCAACCCCCGGAGCATTGAGTGCATCCAATAAAATTGCAGTCCGGTTGGGCATCACGGGTGAGAGTAAAACTGCACCTAATCTCAGTGCTTCACCTGCAGTATAAAGGATCCTCCCTGCCGCTGATTTATCTTCTTTGACCAGCTTCCAGGGTGCATTCTCTTCCATGTACTTGTTTACGCTCCGAATGTACTGCATGGTATTTTCAATGGCTTCATTTAACCGCATGTTCTTGATCATTCCATTCACGGTACCGCATAAGGATTCTCCTTTGGTTTTAATCCGCAATTCTGCTTCTGAAAGTTCACCGGGATCCGGTATTCTACCATCATAATTCTTTTTCATCAGTGTAGATATCCGGCTTAACAGGTTACCAAAATCGTTGGCCAGGTCACTGTTATATCTTTGGATGAATGATTCCATGGTAAAATTTGAATCCTGGCCTAATACCATTTCCCGCATCAGGTAATACCGGACCGGATCCACACCATAATCATCTATCAAATCCATTGGATTGATAACATTCCCAATAGATTTACTCATTTTGGATTCACCCATGAGCCACCATCCATGGGCAAAAATGGATTGGGGTAATTCAATGTTTGCCGACATGAGCATGGTGGGCCAGTATACTGCGTGCGTTGTGAGTATATCCTTGCCTATTAAATGATAGGATACAGGCCACCATTTATCAAAGGATTCATGATCCTTACCAAAACCGGGAGAGGTAATATAATTGATAAGTGCATCGAACCAGACATAGGTCACATACTCTTTATCAAAGGGCAGTTCAATTCCCCAATTTAATCTTGATTTTGGCCGGGAAACACACAGGTCATTCAAAGGTTGACGAAGAAATCCTAAAATCTCGTTCTTTCGATGTTCCGGCTGAATGAATTTTGGATTCGATTTAATATGATCAATGAGCGCATCCTGGTACTTGCCCATCTTGAAGAAATAATTCTTCTCTTTCAGTTTTTTTATATCGCGGAATTCATCACTTTCTGCCTCTTTTTCTGTGATGAATCGTTCTTCTGATACAGAATAAAGTCCTTCGTATTCATCTTCATAGATATCTCCTGCATCGTAGACCTTTTGGAGAAACATTTGCACAATTTTTTTATGGCGGTTTTCTGTTGTGCGAATGAAATCATCATAGGATATATGAAGTTTTTCCCAGAGGTCTATAAATCTTGGGGCCATTTCATCGCAATGCTGCTGGGGTTCAATGCCCCGGTCTTCTGCTGCCTGCTGAACTTTTTGTCCATGTTCATCGAGGCCTGTTAAAAAAAATGTTTCCCGCCCCGCATTTCGGTGGTATCGTGCCAGAACATCTGCCAGGATGGTTGTATAGGCGTGACCAATATGGGGTTTGTCATTCACGTAATAGATTGGAGTGGTTAAATAAAAAGTTTTACTCATGAGTTCAGGTGTTTTTGGATATGGAGTAAAAGATTTATCAAAACAAGCGGCATATAGAGGTTCTGCGGGATAGCATTCACCGCATCTTCCAGTTTAAAAGCAATCGCAGAGAAATCAGCATCAGGGTAAGTCTTGATCATTCGTTCCATCCCTGGCTTAAAGGATGTATGGTGCAGTAGATCATCAAGATTCTTTTGAAAACGGTTTGCGCTTTGGAACCAGATTTTCAGGACCATGAAATGAAATGAAAATGTGGACTGGTCCTGTTTGGCCAGTTTTGAATAGGTCTGGGTAAATTTTCGCCACTGGTCAGGATCATCCTGGGTAATGGTTTTGATTAAGCCCCCAATTAATATCATTAGATCACCCACAGACTGAGAAATAAGAAAACGTGCCTGATGAAGATTCCCTCTGCTTAAACCAGTTAGAAATGAGATATCTGTATCCTTGGCCATTTTCATTTCGAACCAATTTTGAATAAAGGAGTCATCTAGCCTGGGAAACCCTACTCGCTGGCATCTGGATAGGATCGTGGGAAGCAGTAATTCAATATAATCTGTGACCAAAACTAGGGTAGTATTTTCCGGTGGTTCTTCAAGAAGTTTTAAAAGAGCATTTGCTGCTTCCCCCTGGCCGGCCGATAAAAGATGGGCATCAAAAATAAGTACCATTTTTCGACCCGATGTTTCACTTTTTAGATATAAGGATTTTCGCAACTCTCGAATGGATTGGATCAAGATCCTGTTTGCTCTGGGTATCTGTATTTTGAAAAATGGATCTTCTGACTTCTGGGCAATGGCCTCTGTAACCATCTCAAGATCTTTCTGATCGATACCGGTATTTTCACGATCTGTGTTCTTCTTGAGTGTGGGTAACGGAAAAATCAATTTTAGGTTTTCATGCTGCAGGCGAAAAAACCGTTTGCAGGATGGACAGGTTCCACAGGAATTCTCAGTACCCGATTTGCAATTCAATAGTTGTGCAAATTGAAGCGCGATCCCTTCTTTCCCACAGCCTGGAGGACCTGAAAAAAGATAGGCACTCCCTAATTGTTCGGACGATCCAATCTGAGAAAGTCGATCCCAGGCCCTGGGCTGGGCAGAAAGGATAGTTGATGATATTACTTCTTGATCAGCCATTTTTCTGGATCCAGTTTTTGACCTTTGCCCCAGATCTCAAAATGGAGTTTTGATCCATTTATAGATCCAGAATCACCCATATAGGCAATAACATCCCCATTCCGGACTTCGCTGTCCACAGTTGTCTCTATATTAGTTACGTGGCTGTATACTGTGTAAAAGCCTCCTCCATGGTCTACGATGATAGTTGTACCATACCCCCGGATATAGGTTATAGTAGTCACCACGCCGCCTAGAATGGTTCGAATAGCTGAACCGGGCTGTCCCTTAATATCAATCCCCGGATTTTCTGTGGTTGTTTTCAGCTTCGGATTCCATTGCCGGCCAAACTTGGCAATTATGCGGCCTTCTGCCGGCCAGTGGAGTTCTCCCCGAAGTGCTTTGAAACTCTTTGTCTTAAGTGCTTCCTGCTGCTGTCTAATGCGGCTTTCACGTTCAAATCGTGCTTTATCTTCAAGCACTTTTTTAATAATATCTTCTAATTGCTTGATCCCTACTTCCTTTTCACCCACATAATTTGCAAGCGCCTTTTTATCCGTACGGATACGATTGAGTTCTTTTTCCCGGTTGATACGCATGTTTCGATATGAACTCATCTGCTTTTCTTTATCCCGCTTCAAATTCAAATTATCTCTTAACGCTGCTTCCAGTTCTAATTTTTTCTGGCTTATATCAATTAGCAATTTTTCAATCTGTTTTGTCATTTTCTTTTCTATATCAGAAATGATTTTCAAATAATGGGTTCGATACATAGCCTGCCGCCAGGTTGTGGAAGAAAAAACCCTCTCCAGATCGGTCAACCTGCCCTTTAAATAGGAATTCACTACCCGCTGCTTATAACGGATTCGTAATGCTTCCAGTTCATTTTCGTTCTTGAGAAGGTCCCTTTTCAGTTGAAGGATTCGTTTTCGTGTTTTTTCTTCTTCATTTTTTAAGGATTGGATCAGTTTTGCGGTGAGTGATATCTCTTCATCCAGTGATGAGATTCGAGTAGCGGCAGATCGTTCACGGGATTCAGCCGTTTTGATTTTTAAACGGAGTTGACTGATCTCAGTCTTAAGCGCATTAATCGCTTTATTCTGGTATCGAAGTTCTTCATTGTAATCACGTTCATCTGATTGTGCATAAATCTGCGGTACAGATAACAACAGAAAAAGAATTGTAATTGAAAATTTCACAGCTTTGAAAATACCCGGTTTTTATTTTTTTAAATAGGGGAGAATTGGATATAGGTCTTTATAATTCTTCTATTTTGAATAATTGGAAATTATGGAATGACAAATGTAGCGATTTCTGATCCATAAAATAAATCCACAGCTGCTCTTCCGGATCAGTACCATTGCTTCCTAAAATCTTTTCATGGGGGTCACCCAATAATTCCTGAACCTGCGGCAGCGATTGACCTATACTCAATTTTTCTGTATGGGCACGGGCTAACTCTAAACGACCCAGATCCATTTTCCTGTTGATCAATACACGGGATTTATAATTATCCAGAGATTTAAGTTTTGCCCTCAGATCCAGAAGTAATTGTTCATTTCTTTTTCCAATGCCGCCGGAGAGTTCCCGCGCAAATTCCAGGGAATGAATAGCCAGCTGAATTTCTTCAAATTCATCCGCTTTAGTTGCCAGTTTTGCCATCTGAATGCCTGCTTTATATTGCAGTGCTTTCACTTCAAAGATAAGGTCTCCATTCATGTCCAGGGCTTCAGCATATTTACCCATCGCTTTTCCAATAAAACCTGCTTCTTGATACTTTTTTCCTTCCCCTAGAATGACCCATGATTTAAATCTTCGTAATTCTTTTTTACCCTGTATTGAAAATTCAGCCACATGTTTTACTAAGTTGTAGGCTTCAACATAACGGAACTCATTCAACATTTTTTCTGCTTCAATCATCCACAAAAGTGCGATCTGGTCTATCCGTCCATCCAGTATATTAAGAATCAATGTGTCATTTTTCACTCGGGTTCGAGCGTATTGGTATATGTTGAGAGCTTTTTGTGTTTTTCCTTTCTTCTCTAAAAGAATTCCCTCTTCAAGTATCTGATAAGGAATTTTATACTCACAATCTGCAATATATTCTTCCGCCCGATGCCGGTTGGCATGAGACGGGTACTCCGACATAAACTGTTTAAATATCTTTAGAGATTCAATATAATCTTTCCTGTAATAATATGTTTTTGCTTTATCGCCGCTTGTTTTTCTGCCGCCATAAAAAGCAGAAAGAGTTAGGTACAAACCATAATTTGAAAGATCAAAACGGTTTATGGGCGTGATATCACTGGGGTCACTTATGGTATGAATTTTGGTGTAAGAATAACGAAAATCCAGTCCTGCCGTAAATCGATTATTCTTTCCAGGATCTAAAATAAACCGGATACCCGCAGCATAGGCTGCTGATGTCCCCGATCCCGAAAGTGACTGTTCCCATATTTCTTTATCTGGGGTATAGAATATGGCAGAAGCCAGCCCATAGGAATAACGAAAATTCAGGTACCAGTTGTTAAACGGCTGATATTGAAAATGGGTGGTTGCCAGGTATTCAGTCAGTTTAGGAGAAAAATAAGCCGTGTCTCCCCAACTGGCATTGGTCTCCGCCCATTCATCATTAGGAACTTGCGCAGGATAAATTATACTGCTTGATCGATAGGAGATCCCCGTCATGACATTCATCCAGCTCGTACCCACCATATAATGGGGAATATTGATCAGGCCGACATCTATTTCAATTGCATTCCCCCATATATTTTTTGTCCCCTGGCTAATGGGAGTGACATCTGAATCGTACCTTATTTTTCCAGGGTCATCTTTAAAAGAGTCACTGGTCATGCTAGATGCGCTTCCAGTAGATTTTCCGTTAACGCCAAATCCATACCGTACTTCAATTGGGATAATATTCACGGGAGATGCAAATTCTCTGGCATAAAACCATTTATTGATCCAATACCCATCTTCATATGCTGATTCAGTATCAAACTTGATCAGGCCAAAAAGGAATGTTCTCGGCTCTTTTTCTTCTTCTATTTGCCCGAACAATCCAGACAGCATAATAGAGAATAGAATGTGGCGTGTATTTTTCTTAAGAACCATAGGTAAGTAAAATTCCATGATTCCCGTGATTTTTACAAGAAGAGACTCGAAAAAACTGGCTAACTTTTCTATTCCATTTTCGGGAACATATGAATCAATTATTACATTCCTTTTTTATGGCTAGAAATAGATTTTTTACACTCATGGCACTATGTTTGATTGGAGCTCTTCAGGCACAGACCTTCTCCATAGCCCGGGTGCATTACAGCGGTGGCGGGGATTGGTACAGCGATCCCAGCAGTCTTCCAAATCTT
>Ga0208747_1000490_pt1 | contig 11985 bp, 10 predicted proteins | sample Knorr_S7_td_AAIW_FD_185597 | JGI IMG/M metagenome (GOLD analysis project Ga0208747, IMG submission 185597) | Marine microbial communities from Southern Atlantic Ocean transect - Knorr_S7_td_AAIW_ad_750m_LV_A (SPAdes) (version 2) | ecosystem: Environmental > Aquatic > Marine > Oceanic | place...
GTTACGAAACGTTTTGGCAACCATGCTGCGGTTTCCGAACTGAACTTCGATGTACCCCAGGGTACCATATGCGGACTTATTGGGCCGAATGGATCAGGAAAGACCACCTGCCTACGCATGATCATGGGAATTCTGCATCCGGATGTGGGATCAGTCAGTTTGCTCGGGGCTACTCCTGATGACGTGCGTCGCAAGAGGGTAGGGTATTTACCAGAAGAGCGCGGCGTCTACAGAAAAATGACATGTACTGAGTTCTTAACTTTTCTGGCAGAAATCCGGGGGGTATCTCGCACCGAAGGCTGGAAACGCTCCCATGATTGGCTTGAACGATTGGGACTTGGTGGATGGGCTGATAGAAGGATTGAAGTTCTTTCGAAAGGGATGCAGCAAAAAGTCCAGTTTATCGGGACAGTTATTCATGAGCCCGAGCTATTAATTCTAGATGAACCCTTCAGCGGCCTCGATCCGCTCAATCAGGACGTGCTCGAAGAGATTATTCGAGATTTTCATTCCAAAGGAACCACGATCCTGTTGTCGACACATCTCATGGACCAAGCGGAGCGGATTTGTGAGCGAGTCTGTCTAATATCCAATGCACGAAAGGTACTTGATGCTGATCTAAAAGAATTGAAGGCGAAAGAGCGAACCGGCGTAGTAGTAGTGAGGTTTGAAGGCTCCGATCAATGGCTAGAGGGTCCGGAGATAGATTGCATCCATGAATCGAACGGTGAGTTGCACCTCATTCTAAAGGATGGCGCTGATCACCAGAGTATTCTCAAGCGCGGCCTAGAATCCGGTGTAAAGATATACCGCTTCGATCTTGTAGAGCCGCGGTTACACGAGATTTTTGTTCGTCATGCCGGGACAGGGTCAGTTGGTGATGCGGGGATGCCCAAGAATGTTACTCCGGAACTTCAATAATGTCGGTTAATGTTTGGGCAGTCATCCGGCGTGAATACCTGCAGAGGGTGCGTTCGAAGTGGTTCGTCATTTCAACGCTAGGTGGCCCTTTGCTCATTCTTCTACTCATGGTTGTTCCAGCATACTTCCTGGTGCGTGGAGGACAGGCTGAACAGAAGCTTGCGATTGTTGATGGTAGTAATGTGTTATACGAACGGATTGCGCCCTACCTGGTAAACGAAGGGCTTGAGGTTGAGGAGGAGCGGTGGTATCCGGATGTGGTGACTAGTCTCCGGAAAGAAGCAACTGAAGGTGACCTCTGGGGGTTCATTGTGTTAGATGAACTCACACTTGATACTGGCGAAGCGATTGTGTACGTGACTACCCGTCCTTCACCCATCCGCCAACTAACCCTGCAAAGTGCTATTACCCGTGCGGTTATGGAGTACCAGCTTGAAAGGCTAGGGGTCGATGCAGAGGCGCTCTTAAGTGGGGGAGACCTTAGCCTGGAATTACTGTCGGAGGAACGGACTTCAACGGAGGAGCCACAATTCTGGGTGGCGTATCTAGGGGCCTTCTTTCTCTACATGGTAATTCTATTCTACGCAGACTCAGTGATGAGAGCGACCCTAGAGGAGAAGACCAGCCGCATCGTGGAAGTGATCATTTCCTCGATGGAACCATGGCACCTCATGTTAGGAAAAATCCTGGGTGTTGGCGCTGTTGGCCTTACACAGCTTCTTGTCTGGATTGTCTCAGGATTCCTGATTGTAGCTGGCGGGATCCCTCTTTTGGTCAGCCTAAGTCCTGGGCTCATTCCAGTCGAAACTCTCCTCCCAGCACTTCCCGGGATCGGAATGGTGACCCTGTTTGTATGCTTATTTATCTTCGGATTCTTCATGTATTCCGGTTTGCATGCAGCTGTGGGCGCAATGTGCAATACCGACCAGGAGGCTCAGCAGGTGCGGTTGCCCATGGTTATGCTTCTTGTGATCCCTATCGCGATGGTCTCGGTTGTAATTATGCAACCGATGACTGCGATGTCGACATGGTTGTCTCTGTTCCCTCTTTTCTCGCCATTCCTGATATGGGCACGTGTGGTGAGTGGTGGGATACCGGCCTGGCAGATTGGCCTATCATTCCTACTCATGCTTTTCACGGTCCTTGCGATTGCTTGGGTAGCTGGCAGGATTTACAAGGTGGGAATTCTCATGGCAGGAAAAAGGCCAACTCTTCCAGAATTATGGAGATGGGTGAAGGAAGCCTGAAGAAAAGGTCCTACTATCGGGTTTGAGTGTGGTCAGTTTAGCTAGCCAGGTAGTGCCGACCGTAACAAGGCTTCTAGTTGGCGGTCGTCGAAATCGCGCGCTTTGGTGACAGCCTCCTGGTAGGACTCTTCGATGATGATCACTGTGGTGCGTGGGGCTTCTTCGAGGTTGGTAGGATTCGCCACATCAAATCGGAGGCGAGCGAGATACACATCTGGCCTCGTTGGGTCATCGTCAAACTCCAAGTACGTACCCCAGATGCGACCACCATGTGTGATTGTCGCGATGTGTAGGCCGGTGCCTGAGTCAGCTCTGGATCTGTGTGAGGATGTCATCGTCATCCCACGATACCGATTGAGTGCTACGGAGTCACGCCCTCTACCGCCCATCATGTAGATAAGTTCTTGTGAGCGAGACTCCTGCTTCTCAGGGTTTTTGGGGAAGACTCAGGCGATATGGAGTTAATGGATTCGCTTGCGTACCAAGCCTGTCAGGCAATGTGGATGTAACTGGCCCAACCTCCAAGAGGCCCGCTGACCAAAGTGGTTTGCATACCAGTGGCGGAGGTCACCTAAGGCCGGGAAAGCATAACATAGGTGGGGGTGAGAAAGCTGATTGGGCGACTATCCAGTATGCCTTCACTGCCTTACCTGGATCGCCATTAGTACCGCGCCGTGTTCAGGGGCTTGTTCCAATTCGTCACAAGCGTTTTCTTGCCTCGTCGACAGACCCCTTCAGACACCCAAGTTTGGACTGCGCGGCTTCGTTCAGGAGCAAGACTTCGGATGAGAAAGCACTGGCTGATAGGCGGACTTGCCAGCCTCCTCGCACTCGCAGGGCTAGCATTCACATTCATCCAGGAAGGGCCTCAGGAGCCTCCTGGATCTGAAGACATGGTTGAGGCGGAATACCCGTCTCCGTCTGAATACCCGTCGGGTCAGCCGATCGCATTTCCCCATGATCAGCACGCTGGTAATCAGCCTGGCCAGAACAACATGGACTGCCAGTATTGTCACTATTCGGCAGAGCGATCCGTCGATGCAGGTATACCATCGGTTTCGTCTTGCTGGGGCTGCCACCAGGCTATTCCCGGTAGTAACAATCCGGAAGAAGTGGCAAAAATTCAGCAGTTCATTCAGAGCGGAGACCCTATTCCTTGGGTTCGTATCTACAAGGTTGCGGACCATGTGCATTTCCCTCACATGCGTCACTTGAATGCTGGCCTTGAGTGCCAACAGTGCCACGGTGAGGTACAGGAGTTGCAGGTCCTCGACAGTCGTGACCCTGCTTGGGGCGGTGATAATATGGGCTGGTGTGTGGAGTGCCACCGCCAGCCGGATGATACTGGAAAAGCACAGGCTTCCACTGACTGCACGGTGTGTCACTACTGATGGCTGAGAATAAGAGTATGAAAGATGGGATCAAACGCCGGGACTTCTTAAGGGTACTCGGTGTGTCAGGCGCTGGAGCAACACTTACAGGGTGCTCGACCGAAAAAGTTGAGCGCCTGCTTCCGTATGTAGTAGCTCCCGACGATATCACACCCGGAGTGTCGACTTGGTACACGACGGTTTGTGGCGGTTGCTCAGCCCAATGCGGGATGTGGGTGCGCACCCGAGAAGGGAGAGCGATCAAAGTTGAGGGCAACCCAAACCATCCGGTCTCAGAGGGGGGTCTTTGCGCGAAGGGCCACGCCACATTGCAACATCTCTATCATCCAGATCGCTTTCCTGGGCCGATGATCCGCGACGGTAGTGAATTGCGGCAGGTGACATGGGAAGAGGCAGAATCACTGCTTGCTGCTCGTCTTGGTTCCGCTCAGAACCCGATGCTTATCAGTGGCCGGATGGGGCCCAGCCTTAACAAACTTGTGGATGAATTTATTGAAGGCATAGGTGGTGTCAGGGTTAGCTATGATGCGATTTCAGATGCTCCGCTAGCTGAAGCTGCCCGGATTGTTTATGGCACAACGGGGATCCCACAATATGACCTTGAGAACGCTCGCTTTCTGCTCTCATTTGGCAATGACTTTATCGAAACTGGGTCATCACCAGTAGCGCACAATAAGGGCTTTGCACGGATGAGTTCAGTGGATGCTGCAGGGTCGAAGGGTCGTTTTGTTTACCTTGGCCCTCGCCTTTCATTGACCGGATTGAATGCGGATAAGTGGATTCCGATACGACCTGGCACTGAAGCTGCTGTAGCGCTCGCGATGGCAGCAGTCATTGCTGGAGATGACCCTCAGGCTGCAGGTCCTTACTCCAACGTCCTCCAAGCGTACAATCCTCGAGTTGCTGCACAGGTAGCAGGAGTGACTGAGGATGCGATATTTGAACTTGCAGAGGACTTTGTATCGGAAGCTCCTACCCTAGCCCTCGGCCCCGGCGTGGGTGCACATCACCGTGGAGCAACGGCGGCGAACATCGCCGTCATGATCCTGAACCATGTTGCAGGTAATGTCGGCCGGACAGTGCTCTATGACGCTCCGGTGAATGGAGCGGTGAGTACTTATGCTGACATCGAGGCCACCGTTAGTGCTATGGCCTCGGGTGAGTCAGAAGTCGTGATGGTTCACGGGGCAAACCCAGTTTATTCAATGCCCCCCCAGGCAGGTTTCGCCGAAGCCTTCGCTCAAGTTCCATTCAAGGTCTCTTTTGCCTCAGCACTGGATGAGACATCGGAGATGGCGGACCTTATCCTCCCAGATCGGCACTTTCTCGAAGCTTGGGGAGACTCCAGCCCACTTGCAGGGGTTATCGCAGTACAGCAGCCGGTTATGCAGCCTGTGCCTCACTTTGAATCGAAGCAGACTGGGGACGTACTCCTCTCTGTGGCTAACGGACTCAGCGGTGAGGGTGATGCAGCAACGTTCTATGACTATCTGCAAGAACACCATCGATCTGCGTACGATGAAGCAGATGGCGATTTCGAGGATGCTTGGCAGGAACTTCTGCGGACAGGTATGGCAGATACCAGACGTGAGGAGGTCAGGGCCCTAGAGCTACAGTCCCCTGAGATCGCGCTTAGCTTCGAGGTCCCCACATTTGATGCACCGGGAGATTTGACTCTCCTCGTTCACCCGTCCCCACGATTCGGGGCTGGTGAATTTTCGAATAGTCCGTGGCTACAGGAGCTACCGGACCCCGTCTCCAAGATTGTTTGGCACTCTTGGCTGGAGATGAACCCAGACACTGCTGAACTGCGCGGAATCCGTGAGGGTGACATTGTCACTGTCACTTCGCCGCATGGCTCACTTGAAGTACCGGTTTGGCTGTACCCAGGGATTAGAGAGGACGTAGTGGCCTTGGCTATGGGTGGTGGCCACACGGGCATGGGACGCTATGCAGATGATAAGGGAGTCAATGCGCTTAGATTGCTTCCATCGACCTCTGAGCAGCTATCAGGGGCCTTAGTGACTACAGTGACTTCGGTCACCGTAATACCCACTGGTGAAAACCGACGACTCGCCACAGTAGAAGGCTCGAGTGGTGACCAACACGATCGCTTGATCGCTCCAGCAGTTGCTTTGGCTGACCTGGGCCATGCTGGAGACGATGAGCATGAAGAGGGGGGTCACGAAGAGTTGAGAGAGCTTCAGGGGGTCGGTGGCTTTATCCCCGTTCCTGCTGACGAAGGAGCCCCGACCGCATTTCCTTTAGAGGGATCGCGCCACGGACTTTATGCTGACGCACAAGAGGGACCGCGTTGGGCGATGGCCATTGACCTGGACAAGTGCACGGGATGTAGCGCCTGCGTGACAGCATGTCAGGCCGAAAACAATGTCCCTTGGGTCGGAGAAGAACAGGTTCTTATGGGTCGGGATATGAACTGGGTTCGTATCGAGCGCTTCTACGAACAGGTTGACGCGACTCAGGCTGGGGATCTGGACGTGCGTTTCTTGCCTATGATTTGCCAGCACTGTGGGAATGCCCCTTGTGAGACAGTGTGTCCGGTGTTTGCGACTTACCATACACCCGAAGGCCTGAATGCTCAGGTCTACAACCGTTGTGTCGGTACCCGGTACTGTGCCAACAATTGCCCCTACAAAGTGAGGGTTTTCAACTGGTATAGGTACACTGATGAGGTACCAGAGCCCCTAAATTGGCAATGGAATCCTGATGTCACTGTTCGGGATAACGGGGTCATGGAGAAATGCAGCTTCTGTGTGCAGAGGATCCGTGAGGTGCAGAACCGTGCGGCACTCGAAGGCGGGAGAGAAGTCCGTGATCATGAGGTCGTCCCTGCGTGTGAACAGAGCTGTCCAGCCGAGGCGATTGTTTTTGGCAATATCCGAGACCCCAATGCCCGTATCACACAGGTTTCGTCCAGTGAGCGAACGTATCGTGTTTTAGAGGATCTAAATACCCAGCCTGCTGTGAACTACCTCAAGAAGGTCACCTTCCATGAGGTGGCATCTGTGGGACATGAGGAGTGAGTTCGGTGCTTGAGGGACGAACGGATCGGGGTGCGGTCCCGCACCCCGACGTTCACACGTATGATGAAGTCAATCGTGATGTTCTTCGGGTACTCGAAACCCCGGGTAAAGCCTGGTGGGCACTTCTCGCTGTGGCTGCTGCAGGTGTGGTGCTTTTCTTTGGCGCCTGGGGTTGGCAAATCTATAAGGGTATCGGGGTCAGCGGCCTCAACTCACCGGTCGGGTGGGGCGTCTATATCACAACATTTGTATTCTGGGTCGGTATTGCGCACTCAGGGACGCTGATTTCAGCGATTCTTTTTCTGTTTCGGGCCCCGTGGCGGCAATCAATTTATCGCGCTGCTGAGGCGATGACGGTGTTCGCCGTTATGACTGCAGGTCTGTTCCCACTAATTCACGTTGGGCGACTCTGGCACGCGTATTGGCTGATTCCATATCCAAACTCCCGCTTCCTATGGCCTAATTTTAAGTCACCACTGGTTTGGGATGTATTTGCGATTACTACCTACTTTACGGTATCGGCGACGTTTTTCTACTTAGGCGCAATTCCAGATATTGCAGCAGCCCGAGACCGAGCAACCGGCTTGAGGAAGAAGTTTTACCAAGTGATCTCACTAGGATGGCAAGGCACTGACTCTCAGTGGCACCACTTCGGGAAGGCGTACATCTTTTTAGCTGCACTAGCCGCACCCCTCGTGCTCTCTGTGCACTCGGTTGTGTCTTGGGACTTTGCTATGACGATCGTGCCAGGATGGCACGCTACAATTTTCGCTCCCTACTTTGTTGCTGGTGCGATTTTCTCAGGCGTGGCGATGGTCATCACGCTCGTCGTGCCCATCAGGAAGATTTTTGGTCTTGAGGCATACCTCACGACGAAGCATTTCGATGCGATGGCGAAGTTGTGTTTACTCACTTCGCTGATCGTACTTTACGCGTACATGTCTGAGTTTTTCCTAGCTTGGTATAGCGGAGAAGAGATAGAGAGGACTGCATTCTGGAATCGTCTTTTTGGTGACTATTGGTGGGCAACATGGACGATGCTGATTTGTAATGGATTCGTTCCGGTCATGCTTTGGTTTAGACGTATCAGGCACTCAATCCCAGCGCTCTTTGTGATCTCGATTTTCATTAATATTGGAATGTGGTTTGAGCGTTATGTGATCGTCGTTACTTCACTGCACCACGAGTATGAGCCGTTTGCGTGGGGTATTTATCGCCCATCATTGACGGAAATGGCGCTTCTTGTGGGCAGCTTCTGTTGGTTCGGATTCTGGTTTCTCCTTTTCACCAGACTCTTGCCGCCGATCGCAATTGCTGAGCTCAAGGAAGTCCTTCCTGCGCCTACACGAAAGAAGACCGGGGAGGCCTATTGATGGAAAATGCTACAGGCCTACTTGCCTCGTACGAATATCTTGACTCCACGGTTGATGCAATCAAGGCACTCAAGAAGGCTGGATTCGAGACGGTTAAGGCGTACTCCCCTTACCCGGAACACCATATTGAAGACGCACTCGGTTACGGACAGAGCCCGGTGCGTGTTTGGACACTTGTTAGCGGATTGACCGGCACGGCAACAGGGTTCGCGCTAACCACCTGGACGTCGATGGATTGGCCATTAGTTGTCGGCGGCAAACCGATCGTGTCTATCCCCGCCTACATAATCATCGCATTCGAAATGACGATCTTATTTGGTGCGCTTGGTACGATCATTGGGCTCTTCGTTCTCAGTCGTCTCCCGTCCATCAAGCCGACAGTTGTATACGATCCCGAATTCAGCTCAGGACGCTATGGGGTTTATGTCGAAGGCAATCACCAGAGCCTAGAAGAGGCGCGGCAGATCATGAACGAACAACAGCCCATTGAACTTAGAGAGGGCGAGCTTGATGACTAGCTCATGGCTGCCCCGAGCATTTTTTGCGGTGCTAGCAATTGTTGCGTTAAGCGGCTGTAAGCCGCTCGATGACGCTATGGTGCTCATTTTCGGCAGGTCAATGCGTGATCAGCGTTCTTTCGACCCATATGAGAACACGCAACCCTCACCCGAAAACTCTATCTCATTTTCCTCAGGAAACTATCCAACAGACTTCGGCGTTGTGAACATCGGACAGCCCGAGGGAGTGAGCGTCCCAAGGTTTACCCAGGCGGACCTCGGTCTTCCGGGTATTGGTAGCTCGGTTGTTCAAGGGCTTAGTAATCCACTTGATCCAACCGATCCTCGATCAAGAGAGAGAGGTGCGGAACTGTATACAAGGTTCTGCACAGTTTGCCATGGAGAGGATGGGGTTGGCGCAAACGCATCCATCGCTGACAAACACCCTATGCTACCTGCGTACAACCTCTCGGGTGCTCAGGTAGCGGCATACAGTGACCAGTACCTTTATGCCATGATCCGTGTGGGGCGTGGACTGATGCCAGAGTATGGCAGTCGAATCACTCACTTCGATCGTTGGAGCATTGTGAACTACGTGAGGGAACTCCAACTGCAAGCGGGGAATGCGCCGGAGAATGGCATGTCCGGTGATAATCCCCCGGCAGGAGAATAGGGATGGCCCATATTCACGTGCCGGATGAAATTTCAGTGCGCCATCTTCCTCACTCAAGGAAAGCCAATCTTTTGATTGGTGCATTCATCGTGGTGGGGCTTGTATCGTTCGTGATGAGATTGCTGCAGGACCCCCAAGCCGCCTGGATTAGCTACATCACGAACTGGCTGTACTTCACGAGCGTGTCCATGGGTGGCCTTTTGCTCGCGATTGCAACCTGGATTACAAAGGCAAAATGGAACTGGTCTATACGTCGGATTAGCCAGTCTTTTGTTGCATTTCTTCCGTTCTCTTTCTTGCTCATGCTACCCATGCTGAGCCTTGGCGAGAGCTACTTCCCATGGATTGAGATGATGGCGGACGACCCTGTCGTCCAGAACAAGGCAGCATACCTCAACATGCCATTCTTGATTACTAGGAACGTTCTTGGGCTTGCCCTCCTCTTCGGGGTGGCACTGTACTTCGTCTACCTCGCTCTACGCCCTGATATGGGCCTTAGTGCCCAGCAGCTTACTGAAGGCAAAAGGAGTGAAGCTTGGCAAGCTAGGCTGACACGGGGCTGGATGGGTCAAGAAAAGGAGGAGGTCCGTAGCTACAAGCGCATGACTGTGATTGCCCCAGCGTTTGTGATCATTTATGCGGTAGTCATGACAATGTTGAGCTACGACTGGGTCATGTCCCTGGAGCCACACTGGTTCAGCACGATGTTTGGTCCCTGGTTTTTCATGGGAGCGTTCTGGGTTGGTATAGCTGCGACAGCGCTCTGGAGTGTATACCTGAGGACACAGCATGAGGATTTTCACAGGAATATTGGTCTGCAGCAACGCCACGACATAGGGAAGTTGGCTTTCGCATTCTGTGTCTTTTGGACCTACCTATTCTTTAGCCAATATATAGTCATCTGGTATGGTAAGCTTCCGTGGGAGCAAGCATGGATCATTAGGCGCTCCGATGAAGTTTGGGGCGGTCTGTCGGGACTGGTCATTCTCCTGTGTTTTGTAATTCCCTTTGCAGGGCTCATTGGGAGAAAACCTAAGACGAAGCCAGTGCTCTTGGCTTTTTTCACCTCAGTCATTCTTGTTGGAATGTGGCTTGAAAGGTACGTAATGCTTGCTCCGTCGCTCCACCATGGAGGAGATCCAGTCTTCACGATTTGGCAGCCTCTCATAGGGCTGATGTTCTTAGGTTTGTATCTGGGGTCGGTGAGATGGTTTCTTTCAACGTTTCCGGCAATACAGGTATGGCAACCGATGGTCGACCCTGAGACTAGAGAAGCCGAAATACCCGTGGGTCTTGCTGCTGAATAGCAGCTATCGAATTAGAGTTCCAGGGAGCATCAAGGGGCTGGTACGCAACCATGATGGAAAAAGTTGATGCGTTGTCTTAACCCACTAATTCCCGAAGTATCTCTTCATGAAGGATCCCGTTCGAACTGACCCCTGACCCTCCATGGATCGTTGGCTGTCCCTGAAGTGTTGTGAAGCGACCACCCGCTTCTGTCAGGATCGTAAGAAAAGGTCCAGCATCCCAGGGTGCCATTATTGGATCTACTTGTGCCTCTATTCTTCCTGTCGCAACAAGTGCATGTCCGTAACAGTCCCCCCAGGTGCGAGAGAAAGCAGCACGCTGTTGTAGCCGTCTCCAACCGATCCCTTCGGGGCGGGCTAGGATCCTCTCGATGTCAGTCGTACAAACAACGGCTTGCGGCAGTGAGCTGACGGATGACACACAGCATAACTCACCATTCCACGTGCAACCGTGACCTGCTCCTGCTGCCACCGTCTCTTCGAGAGCTGGAAAATGAGCAACCCCAACAACACTCTCACCGTCTACCTCTACGGCGATAAGGACCCCGAACAAAGGGACTCCCCTAGTAAAAGACCGAGTGGCATCTATTGGATCGAGAATCCATCGGACTCGGGCACCTTCATTGGACTCGCCGAATTCCTCACCGAGAATTGAATCCCTCGGGAATCGCTCCTCGATTTTCTGTCGAATCAATTCTTCAGCCTTGCGGTCAGCAACGGTGACAGGAGAACCATCTTTTTTAGCATCTGCATCGACGATGCCGCCGAAGTACTCTAGAGTGAGTGCCCCCGCCTCATGTGCTAGCTCGACGGCAAAATCTAACAACTCACGAATCTCGCTAGTACCTAGTTTGTCATTCACTAGAATTGAGGGTCAGGGCATCGAATGCTGTTCTGGAAACTAGATTCAAGGAGTTGTATCTGGATCATGTCCGACTTGCTTTCGGTTGATGTAGTGATCGATTTCGTAACCGATTGCCCCGAGAAGTCGAGCTTCTCGTAGGTCAGGCGTAGCACGTGATACGATCGTACGGATCGTACGCATTACTGCTGAAGGCTCTCGGGCCTTGAAGAACTCGATGCGATGCAGCCCCGTCTCTATGGCAGCGTAGGTCTCTTCGAGCTCGTCCTGAGTTGGGGGGCGGCTTGCTCGGCGCCCTTGGGGCAGGGAGTGTTCGCCACCACCTACAGCGAGGAAGATTTCGTAAGCAGCTACAAGACAAGCTTGGGCCAGGTTAAGACTAGGGTGTTCCGGGTCGGTTGGGATGACCATCACCGCATGGCAAAGATCCAGAGCTTCATTTGTGAGACCTCGGTCTTCACGACCGAGGATGATCGTCACTGTGCCTGTTGCTGCTCGCTCCACCAGGAGGGATCCAGCCTCACGCGGCCTGATGTAATTTCGCCCAGCAGTTCTTGCCCGCCCGGTTGTGCCCAAGATAAAGGAAGCATCACCTACAGCATCCTGCAGCGTAGTGTGTAGCGTCGTCGCGCTGATGAGGTCTGCACTGCGGTGAGCGATCCCTTCGATG
>Ga0208747_1000491_pt1 | contig 11984 bp, 13 predicted proteins | sample Knorr_S7_td_AAIW_FD_185597 | JGI IMG/M metagenome (GOLD analysis project Ga0208747, IMG submission 185597) | Marine microbial communities from Southern Atlantic Ocean transect - Knorr_S7_td_AAIW_ad_750m_LV_A (SPAdes) (version 2) | ecosystem: Environmental > Aquatic > Marine > Oceanic | place...
TTTGTTCGACATGAAGCAGCAATTGCGTTAGGTGTAATGGGTTCTAAGAAAGCACGTGAAACTCTTGAAAAGGCATTAGATGATCCTGATGAACCAGTGAGAGACTCTGCAGTTGTTGCGTTGTCTAATCTAGAGTTTATGGAAAAGTTGAGTAAGAACGAAAAATTTGCAAAACTAACTGGCGGCTAAAGTCTACTTACTATAGTTCCATTTTGTGCTGATTCAAACTTGTATATGTTTTCTACAGCAGAATCATCAAAGATTTCTGCATCATGAGTTATGATAATGAATTGCATTGATGAATCATCATCTTTCAGATTTGTTAGTTGAGATAGAACATTTACAAGAGATTTTCTACGTTCACTATCTAAGTGGGCCGTTGGTTCGTCAAGTATCATAAAATTAAGATTTGATGCACCTAGAAGATGTGACATACCAAGTCTTAGTGCTAAAGCAACACTTACCTGTTCTCCACCACTAAGTGATTCAAGATCAAGTACAGTATTTCTAGAATAACACGAAATGTTCACATCGCGTGTTTTTTCTGACAAGGAAATTCTTTGTATCTTTGTGTTAAGTTTCTCTAGATATTCTGATGCCTTTTGTGAAATTATCTCTAATGCCCACGAACGAAGGCTTTTGCCTACTGGGCCATCTCTATTGTAAACATTCTCCTGAATACGTTCAAGCTCCATAACATATCCATTAACATGCTTTAGTTCTGCTAATGTGGAACTCAGTTTTTCCAATTCTATCTTTGTTGCCTTGATATTTCCAGAAATCTCTCCATATTCCTGATTAATCTGGCTCAATTTACTTACAGAAGCGTCTCTAGATTTTATGTTTCTGAGAAATTGTTGCTGATCAAAACCCTTGGTCGATTTTTCAAGCGAAACAATATTCTCATAGATAGTTTTTGCATGAGAATCCAGGCTAGCAGTTTCTACCAACTGACCAGAATTGACTGTAAGTGGTATTTTTTGCATTTGTTTTACTTTCATCTTGATTTCTGCAACAATTTCATCTAACTGTGATTCGTTCTTAATTTTGTACGTACTAAGAATTGTTTCAGCCTTTTTGGATTCTTCTAGCTCATCAGTAAGACTGTCAATGTTTTTTTCAAGTTCATCTTTTTCATTTTCTAATTGAGTAATTTTTTTTTCTATTTCCTGAATTTCGTCTTCTATATGCTTTTTTTGGAATAATGGCTTGAGATGGTCTACTGATGAATCACATACAGGACATTTTCCATCCTTCAGCACCAATTTTTTAGCAAGTTCTCCGTGTTCTTCAAGTCTCACTTGCTTTTTCACCAAATCACTTAGTTCAGACTCGGTATCCATGACTTTTTTCTGAATTTTATTAATTTCTAATTCAATTTCATTTTTATTTTTAGATAATCCAAAGCATGGTGTACATTCGTTTACAATTTCTTCTTTTTCAGCAACTTCCTTTTTGATTGATTTTATAATATTCATTGCATATTCTTTCCATTCCTTTTTCCTCGATTCTAGATCCTTTAGATGTGATTCTTTTGCTGAATCATCCTGAATTTGTTTTTCAAGTTTTGATATCAATGATTCTTGTTTTTTCTTTTCCACATTAAGATGTTCTAGTTTTGGCTGTGCATTTTCTGATTCATTTTCATATTCAATGATTTTATTTTCAATAAGCTGAATTTGTGTATCGTCATAACCAAATTTTTCCTGTATAAACGTCCTAAATTCTCTTTGTACAGTTCTCATTGATGCTAGTGCAGTGTCTAACTTATCAATACCAATTATTGTGTTTAGTAATTCCTTGAACTCTTTTGGTTTTGCTTTGATGATTGAACTAAGTTCACCTTGTTGAACGATAGATGCAATCTTTAATTTTTCAAAATCCATCCCAAGTGTTTCCTCAACATGCTTGGTCATTGATTCTCCAAACTGTTTTCTCTCTCCTTCTGCAATTGGAATTAATTTTCCATCTACATCCTCTGCAAACTGTGCAGTAAGTGTTCCTTTAGAATCAATTTTTCTTATTGCCTGATAATTTTTTCCATTGGCTGAAAATTCAATTTTTGCAAATCCTTGATTTGCCCCCCTTCTAATCAGTCCTTTGTTATTCTTTCTTGTATGTTCCCCAAATAGTGAAAATGTAATTGCATCTATGATGCTTGATTTTCCTGCGCCATTATCACCAACAAATACTGTCGCATCATTATCAAATCCTAATTTTGTATTAGAATGTGCTAGAAAATCAACTAGCTCTATGCTACGAATCATTTTTTATTCTCCTTGAACTGCTCAAAATTTTCAATTACTAGCTGTGTGGCTTGTTCCAATTGATTTTCTGACAGTAGAGGAAGCAAATCATTTACAGCAAAATTAGCAAGTTTCTCCGATTTCAGTGCATTTACTGCAAGTTTGAATAGTTCTTCATCTATTCGTGCAGGTCTGTTTAGTAGAACTGATGATGCATCTTCATTTTGTAGCATCTTCCATGAACAATGTAGTGTTTGTGGAATTATCTGAGAAATTTTTGTCTGTACTACGTCTCTTTCAATATCTTTGCCAATAATTTTAATCTCCACCAATGGTTTTTTGTCAAACGTAGATATTTTTTCTAAGATTTCAGATATTGAAATATCCAAGTCTTTGGCTTCTATTTTTGTAGAAAATTGTGGTCTGGTATCTAGTTTTATCCAGTTTGGTTTTGCCTCTTGCGATGAAATATCTACTTCAAAAAATCCTTTTTCGGTTTCTTTTATTCCTTCACTAGTTGTCATCTCTGTTGATCCAGGATATGCAAGAGGTCCACCCAACAGTTGAAACTGTTTTACAAATTTATCATGCAGATGTCCCATTGCATAGTAAGTAAAGTTCTTTGGCAAATCTGAAGAATTTAATTCCCCAGCAAATTGGTTTATCTCAGTAATTCCTTGGTGTAACACTAGAATATTGTGACCGTTATGTTGTTTTGCGAGAGTATCAACATCCCTAAATTTTTCTTCAAACGTTTGAGTCTCATTCTTTCTTATTTTGTCAAATCCTATAATCATTACATCCTTATGATATACAGGTTCACCTCTTCCTACATACTTTGAAAATTCCAGATTATGGTACACATAAGGTACAGGTGTAGCACGCATTCTACTGATATCATGTTCACCTAGAATGAAAAATGATTCAATCGAGTTTTGTTTTAGTCTCTTGAGTGCATTTGCCATTTGTAAGATTGCTGCACCGCTTGGATTTGGCGTATGAAAGATATCACCTGCAAATATTACAAAATCCACATGATCCTTTATTGAGATGTCAATTGCTTGGTTGAATGAATCATAGATATCCTGTTCTCGTTCTTCTAAACCATATTGTTGTAATCCCAAATGTGTATCGGAGATATGTGAAAATAACATTTCAATCCATCAAAAGATCTTTTTGAACCAGAGCTTGACTTGAATTTGTTCCAGCACTTTCGATTTTTTTTGCAACAGCCCATTCATCAACTGCGTTTTGATCAGAACCGATTTTCTTTCCTTTCATTTCATCTATATGTACTATAGCAGGAAGGTTTACCCATTGCCCAACAAGAACCGCATCACCAATATTCAGTGATGTGAGCTGTCCAATGAATTCTCTACTAATGGATTCAGCGGCAGATGCAATCTGTCTCTGGTCATCCTCCTGCACAATCTTCATTACTGCAAGCGAGCCCATCTGGCTTAGGACATTAGCCTCAATATCTCTAGGTCGTTGTGATACTATTCCTAGGCCAAGACCAAACTTCCTTCCTTCCCGAGCAATCTTTGCTACCCAGTACTTTGCCTTTGCATCCTCATTTTTGGGAATGAATACGTGTGCCTCTTCAATTATTACGAAAATAGAAGTATTGAATCTGTAACTTCTCTTTGATTTTACTTTTCCACCCTTTGCATTTACAGCAGCCTTTCTATCTGCTAAAAGTTCCTGTAAATAATATGCAAGTGCAACATTTGCCTGTCTGTCCGTGAACTCTGATACGTTTAGAATATTCAACCTTCCTTCTTTGATAAGCCCTACTGGATTTGACATGTCAGGATCTAAAATTTCAGACGCTCTATGTCTAGCATCATCAATTTTGTCTTGAACTCTATCAGCAGAATGTCTATCTTCCTTTCTGTCAGGATTTGCACCGATATACTGAACTTGAGAATCTAATGCTTCCCAGAAGTTTGCAGATTCTTTTACTTCTGGCGTAAATGCAAGTCGTAGAACCCTTTGCTGTATATCAGCACCCTCCCTAATTTCTAGCACATCTGCAAGTGTATCTGCCTCTAGCAATCTAGGGTTAATTTTAGCGTCAATCACGTTCATTTTTGGAAAATCCAATCCAGAATAATCATTATGATAGTCGAAGATAATCACAGTTCCATCAAGTTTTGCAATTTGTTTTGCAAGTAGTGTTACCAAGTTACTTTTTCCCATTCCTGTCATTGCAAGAATTCCAAGATGTCTTGAAACAATCTTGTTCAGGTTAATCAACGAGTTGATTTCTGGATTTCTTAAAAGATTACCAATCTTTATCCACTCTTTATTTTCTGGTCCAAATATTTGCCCAAGGTCATCTTTTGTTGCTTTGATAATTTCAGTTCCTGGTATTGGTGGTACAGCAGGAAGTATTGCCTTACCTTTTTGCAGTGATTCCAAAAATCCTAGAATCCTAATCATTGCAGTGTGACTCTTATCTCGTTTGTTGAGTACTGCAACTTCAATGCTTTCTACAGTCTCGTCGTAATTTTTCACATCAGCGAGTGCCGCACTTGAAACAATTGATTTCTCAACCAGACCAACAATTTTTCCTTCCTTCGAATTTATGATAACATATTCACCTATTGGCAGTGATCTAGATGTTTGTGCAGTTACTATGGTGGGTTTTGACTCACCAATAACAAATCCTAATGTCATCCTAAAATCTCCCTCGAACCAATCTCATTTGACAGTCCATGAATGCTAGCAAGCTTTGTCAAATCTTTGCCTGAGATCTTACAGTTGTTATGAGCAAGTTTTAGTGCGTATGGATACCCACCGATACTATTTTTTAGAATCTTGTTTAAAATTAACTTAAAATCATCATTGGTATAACCAGAACCTAAAAGCTCAATCTTAATCAGTGGTAATGATTCTGATAATCTAGCAAAAACTGATGAGATGATCATATCGTTTCCAAATTTTGAATCCTCATGAATTTTACTAAATCCAGAAGAAGTTGTTGCATGATTATAATAGAATATGTCACCAGCAATTGGTTCCAAATCTTCAAATTGCTTTTTAGTATTAGAAGTTTTTGAGATAAATACGACATTATTATTTTTTGTAATTATATTTACAAGTGAGTTTGCTAATGATTTCTGTCTTGTTAGAAATTGTGAATAAAGTGATCCATCCATTAATACCAAATCAGCTTCATCAACTGATTCTTGACAAGCATTTATCTCCATCTTGCTTGCAAGTGATGCAAGTTCTGGATTAGAATTTAGACCATGTTCATGCAAATCAACTAGAATCTCACCATCCGATTTGACAGAAACTGCGGTGACTGCCCATAATTCTGCACCCTGAAATTTTGTACTATTGAAACTACTATCAATACCAGCAGCTATGACATCTTGTTTTGTAGGTGAAAAATCTATCCAATTTACTTTTGCCTGTTTGACGATCTGTTCAAATTTTGGACCCTTCAAAATTGACAGCGTCTCGTCGCGTTTTTTGATTGCATCCTTCAGAACACTGTTTAGCACATAGCAAAATTGGTTTTATCGAATATGAATATTGGGGTGTAAAACTTGCTGACTCAAGATCTAATTGGAGCTATAATCTCCTAGAATCAATAGATCCTATTTTTGTTCGAGCTTGGCTAATCGCTTCTCAATTTCCAGCAGTTTATGAATAATGATTATGTGGGTTTTTTTCGCGTCGATTCCTACTGGGCTATCTTCACTACTGATGATTTTAGCAATTTCAGCCTTTTCGTCACTATCAACTTCAAGTTCCATTTCTATCGTTCGTGATTACAGTATTAAAATATTGTAAGAATTGTCTATTGTATGCTGTTTTATGACAAATAATTGCCTATTGGCTATGGTTTAATTATAATCATAATTGCATTTTATCGATTTGAAAAGAATTGGATTATTGGGATGTGGTGCAATAGGAACGCAGATAGCACTTGCAATTGATTCAGGAAAAATTCCTGCTATACTTACCCATGTATATGATATCAAAAGATCACAGGCTGACAATCTCGTTTCGAAACTTCAGCAAAAGCCTGAAGTTGTTGCTAACTCTCATTTACTTTCTTCAAACCCACTTGATTTGGTAGTGGAGGCCGCATCACAGGATGCAGTGCGAAATGATGCTGTGAGCATATTACAGAACAAAAAAGATTTGATGATAATGTCAGCAGGAGCTTTACTGGATGAATCTGTCTTTGAAGTGATATCTGATGCTTGTAAAGACTTTGGCAAAACTGTATACCTTCCATCCGGCGCAATAGCTGGTCTTGACGCATTAAAGGCGGTAAAAGATGATCTAGAATCAGTTATGCTTGTTACGACAAAAAATCCGGCATCATTTATTGGCGCACCATTTTTTGACAGTTCTGATATTAACCCAGATAAAATTTCAGAACCTACAATTCTTTTTGATGGTGTGGCTAAAGACGTAATATCATTATTTCCTAAAAATGTTAACGTATCTGCACTTCTGAGTTTAGTGGGTTTAGGGAGTAAGAATACAAATGTTAGAGTTATCGCTGATCCTAACACAAATAAAAACACACATCAAATTAATGCACAAGGAAAGTTTGGCAAGATTTCCATGACTGTTGAAAATATTCCAGATGTCACAAACCCAAAAACAAGCAGACTAGCCATTCTTTCTGCTATAGAACTTTTAAGACAAATTTGTAGTAAAGGGCTTGAGATAGGAACGTAAATGGCAAAATTTGCCCACATGACTGATTTTGAAGACAAATTTATGTCACAACATTATCCTTTAAATTGTAATATTAGTTCAATTTCTTAGTTATGTTAAAAGATGAAGTTCTAAAGCTAAAGAAGGAAAAGGATGTAGTTATACTTGCACATAACTATCAGATCCCTGAAGTTCAAGATGTGGCTGATTTTGTAGGAGATTCGCTCGGTCTATCAAGGCAAGCTGCTAAGGTGAAGCAAAAAACAATTCTATTTTGTGGTGTACATTTTATGGCTGAAACTGCTGCGATTATCAGTCCTAGTAAAAGAGTTTTGATTCCTGATCTCGAAGCCGGATGTTCATTATCAGATTCTATAACTGTAGTTCAGCTAAGAAAGTGGAAAAAAGAACACCCAGACGCCATAACGGTTGGCTATGTTAATACAACTGCCGAAATAAAATCAGAGCTTGATTATTGTTGTACTTCTTCAAATGCAGTAAATATTGTCAACGCAATTCCTAAGGACAAGGAAATCCTGTTTTTACCAGACATGTTTTTGGGTTCTTATGTGTCAAAGATGACTGGTAGAAAGAATATGCAAATATGGGCGGGAGAATGTCATGTTCATGCCGGAATCACTCCTGATGATATAGAGAAAAAACTAACTGAATTGAAAAATGCTGAATTTATCATCCATCCAGAATGCAGTTGCACTACACCAATGATGTATGACATGGCGGCTGGTAATTACAAAAATCATCAAGTTCAAATTCTTTCAACTGAAGGAATGATGAATCATGTTTCCAAATCAGATTCACAGCAATTTGTTATTGCAACAGAAACTGGAATATTGTATCGAATGAGGCAGAAAAATCCGGAAAAAACATTCATCCCAGCTTCAGAAAACGCAGAATGTGAATACATGAAGATGATTACACTAGACAAAGTGTATCGCTCATTATATGACGAAAAATACGAAGTTAAGGTACCAAAAAAAATAGCTGACAAGGCTAGTTTATCAATTGAAAGGATGCTTTCAATCAGCTAAAATCTAAACTTCAAGGCTAAGGTCTAAACCTTTGACAGAATTTGTAATGGACCCAACAGAGATCATATCAACACCAGTTTTTGCATATGCAGTTATGTTTTTGGCATTTATTCCACCGGACGCCTCCAACTGTACTTTACCACGCAATTTTTTCCTTTCAAGTGAATCTATAGTTTTTTTAATTTGTGTAGGTGAAAAGTTATCTAACATAACTATTGTGGCACCACATTTTGCGGCAAGTATAGAATCATTTTGATTTTCAACTTCAACCTCCACACGTTTATGTTTTCTTCGTGCTTTTTTGATAATATCTTCCATCGAGTTAGATAACAAAAGATGATTATCTTTGATCATTATCATGTCATTTAGTGATAGTCTATGTTTGTATCCACCTCCAATTCTCACTGCCTCTTTGTCAAAATATCGAAGACCGGGAGCAGTTTTTCTCGTAGAGTAAAGCTTTGTTTTTTTACTGAATTTTTTGATTTGTGTGACCAAGAAATTTGTTTGTGTAGCAATTCCACTCATTCTTGATAGTAGATTTAGTACTGTTCTTTCACACGATAGAATATCTCTCGAATTTCCTGAAATTTGTAAAATTTTTTGGTTTGCTCTCACTTTGGAACCATCTGTTTTAAACGATTTAACATGTATTCTTTTTAATTTAAAAATATCTTTGGCAAATTTAATACCAGCAATCATTCCATCATCTCTTGAAATTATTTGAGCGTTAATTTTTTGATTTGGTAATAAGGCACTAGTTATATCATAAGAGTGTGCATCTTCAGCCAGGAATCTGAGTAATTCTTTTTTTACATTAATAACCAATTTAGGTTACCTTGAGTGCATATTTTCCTTTTACAGATATTCCCAAGGTACTGGCGATCCTAGATCCTTCTGGATTGACAATCAGAACTACTCCCTGCCAGTCAGGTGTGAGATCTGAAGACTTGCATACTGGGCAAACTTTGCCAACAGTGACAAATTTACATTTTCGACATGCCATTTCTCTAACCATATTATTTCTCCTGTGATTTTTCTTTTTCTTTTTCTTTGCTCTTTTCTTTTACTTTCACTACGTTTTCTTTTTCTTGTGGAGCATTACTATTTTTTAATTCTTCTTTGATCCAATCAGGTGCACCAAGGAATGGCTGTCTACATGTAATTCCAATTTTACCCATAGTTGCAGCCTTACCAAGTGAAACTGCAGTTATTCTAGTTCTTATTGTTGATCCAACCTTTAGAGTTCTACCACTTTGATTAGCTAGTATAATACCGGCTGCTACATCACTTTTGAGATAATCATCCATAACTTGTGATAAGTGTAATAATGCATCAGTAGGACCAATTCGAACAAAAGCACCAAATTCAGTAATATCAACAATTTCACCATTCACAATTTCTTGTAACTTTGGATAAAATGTTAAAGCATCAAATGTCACACGATGAAACGTTCCACCATTACCAGCAATTACTTTTCCCATTGGATCAACTTTTGCATCTAGTATCATGATTATGTACCCAAGGTTAGAATTTACCATGCTTTCATATTTTGATTTGAGTATGTTGATAGCTGCTTTTTTCAGTGACGTGCCAAAAAGAACAGGTGGAATTCTAACAACATCACCTAGGGTAGAAATAGAAAACACTTCGAAATCATTGACGATTTTCAATTTATGAACCTTTGGGTAAATTTTCATGTATTTCTATGCAAAATGGCAATTTGAGAAGATGAGAGTAGGATTATGAAATTAAGCCAAGCTAAATCAGCCTATCTTTAAATAAAGTTCTGGTCAATTTCGCATATGATTGGTATTGATGATGTTTTAAACAAATTAACAACTGTTATTGATCCTGATCTCAAAAAAGATATAGTTTCAATGGGAATGATCAAAGACCTAGAGCTAAAGTCTGGGAATCTAAAGTTCACACTTGAGCTTACCACACCAGCATGCCCATTTAATGATGAGATAGAGCAAGATGTACGTAATGCAATAAAAGAACTTGATGAAATCAAGAACTTTGACATGAATGTAACTGCAAAAGTAATGGAAGGAAGATCATTAGATGCGGACGAATTTTTGAAAGGTGTTAAAAATATAGTTGCTGTTGCAAGCGGAAAGGGTGGAGTTGGAAAATCTACTGTTGCATTGAATCTTTCATTAGCACTTGCAAAAACTGGAGCTAAAGTTGGATTGTTAGATGCTGACATCTACGGTCCAAGTATACCATTAATGCTTGGAATGAAGGGAATTATGATGGAGGTGGATGATAAACAAAAGAAGTTAATCCCACCAGAATCAAATGGTATCAAGGTTGTGTCTTTTGGTTTTTTTGCAGAGCAAGAACATCAAGCAGCGATTTACAGAGGTCCAATTATATCTGGAATTGTAAAACAGTTTTTAGTTGATACTCTTTGGACTGATTTGGATTATCTAATTGTGGATCTACCACCTGGTACTGGTGACATACCATTAACATTAGCCCAAACAATTCCAATTACAGGAATACTTGTTGTCACAACTCCTCAAGATGTTGCCAGTAGTGTAGCAGTTAAGGCAATTGGAATGTTTGATAAACTTAATGTTCCAATGTTAGGAGTTGTTGAAAATATGAGTTACTTTGAATGTTCAAAATGTAATGAAAAACATCACATATTTGGAAAGGGTGGGGCAGAAAGAATTAGCGAAAAACATAACATTCCTTTCCTTGGTGCGATACCACTTAATTCTGGAATTATGGAAGGTTCTGATTTAGGTAAACCAATCATGCTTACACAACCAGATTCACCAAGCGCAAAAGCATTTACTTCAACTGCCAAAAATATTGCAGCGCAGTGTAGTATTGTTGCTGCAAAGCTACAAGAGGAAATGCAGAAAGAAGAAGTGCCCACAACTAGTTAGGATTTCTTGAAACTTCCTGAAAACCTTCGTGAAGATCTTAAGATACCGTTAGGGGATTTAATCAACGACATAGATGTAAATAATAAAAACATTCAAACCAAAATTAATCCAAAATCAATTATAATTACAGTAGGCGATAAAACAACTGAAAACATCATAAGCTTAGGCATTAGACCACAAATTCAAATAATTGATGGTCTTGAAAAACGGAATCAACGTGACATTCCTTTAGATGATAAAATAAGCACTGTACTTACCTGTAAAAACCCACCAGGTGAAATAACACAAGAAAGTATACAAACAATACAAAAGGCATTTTCATCTGATCCACCAATTAGAATAATTGTAGATGGAGAAGAAGACCTTCTTGTTATACCTGCATGCATCGCAGCACCTGAGAATTCTGTAGTCATGTATGGTCAACCTAATGAAGGCTTGGTAATTGTTCATGTCACACCTGAAATACGGGAGAAGGTTCAAAAAATACTTGATGTAATGAATTAGGGGTATGATGAGACGGTGGCTGTATGAATTATGATTACACTACTAAACTCTGACCCTACTCTGTAAACCTAAACTCAGATCGAAATAACAATTGACATTATATGATAAACCATAATCCAAAGATATGTTCTCATGAAGTTAGATCCTGACCTGAGACTAAGAATTTATGAAATGATTGGAATTTATGCTAGCCGTTTTTCTATCCCTGAACCAAAAATTCTTCTGACTACACGCGAGGTTCTTGATATGCCAAGAGAGATAACTGAAGGTGCTAGGACTTCAGCATACAAGTATCTGGGTCTTTCGTATAACAATCAGAGTCTAATATTCATCAATGTCAGGAAAATTTCTGATGAGAAGACTCTGGAAAATACGATCGTTCATGAGCTGATCCATCAAAGATTCCCATATCTTAGCCATGGAAAGAGGTTTAGCAAACTTGTTAGGCAGGGCTTACAAGGAAAGAAGTTTCTACCATATCAAAAAAGAAAATAAATTGACTAAAAATTTTTGCTTGATGATTTATATTTACAACAATTTCGTTTTTCAATTATAAGATGGCATTTCAAGATACTTTACCTCTACCATTAGAG
>Ga0208747_1000492_pt1 | contig 11975 bp, 9 predicted proteins | sample Knorr_S7_td_AAIW_FD_185597 | JGI IMG/M metagenome (GOLD analysis project Ga0208747, IMG submission 185597) | Marine microbial communities from Southern Atlantic Ocean transect - Knorr_S7_td_AAIW_ad_750m_LV_A (SPAdes) (version 2) | ecosystem: Environmental > Aquatic > Marine > Oceanic | place...
TCGAAAGCCGCTGACATCAAGGCTCGCGTGTAGGGGTGTGTCGGGTTGTCGAAGATCGTGTCTGCATCTCCCTGTTCCACCACTTTGCCCTGACGCATCACAATGATGTGGTCACTCAAGGCCCGGATCACCTTTAAATCGTGGCTAATAAATAAGTAGGCCAACCCATGGTCATGTTGTAGTTTTTGTAGCAGATTGATCATCTGCGCCTGTACCGAGCGGTCCAGAGCTGAGGTCGGCTCGTCCAACACCAGCACCTCAGGCTGCATGATCATCGCTCTGGCCAGAGCGATCCTCTGTCGCTGGCCGCCTGAGAATTCATGGGGATAACGGTGTCGGGTGGCGGGATCAAGGCCCATTTCCTCAAGCACCTGGATGACCTTTTCCTGTTGTTCTGTTGGGTTGCCGATGTCATGCGCGACTAGGCCTTCGGCGATGATCTGACCCACTGAAAGACGTGGACTAAGACTGCCGAAAGGATCCTGAAACACGACCTGTATCTGGCGACGCAGTGGTTTCAGGGACCGTTGGCGCAAACCCTGAAGCGGGCGGCCGAGCAGTTCGATCTCACCCCGCGATGAGATCAGCCGCAGCAGTGCCAGGGCGAGCGACGTCTTGCCGGAACCACTTTCGCCCACCACACCAACAGTTTCACCCACCCGGATGGTTAGATTCACATCGTCGGTGGCTTTGATATGATCAACGGTTTTCCGCAGGACACCCTTTTTGATCGGAAACCAGACCTGAATTTTTTTGCCTTGCAGCACCACCGGTGCGTTCTCTGGGATGGAGCGGGATCGCGGCTGCGGTTCCGCCGCAATGAGTTGCTGCGTATAGGGCTGCGCGGGCGCACGGAACACCGAAGCAGTATCGCCGTCTTCGATAATACGCCCTGCTTGCATGACATAAACCCGCTCTGCTGTTTTTCTCACCACGTCCAGATCATGGGTAATGAGCAGTACGCTCATCCCGGAGTGCTCTCTCAATTCGGTAATTAGTTCGAGGATCTGGGCCTGGGTGGTGACGTCTACTGCCGTCGTCGGTTCATCGGCAATGAGCAGATCGGGTTCGTTGGCAAGCGCCATCGCGATCATCACTCTCTGGCGCTGCCCACCGGAAAGCTGGTGCGGATAGGCACCCAGCCGCGATTCGGGTTCCTGAATGTGAACCCGTTGCAGTAGCTCAATCACTTTCTCTCGTACCTGCGGGGCATTTAAATTCGCTTTTTGTTTGAGGACCTCGGTGATCTGTTTTTCGACGCTATGCAATGGATTCAGCGAGGTCATGGGTTCCTGAAAAATCATGCTGATGCGGTCGCCCCGAATCCGCATCAGCGCCTTGTCACCGGCACCCAAAAGTTCCTGATCCTCAAAACGTATGCTGCCGCTGGGATGAGTGGCCTTGGGATAAGGCAGAAGACCCAGCACAGACAGCGCCGTCACTGATTTACCAGAGCCGCTCTCACCGACCAGGGCCACGGTCTCACCGCGGTTGACCACCAGATCTGCTTGCTGGACAGCTTCGACAGGGCCAGCAGGCGTGCTGAAGGTCACCGACAGATCATCGATTGTGAGCAGCGGAGTTGAGACAGAATCAAGGTGTGCCATGATTAGCCTACGTTTTTTCGAGGGTCAAACGCATCGCGGACGGCCTCGCCGACGAATATCAGCAGGCTCAGCATCAGGCCGATGACGAAAAAGCCGGTCAGACCCAACCACGGGGCCTGCAGGTTGGCTTTCCCCTGGCTCAGCAACTCCCCAAGCGAGGCGGAGCCCGGCGGTAGGCCGATACCCAGAAAATCAAGTGATGTGAGTACCGTGACTGAACCCGCCAGTGTAAAGGGCATAAATGTAATCGTCGCCACCATCGCGTTGGGCAGTACATGCCGCACGATAATCACGGCATCACTGACGCCAAGTGCCCGGGCTGCGCGTACATATTCGAAGTTGCGTGCGCGCAAAAACTCCGCCCGGACCACGCCTACAAAGCCCATCCAGGAAAACAGCAGCATCAGCCCCAGCAGCCACCAGAAGTTGGGCTCGACGACGCTGGCGAGAATTATGAGTAGGTACAAAATAGGTAAGCCTGACCACACTTCGATGAAGCGCTGAAGGCCAAGGTCGAGCCAGCCACCGAAATAGCCCTGTACCGAACCGGCGGCGACGCCGATGATTGCGCTGATGATGGTGAGCGTAAAACCGAACAGCACCGATATCCGGAAACCGTAGATCACCCGGGCAATAACGTCGCGAGCCTGATCGTCGGTGCCCAGCCAGTGGGTGCTGTCTGGTCGTGAGGGTGCCGGACCAGTAAGGTCCCAGGACACGGTCCGGTGGTGATAGCGGATCAGTGGCCAGATCATCCAGCCGTTCTGGCCGATAAGTTGAGCCACGTAGGGGCTGCTGTAATCTGCCTCGGTGAGAAAATCACCGCCGAACTCGGTTTCGGGATAAGCCGTCAACACCGGCATATAAAAGCTGTCGTTGTAACGGACCAACAGCGGTTTATCGTTAGCAACAAACTCGGCAAACAGCGACACGACAAACAGCACTAGAAATATCCACAGCGACCACCAGCCGCGACGATTGGCCCGGAAGTTCTCAATGCGCCGTTGGGTAATGGGGCTCACACTGCTGAGTACACCTGTCATACCTCACGGCCCTCGAAATCAATTCGGGGATCGACTACCGTGTACATCAGATCACCGATCAGGTTCATGACCAGCCCCAGCAGCGAAAAGAAAAATAAAGCCCCGAACATCACCGGGTAGTCACGCTTGAAGGCTGCTTCGAATCCGAGCAGTCCGAGCCCGTCGAGGGAGAAGATGATCTCGATGAGCAGTGAGCCAGTAAACAGGATGCCGACGAAAGCACCGGGAAAGCCGGCGATCACGATGAGCATCGCATTGCGGAAAACATGGCCATACAGCACACGTGTTTGTGAGAGACCCTTGGCCCGCGCAGTGAGCACATACTGCTGGTTGATCTGATCAAGAAATGAGTTCTTGGTTAGCATGGCCAGCGTGGCAAACCCGCCGATGGTCATGGCAATCACCGGCAAGGTGATGTGCCACAGGTAATCAGTTACCTGGCCCCACCACGACAGTGTGTCCCAGTTTTCCGAAGTCAGGCCCGCCAGCGGGAACCAGTCGAAGTAGCTGCCTCCGGCAAAGAAAACCAGTAGGAATACCGCGAACAGAAACGCCGGAATGGCCATGCCGACGATCACCACGATACTGCTCCACACGTCGAAGCGGCTGCCATCACGCACGGCCTTGGCAATGCCGAGGGGTATAGAGATCAGATAGGCCAGCAGGGTCGTCCAGATGCCGAGCGATATAGAGACCGGCATCTTGTCCAGCACCAGGTCGATGACTTTGCGATCACGGAAAAAGCTTTCGCCGAAGTCGAACATCAGGTAATTTTTCATCATGGTGATGAACCGGTGGTGCAGCGGCTGGTCAAAGCCGAACTGTTTTTCCAGGGCTTTGATGAAGTCTGGGTCCAGGCCCTGAGCGCCGCGGTATTTACTCCTGCTCCCATCGCTGCGGACAGACGTCAGGATCTCGCTGGTGCCGGTCCGCGTGACCCGTTCAGTAATGTCGCTACCGATGCCGGTCAGCTGAGAGATAACTTGTTCGACCGGTCCGCCCGGGGCGATCTGAATGACCATAAAATTGATCATCATGATCGCCAGGAGTGTGGGGATCATCAGCAGCAGACGGCGAACGATGTAAGCACCCATCTTCAGTCTCCAGTCTGTGCTGTCGCAGGGCTCAGCAGATCTGCCGAGCGGCGGTTATTGTCGGGCCTGCTCCAGGGCGGCAGCTTTTTGTGTGTCGTACCACCATCGGCTGGTCATGACGCCACTGCGCACCGGGGTTGCAGGACGGCTGAACTTGTCCCAGTAGAGGACCCGGTCGGCGCGGATGTGCCAGTGGGGCACCACGTAGTGTCCCCACAGGAGCACCCGGTCGAGGGCCCGGGTACGCACGTTCAGTTGTTCGCGGGATTCTGATTTGACCAGCAGTTCAATCAGTTCGTCTACAACAGGATCCTTGATCCCGGCTAGATTGCGACTGCCTGCACTATCCGCCGCGTCGCTGCCCCAGTATTCCCGCTGCTCGTTACCCGGCGTTTCACTCTGGCCCCAGACCGCCACCAACATGTCGAAGTCTTTTTGCCGATAGCGCTCGATATACTGGGTCTGGTCCACCAGCCGAATTTTGGCCTCGATCCCGAGTTGTTTGAGATTCTGCGTATAGGGCAGCACAATGCGCTCAAATGCCTTAGAAGAAAGAAGAACTTCAAATCTGAAAGGTACACCGGTGGCTTTATTGACGAGCTTGAGATCGCGCACTGTCCAGCCAGCGTCTTTAAGCAAGGCCGTGGCTTTGCGTAAATTGTCCCGTGGCCGCCCGCTGCCGTCGGTCACCGGGATGTTATAAGCGTGGCTGAACACGGTGTCAGGGATGCGGCCACGATAGTGTTCCAGCAGGGTCAGTTCCTCCCCCTCGGGCAGGTTGGAGGAGGCGAGCTCTGAATTTGAGAAGTAACTGCTCGTGCGGGTGTACTGGCCGTTGAACAGCGTGCGATTGGACCATTCAAAGTCGAACGCATAGCCCAATGCCTGCCGTACTTTGGAGTCCTGGAACAGGGTCCGCCGGGTGTTCATCACAAAAGCCTGCATGCCCGTGGGCTGGCGGTGCGGGACCATTTCTTTGTTGAGCAGACCCTTGTCGACGACGGCCACATTGTAGTCGTCGGCCCAGGCTTTGGACTGGTTCTCGAGCCGGAAGTCGATGTCTCCGGCTTTGATTGCAAGCCGGATCGGCGTCGCATCCCGGAAGTATGCGGTACGGATGATGTCAAAGTTGTTCATGCCGCGCCGAACCGGCAGATCCGCGCCCCAGTAATCCGTCACCCGTTCCTGCACGATATAGCGGCCGGCCTCAAACTTCTGAATGCGGTAGGGGCCACTGCCCAACGGGGGGTCTAGCGTGGTGGCGGAGAAGTCTCGTGTCTCCCAGTAATGCTTGGGCAGAACCGGCAGTTGCCCGGTAATCAGCGGCAGTTCTTGGTTGCCAGACTCTTTAAAGTTAAAGCGGACCCGATGCTTGCTGAGCGCTTCAACGCTGTCGATGGCGCTGTAGTAGTAACGGTAAAAAGGCAAGCCCTTTGCCACCAGCGTTTCAAACGACCAGACCACATCATCAGCAGTGATCGGGGTGCCGTCGTGCCAGCGCGCTTCGGGACGCAGGTTGAAGATGACCCAGGTGCGGTCGGCGGGCCATTCCATGGTTTCTGCGACAAGGCCATAAGCCGTAAAGGGTTCGTCCGCACTGTTGACCAGGAGCGTTTCCACCGAGCCGGTGCTTGCCGCATTGCCTTTGGGAATAAACGGATTAAAGCTGTCATAGGTGCCGTCAACCGCGAGTCGCAGTGTGCCGCCTTTGGGTGCTGCGGGGTTGACGTAGTCGAAATGTGGGAAAGTTGCGGTGTACTTGGGGGTTTCGTTGTCGAACATAGTCATGGCATGGCCGGAGAGAGCAGAGTCTGCCATCAGCAACCTTGTGCTGCCCAAAACCAGCACCAAAACCCACACGCAAAAGCGGATATTCCTCATAAATTGATTATAGTCCATGCCTATAGGTTGCTAGGCGGTGATCACCGAGACTGTCGTGGTCAACCACTGACCGAACAGGACGCGCCGTGAATACAGAGCCGAAGTTTGCACAGACACTGCTTGAGTGGCACCGCCACCATGGTCGGCACGACTTGCCGTGGCAGGGCACGCGCGACCCCTATCCGATCTGGGTATCAGAGATTATGCTTCAGCAGACCCAGGTGACGACGGTAATCCCGTACTACCGGCGATTCATGCAGCGTTTTCCCACCGTGACGGCACTGGCTGCGGCGAGTCAGGATGAACTTCTGGACTGTTGGACGGGCCTTGGCTATTACGCTCGAGCGCGAAACCTTCATCGCTCGGCCCGCCGGGTTGTTGATGAGTGGGGTGGCCGTTTCCCCGACCAGTTTGACGAGGTGCTGGACTTGCCGGGTATTGGTCGCTCAACGGCTGGTGCGATACTTGCCTTTGCGTTTGGCCAGCGCCACGCGATACTCGATGGCAATGTGAAAAGAGTACTGGCTCGTTGTTTTGCTGTGGCAGGCTATCCGGGTGACACGGCTGTGGCGCGCCAACTATGGGCTTTATCGGAACGCTATACACCCCAGCAGGATGTCCCAAGCTACACGCAGGCGGTCATGGATCTGGGTTCAACGGTGTGCACACGGCGCAATCCGCAATGTGGGAACTGTCCGTTGGCTTCGCACTGCCAGGCCCTCGCAAGACAAGAGATCGACCGCTATCCCGGTTCCCGGCCCAAACGAAAACGACCACTTCGTCATGTGACGATGATCCTAGTGCGCAACACCGACGGGTGTGTTCTATTGGAGCAGCGTCCCGCTGAGGGTATATGGGGTGGTCTGTGGAGTTTTCCGGAGTGCCCGGCCGAAGAAACGACAGCAGCGTTCTGCCGGCGTTATCTGGGGACTGCGGTGAAGATTGATCAGCCCTGGCCGGCCCTGCGCCATGGCTTTACGCACTTCGAGCTCAGTATTCAGCCGCAACCGGTGCGTTATGCCGGCCAGGATGACAAAGTGCTGCACGGCGCAGAACGTATCTGGTATAAACCGGGGTCTGCACCGGCGCGTGGACTGGCCGCTCCGGTACGTAAACTGCTCAACAACCTGGAGACAATCTGATGAGTCTGCGAGTGGACTGCGTGGTACTTGGCTGTGAGGGCGACGCACTGGATGCCGCACCCTGGCCCGGAGAGTTGGGTCAACGCATACTCGATAATGTTTCAAAAGCCGGATGGCAACAATGGCTGCAACGACAGACCATGTTGTTGAACGAAAAGCGTTTGAGTCCGATCAATCCGGAACATAAGGCGTACCTTGCTGCCCAGATGGAGGCATTTTTCTTTGGTGACGGTGGCGATGAACCCGAAGGTTGGGTGCCCCCGACGACACAGGCTTAAATGTATTTTGTGAACCAGATCGAGGCATTAATGTGGGCTATACTCGGCGTGTTTAAGACTTATCGCGATCTGGCACTGACCACCAATCGCTGTCATTAAATCCAGTTCAGGAGTAAATATGTCCGAGTCGTCCAGCGTAAAAAGTCACTATGGCCTGGAGAACCATGGCCTTCGAAATCTGGGAACCGTTCACTGGAACTTAAGCACACCCACACTGATTGAGCACGCCCTCAGGCGCCAGGAAGGGAAGGTGTCAAAAGACGGCGCCTTGGTGGTGTGTACGGGTCAGCACACTGGCCGGTCTGCTAATGACAAGTTTGTTGTCCTGGATGAGACCACAGAAGCTGACATCTGGTGGGGTAAAGTCAATGCCCCCTATGAACCCGCTCGTTTTGATGCGTTGTTTGAGCGCATGATGGCACACCTTGAAGGCAGTGAACTCTATGTTCAAGACTGTTATGTGGGCGCAGACCTGGAGCATCGTCTGCCGGTACGCATCGTCAACGAACTCGCCTGGCACAGCATTTTTGCCCGCAACATGTTTGTTGAAGCCACTGACGAGCAGAAGGCTGCTCATGAACCCCAGTTTACCGTCATCAACGCGCCAAGCTTCGCAGCGGACCCCAAAACCGATGCCACCCGCTCAGAGACGTTTATCGTCCTGAATTTTGCACGCCGCTTGGTGATTATCGGGGGTACCAGTTACGCGGGCGAAACCAAGAAGTCGATCTTCAGTGTGATGAATTACCTGATGCCGCATAAAGATGTGCTGCCGATGCATGCCTCAGCGAACATTGGGCCCAGTGGCGACACCACCATATTTTTCGGTCTGTCGGGTACAGGCAAAACCACACTGTCGGCGGACGCCTCGCGCACACTGATTGGCGATGACGAGCACGGCTGGAGCGGTCGGGGAATTTTCAATTTTGAAGGGGGCTGTTACGCAAAGGTGATCAACCTGTCGGCCGAACAGGAACCGGAGATATACGCAACGACCCAGACGTTTGGAACGATCCTTGAGAATGTTGTGATCGACGATCAAACGCGTGAGCTTGATCTGGATGACGACTCGCTGACAGAAAACACGCGCGGATCTTACCCGATCGCTCAGATTCCGAACGCGAGTCCGGATGGCTGCGGCAGTCATCCGGAGAATATTGTTTTTCTGACCTGCGATGCTTTTGGTGTACTGCCACCCGTGTCGAAACTGAGCAGCGCACAAGCGATGTACCACTTTATCAACGGTTATACCGCTAAGGTCGCCGGCACTGAGAAAGGGGTGACCGAACCAACGCCTACCTTCAGCCCCTGTTTTGGGGGGCCGTTTCTGCCGTTGCACCCGCGACGTTATGCAGAGCTTCTGGGTAGCAAGATCGACGAACACCAGGCCAATGTCTGGTTTATCAACACCGGGTGGACCGGCGGTCCTTACGGGGAAGGTCAGCGCATGGCGATCAATCACACCCGTGCGATTATTAACGCAGCATTAGACGGGCTGCTCAACGATGTCGCGACCCAGACAGACCCGGTGTTCGGGCTTGAAGTACCCACGAGCTGCCCGGGTGTGCCGAGCGATGTGCTCAATCCCCGCGGCACCTGGGCCGACTCGGCGGCTTACGATGCGCAGGCGCGCAAGCTCGCGGGACTGTTTCAGGAAAACTTCACGAAATATGCCGAGGATGTACCCGAGGATGTACGCAGCGCCGGTCCACTGGCCGCCTGAGTTACTTCACACGTTGACCAACACCGGCACGGCCGGGCCTTCCTGGGCTGTTTTGATGTGGTCACCACCCTATGACTGAAGCCGACGTTGCCGATATCGCCCGCCGTATTCACACCCGTGATGTGTCGTTGTGGGCGGCGGCGCCTGAAGCACAATCCATCGTCGGTAAACGTTTGGGCTGGTTGGATGCACCCGACTGGCTGAACGAAAATCGCGAGGAACTGACCACGTGGGCACGTGACATATGCGGCCAGGGATTCGCGCGTGTCGTGGTCCTCGGGATGGGGGGGTCGAGCCTTGCGGCGCAGGCCCTCGCCGGCGTGTTCGGTAAGACCGAACAGGGTTTGCCGCTGGTGGTTTTGGACACGACGCATCCGGCAGCCGTAACAGCCGTAGCAGCGTGTTTGCCAGAGACGCTCTTCGTCAGTGCGTCTAAATCTGGTACCACCGCCGAAGTGACCGCCCTGACGGCTTACTTCTACCAGCAAGTCAAAGCTGAGCGAGGCCGCGCTGCTGGTGAAAACTTTGTTGCGATTACTGATGCCGGCTCTGCTTTGCAGCGCTATGCTGAAGCACACGACTTCAGACGCTGTTTTTTGAATCCAGCCGACGTTGGCGGGCGGTTTTCAGTGCTCACAGCTTTTGGCATGGTGCCGGCTGCACTGCTGGGTCTGGACCTTGACCGGATGTTCAATTCCGCACGTACCGCCCGGGCAGCAAGCGGGGCAGATACACTTGATGCTGACCCGTCAGCTCTTCGGCTGGGTCAGGCGATGGCACGGTCTGCGCTGGCGGGACGTAACAAGCTGACCTTGCTGCTGTCACCACAATTGGGTGCGTTCTCGGGATGGGTTGAACAGCTGGTCGCCGAAAGCATCGGAAAATCAGGCATCGGTATTATCCCGGTGATCGATGAATCCTTGCCCATTGGTGCCTATGGGATGGATCGGTTCTTTGTTGCCGTCACCCTCACCGGCGACCACACGCTGGATGAGACCCTGCAAGCACTGGAGGCAGCCGGACATGAGATTGATCACCATCAACTCGACGATCGGTACGGTCTGGCTGGTGAATTTTTTCGCTGGGAGTTTGCAGTGGCAGTGACCGGGGCACTGTTGGCGGTTAATCCATTCGATGAGCCAGACGTTGTCTCCAGCAAGCAGACCACCCGCCGGTTGCTTGAAGGCAAAAAAGAAGAGCAGGCAAACAGTATTGGCGAAATCCGTGATGATGCTGGCCTCACGCTGCGCATGCCGATTTCACTCGTTGACGAGGATGCTGGCCTCAGCGGGCAGCTGCTGCGATTTTTTCAGAATGCAGGTCCCACCAACTACCTGACCCTGATGCCGTTTCTGTATATGACCGACGATGTTCAGAACGCATTGTCGGAACTGATTACCGCATTAAGGGCGGTCCTGCCGCTACCGGTGATCCTGAATCCCGGACCCCGCTATCTGCATTCCACCGGTCAGTTGCACAAGGGCGGTTCGAATACAGGGTTGTATCTGATCATCACCGCATCAACCGACACGATGTTGGCCATTCCGGGTGAGCCTTACTCGTTTTCAGATCTCAATAACGCTCAGGCGTCCGGTGATTTTCTAAGCCTGGCGGCACTGGATCGACAGGTGGCACACCTTGACCTTGGGTCGTCACCCCAACAGGCACTGGCAGCGGTTACGGCTGAGGTTCAGCTGCGCTGGACAGAATCGGCATGAAACATATCCGCGGCATAACGCTGGACCTTGACGATACGCTTTGGGATATCTGGTCGGTGATTCGCAGGGCGGAGGTGGAACTACACCGGCACATCGAGTTGCATTACCCCAAGGTCGCCAGCCGCTATGATGCTGATGGACTGCGCAGCCTGCGTAACCAGGTCCATGAAACCCGACCCGATCTCGCCCATGATCTCACGGAGTTGCGCCGCTACTCATTTGCCATGATTCTTGAGGAGTGTGATTACGATCCTGCGGGGTCATACGATCTGATGGATCGTTTTCTGGCACTGCGCCACGATGTTGAGCTCTACCCCGACGTACTACCAGCCCTGGAGGCACTTGAAGGGCGCTATCCCATAGTCGCTTTGTCGAATGGAAATGCCAACATAAACAGGCTTGCGATCAGCAAATTTTTCAGCGGGCAAGTCAGCGCAGCGGATGCTGGCGTGAAAAAACCCGACGCCAAGATATTTGCGCTCGGTTGTGAGGCGCTGGACCTGGAGCCCGCGTCTGTACTCCATGTGGGTGACCACCCGGTAGAAGATGTGATCGGTGCGCTGGATGCAGGGCTGACTGCTGTGTGGGTCAACCGGTCAGCAGGCGTATGGGAACAGCAGCAAAAACCAAGTGCACAGGTGACGTCTATGCTGGGTCTGGTCGAGCTGCTCGCTCGGTAGTGCGGCGATACCGTGTTGTTGTCTTAGGTCCGCTTGGGCTCCACGGTATCAACAAAAGTTGCAAAGTCGCCGTGTTGCCGATCACGGAAATAGCGTTTGAGCACATTATTCACGACCGGAAAAGCAATTTCTGACCACGGAATATCGGCTTCCTCGTAAAGGGCGGTTTCAAGACTCTCTACACCCGGTGCAAATGCGCCATCCGCCAGCGGCCCCCTGAAGATCATGTACACCTGGTTCACGTGAGGAATGTTATAGATCCCATACAGGCCTGCAATATTGATCTTGGCGCATGCTTCTTCTCGAGTTTCCCGTGCTGCAGCTTGTTCCACGGTTTCACTGTTTTCCATGAAGCCGGCTGGGATCGTCCACAACCCATGGCGGGGCTGGATCGCTCGGCGGCACAGCAAAATACGGCCTTCCCATTCCGGAATGCAGCCGGCGACGATCTTGGGGTTTTGATAGTGGATCATTCCGCAGCTGTCACAGATATACCGCGGTAGGTTATCGCCCTCTGGCACCTTGAACGATAGCTGTTGAGCGCACTGACTGCAGAATTTCATGACTGGCCTATGGCCTCTGACCCAGACTAACTATAGCACTGACCTGCTCTGCGAGTGGTGGGTACAACAAAATGATCGACTTGACGAAAGCTACGGTGTGATCTTTAATGCAAAGCCTTCATGAAGTTTTGCCCAACACGGCCAGGTAGCTCAGTCGGTAGAGCAGAGGACTGAAAATCCTCGTGTCGGTGGTTCAATTCCACCCCTGGCCACCAAACCCTTGATTTATAAGGACTTTTAGAATAC
>Ga0208747_1000494_pt1 | contig 11962 bp, 7 predicted proteins | sample Knorr_S7_td_AAIW_FD_185597 | JGI IMG/M metagenome (GOLD analysis project Ga0208747, IMG submission 185597) | Marine microbial communities from Southern Atlantic Ocean transect - Knorr_S7_td_AAIW_ad_750m_LV_A (SPAdes) (version 2) | ecosystem: Environmental > Aquatic > Marine > Oceanic | place...
GAGATGAGGTGGGCAATACTTTTCCCCGCTGCCGGCGCAGCCTTGAACCCCCAACTACCCCAGCCGCAGGAGAGCACAAATCCGTCCAACCCTTGTACGGTGCCCATGATTGGAGCGTAGTCTGGCGACATGTCGCACAATCCCGACCATTGGCGCAGGACTTTCACCTGACCCATGCACGGGAACATTTCTAGCGTGTGGGCTGCCAATTCTTCAATGGGACGCAGCGACGAGTGCTGGCTGTAAGACTGGTAGGGGTCCACACCTCCTCCGATGACCACTTCACCGCGGTCGGTCTGGTAAACGTAGGCGTGGAGATTGGCGGACGAAATAGTTTTGTGCAAGAACGGCTTTAGCGGCTCCGTTACCATAACTTCCAGCGGGTGGGTGGTTAGCGGGAGTTCCAGATCCACCATGGCCGCGATGGTTGAGCTCCATCCGGCGGTGGCGCTTAGCACGGTGTCGGCTTGCACGAAACCACGCGAAGTTTCCACACCGCTGACCCGGCCGTTGGTGCGGTCTATTCCGGTAACTTCGGTAAATGGGTGCAGTTCCACACCGCCATTGTTCGCTCCTCGGGCGAATCCCCAGACTACAGCATCGTGACGGACCACGCCGCAGGGCGGATGATAAAGGGCCCCAAGGATAGGGAACGGCCTGCCCTCTCGAAGGTCTATGGGTGGCACTAGGTCCTTGACCTCCTTTGGGCCCACCATGCGGCTGTCCACGCCCAAAAGTCGGTTGAATCCTGCGCGCATCCGCAAACCGTACACAGCAGCGTCGGTGTGTCCTAAATCTAGCCTGCCCATCTGGTTGAACAATAGGTTGAAATTCAACTCCGTGGCCAGGCCCTCGTAGAGCTTTAAACTTTCGCTGAAGAATGGTATGCCTTCGGCTGTTATGTAATTGGCCCGGATGATGGCCGTGGTGCGGGCGCTGGCGCCGCCGCCCAAGTAGCCTTTATCAAGGACGGCGATATCCTTAATTCCCAACTTGGTCAGGTAATACGCAGTGGATACACCGTGGACCCCGCCGCCTATAATCACCACCTGGTAACGGTCCTTCAGAGGCCGCTTGTCCCACATCCGGTTCTTTTTAAATAACTGGAGCACCAAATACCGCTCTCCTTAGCCTTATTATCGCCCTGTCTCGGGGGAGGTTAGCATCCGTCTTGTAGGCACTTGATGGCCTCGGTACCCACAGCCCCACCTCCAATACGGTGGGCGGCTTGGGTGATTACCTCCCAAATATATTCACCGTATTCCCGGGTGAAATAGAGTTGGTAAGCCGGCCCTGTTACTGCATCCTGTCTGACCAAAAGGCCCGGCACGTCGGCAAAACGGGATTGAACGCAGCGCAGGGACGGGAACGCCTCGGAGGAAACGTCCAACTCCGTGATCATCGACAATAAAAAGGTCGCCTGTGGACCGACGATGCCCGCGCCGGCTAGTCCTGACGAAATGTCGATTGTGTGGACGCAAGAAGCAGGCGGGGAGCGAAGAAATTCGGTCACGGTTTCCGCATCCCCAGGCGCGGTCAAAAAGATGAATTCGTCTCTAGCTAATCGCAATTCAAGGAGCGATACCGTTTCGTTTTCGGCGGCAATCCGGCACTCACGGGCCTGGCCTACGGCCAACTCCTTCTGGCCTGAGAATAATCCGGTTTCCAAAGAGACAGCATCTTCGCCCACCAACCGCACCGCACCCCTGGGGCTCAAGTCATGAATGCCGACACTCTCCCGAAGCATGTTCAGTTCGCTTGCACCGTCACCGTAATGGAGCGGCTGCTGCCACCCGTTAAGTTCAGACATGACCGCTCCTTGCAATAGCTCTAGGCGGGCCATGGCGCTGCGCCTCTCCTTGATCCATTCTCTTGTGCTCAACTCCGCAACCTCACGCCGTCAGGGTCGTAAACCGGCCGCAATGTGACGCTGGCCGTCTGTTCGCAGTCATTTATCAAGACTTCGATATTAGCGCCTTCCTTTGCCAGATGCGACGGCACCCAAGCGAGGCCGAACCCCTTGCCTAAGGTCGGGCTGAGGCGAGCACTGGTAACCCGGCCGACCGGGCGGCCTTCACTGATAATTGGTACGCCGTCTTCAGGCACCAAGCCGCTCTCCATTATGAAGCCCACCAGCTTCTGCTTGATGCCCCTCTCTGCTGCGCCGGTAATTCCACCTCGGCCGATAAAGTCAGCCTTGTTCAGGTGCACGGCCCATTCGGAGCGGGTTTCCAATGGGTTCGAGGTCGAGTCCGTGTCTTGGCCAACGATGATATGTCCCTTCTCCAATCGCAGGATGCGCTGGGCTTCCAGACCGAAGGAGGAGATTCCAAATTCTCGGCCAGCCTCCGTGATTGATTCCCACAGGTACTCCCCGTGCTCGGAGGCGAAATGCAGTTCCCATCCAGCTTCGCCGACAAATCCGATGCGTATCAAAAGACAGGGCACCCCGGCGACTTGTCCTTGCCTTGAGCGCATGTACCTGAATTTGTCTGGGTCGAGATCGATATCTGTGAGCTTGGACAGGGCCTCCCTTGCTAAAGGTCCAGCAACGTTGACCGCACCGTAAGCGCCGGTAACGTTGGTCACGTGGACACACGGGCCCGCGCCAGACATCCACCAGTTGAACCAATCCTCGATCATGTCGGCGTTACCCGACGTGGTGGTAACGAAAAAGCGGTCTTGGGCCAGCCGCGTCACGGTGCCATCGTCCAAGATGGCGCCGTTGTCCGAGCACATCAAACCGTAGCGCACCCGGCCCACCCCCAGGTCGGAGAAGGTGTTGGTATAGAGCAAGTCCAACAACGCTGGTGCGTCCGCCCCTTGGACATCAAGTTTACCCAGCGTGCTCACGTCGATGATTCCCACCCGCTGCCGAACGGCGATCGCTTCGTCTTGGGCTGACCCGTAGTCGAGGGGACGCTGCCACAGGCCGGATTCGACCATGGATGCGCCCAATTCGCGGTGCAGGCGGTCCATGGGGCTCCGTTTTAATGGCATGTGGGAAGGCCCGGATAGGGCGGCCAGGGGTACCGGTTGGTAAGGGGGCCGCGAAGTCGTGGTGCCAATTTCGTCGATGCTGCGCCGGGTGTAATCTGCACAGATAGCGGCCAATGACTTGCCGCACATCTTCCCCTGGCACGGACCCATGGACACCGTTGTATAACGCTTCAGGGTTTGAATGTCCTCGAAGCCTTCGTCGATGGCGAATGTAACGTCCTTGGCGGTAACGTCCTCGCAGAAGCATAAAAATGACCTGGAGCCACCTTGAGCTCCGCTCACCGGCGCATTGGCTGCTGCCACCGAGTCCGCAGTCTGGACAGCCGTGTCATTGGAGTCGGCTGCCGGCACTGCGTAGCTCAAATCTCCCGCTGCACTGGACCCGGCTAGCCTACCCTGCGTCAATTGTGTGGCGAGACCGTGGGCGCCCATAACGTCACCCGCGGCGTAGATTCCCGACGGCAGGTGAGTCGGCACGGACTCCCCAATTTTGGCGTTGAACGACAACCGCCCCCCAGCCTGCTGGAGAAGAGCGTCCACTGGCTGATAACCGCCTGACATGCAAACTAGGTCACATGGGATCCGTTCGGGCCGGCCCTGTAGGGCTCCGTCCACCGGAGCTACCAAGACCCCTTTGACTTGGCCCCGGCCGGTCGCTTTAACCAATCTGTGGCCCTGAAGGGCCCGGATTCCCCGGGCGGATACGGTCGCGGACAAACCCGGCTGGGGGCTCTCCAAGTTTGCGTCCACTATTGCTGCCACGTTCACCCCCGCATCCAGCAACTCCAGGGCAGTCTGATAGCCCAGTTCGGTATTCGTGGCTACGACTGCGTTAGCGCCCGGACGTATTCCGTAGAGCCCAACCAGGCGACGCGCTGCGGAGGCCAGCATGATGCCAGGCAGGTCGTTGTTTTCGAATATAAGCGGGACTTCGTGTGCGCCGGTGGCGATTACGACGCGTTTAGCTCGCAGGGTAACACGCCAATCTCCGGCCAAAATGCTCAGTAATTTGTCTTGGTACAGCCCGAATACGGTAGCATCACTCATCACCTCAATGGAATCCGATTCGGCGACTGACTGCGCCATGGCGCGGGCAATATCAACGCCCGTCTTGCCTTGATAGCCAGGAACTGAGTCGTAGGTCTGTTGATCGAAACGGAGGTGGCCACCCAAGTGCGGTTGATCATCGATCAGGACTATCTGGGAACCCTGATCCGCCGCCGCCAGGGCCGCGGCCATTCCAGCGGGCCCACCGCCCACCACAGCCACATCGGCGTGTTGACTGCGGTGGTGGAATTTAGTTTCCGGAACTCTTTCGATATCGATGCTGCCAAGGCCTCCAACGCGCTGAATCACTCCTCGTGCCAGCAGCCACAGCAATTTGGGTCTATGGAGCGCTTTGTAGTAAAACCCGACCGGCATCAACCAATGGAACCGGTCGAGTATCGACAGAAAATCCCAGCGGAGGGAGGGCCAGGCGTTTTGGTGTTGCACCTTCATGCCTGGCGCAACCGGCCGGATGCAGGCGCGGACGTTGGGTTCCCCGTCCACCGTGACCAAGCAGTTGGGGCAGTGCCCGGCGGCACAAAGCAGTCCCCGCGGACGGTGATATTTGAAGCTACGGCTGAAGGTGGTAATTCCCGCAGCGTAAAGTGCGGAAAGGATGGTGTCGCCTTGCTGGGCGCGGATTGTACGCCCGTCGGATTTAAATTCAACAGCAGCGGAGCGGTCGATAATCTCGCCGGGCTGGGCTATATTTCGGCCTACGCGGTTCAATTACGCTCCCCTTATTATTGCCAACTTCGTAGAACAGACCCTGGATTTAGGTTGCCTAACTATCCGGGCCAGAACGTCTCTTGCACCTGATTGGTGGTTGTGTCCCGTCGGGCATGGAACCAGCGCCGACAACCGTATCGGTGGTTCCACCATTCCTGCTGCACCCCGGCGCGGTTGGTGCGGAAGTAAAAGAAAGAAGTCCATTGGTTCTGTAGTGCATTCGGCGTTGGACGGGAGGTCACTTCTCCTCCGAACCGGAACTCATCAACACTACGCTCGCCGCAGTTGGGGCAGGCTATGAGGAAAGACATGGTTCGCTAAAACAACGTGAGGTAGCGTTCGATTTCCCAAGGCGTAACCTGGCGGTGGTACTCACGCCATTCGGATTCCTTCTGGTCCACGAATTCATCGTAGATTACGCCGAGCGACTCCCGCACGACTTCGTCATGCTTCAACTCGACCAGAGATTCGGCCAAGGATTGGGGCAGGAGCCGGACGCCGCGGCGGCGAATCTCATCTAGGCCGAGATCGTACATGTTGCCTAGATTTGGCTCGCCGGGTTCCAGCTTTCTGTTGATACCGTCCAGCCCGGCTGTTAGGTAGGCGCCGAAGGCCAGGTAGGGATTGCACGCCGACGACATCGTCCGGTCTTCCAGGTGGCCAGGACCTGCGGTGCGAATCATTTGAGTGCGGTTGTTGTCGCCGTATGATATGAAGGCAGGTGTCCAGAGGAAGCCCGAGGTCGACCCCGTCAGGGCCGGGCCCACTTGAAGCCTCTTGTAACAGTTCACCGTTGGTGACATCACGGTGCAGAGCGCCGGTGCGTGGGCAAAGATGCCACCGATGAAGTGGTAAGCCGTTTCCGATAGGCCAAGACCCCGCGGGTCCTCCTCGTCCAAGAACAGGTTCTCATCCGTTGCCGCGTCGGCTAAATGGTAGTGGATGTGCCCGGCGCTGCCTGTCCGGTTGGTGAACGGCTTGGCCATGTGAGTGGCGATAGCGCCATATTTCTGGGCGTATTGGCTGCTCATCATCTTAAAAAAGGTATATCGGTCGGCGGTCGTGAGAGCATCGGAATAGACAAAGTTGATTTCGTACTGCCCGTTTGCATCCTCATGGTCAGATTGGTAGGCATCCCAGCCGATCTTTTGCATAGCGTCCATCATGTCAGTTAGGTAGCCCATTACGTTTGAGATGCCCTTGAAGTCGTAACAAGGCTTGCGTAGTGTGTCCATGTCGTTGGGGTCCCAGACAGCGATGGTGCCGTCATCGTTCTTGGTCACCAGAAAGTGTTCCGGCTCGATGCCCACATAAAATTTGTACCCGTCGCGCCTTATGTTTGACAGAACCCGCTTGAAGTTCTGGCGCGGGCAGAACATGTGTGGGGCGCCGTCTACGAACAAGTCGCAGGCGAATCGTACTAGGCCCTCGGTCCATGGCACGGGAGTGTAGGTATCCAGGTCAATTCGCGCCAACATGTCGTGGGAGTGGGGACCTTGACCCATGCCCCCTAAGGCACCGCCTGCGAACCCTGCACCTACATCCAACACATCGTCAAGGTGGTCAGCCGGCACCATTTTGGCCTTGGGTGAACCGTTCAGGTCCACAAATTGCGTCAACACGTAACGGATATTCTCATCATGCATCCGCGCCTTAATTTCTTCTCGTGTCACCATGCTACTCCTGAAAAAGGGACGAAGGCTCGATGCCCGTCGTTGCCGGATCGGTCTGCCTACTCGCCAAACACCTTGTTTGTGCCGACCAACGGAATCCTGGCCATGGCCGAGGCTTCCAATGTCAGGGCCGCCAGGTCTTCGGGCTCCAGGCTGTGAACATCGCTCTTGCCCAAAGAACGGGTGAGCAGGGTCATTTCCATGGTCATGGAGTTGATATAGTTGGCTACCCTTTCCGCGCCCTCATCTGGATCCAACCTCTGCGTCAATAGTGGGTCTTGTGTAGCGATGCCCACGGGGCATTTGCCCGTATGGCAATGGTGGCAGAGTCCTGCCTCGACGCCAATCTCCTCGGGGAAGTTGCTCTCGGGAATTTCTTTGTTGCAATTGAGGGCGATCAACGCTCCAAGGCCTATCGCCACGGCGTCGGCGCCCAAGGCCAGGGCCTTCGCTGCATCGGCCCCGTGGCGAATGCCGCCGGAAGCGATGAGGCTCACTTTGCCATAGAGGCCAAGTTCACGAAGAGCCTCCCGGGCCATGACGATGGCAGGTACGGTTGGGATCCCGCTGTGTTCGATCAGGACTTCGGCTGAGGCGCCGGTGCCGGCGACCATGCTGTCGATTACGATCGCATCTGCCCCGGCTTTGGCCGCTAGTTTGACATCGTCATCTACCCGGCAGGCCCCTAACTTCACATGCACCGGCACGCGCCAGTCGGTGGCCTCGCGGATCTGCTCGATCTTTACCGCCAGGTCGTCGGGACCCAGCCAGTCGGGGTGGCGTGCGGGGCTTCGCTGATCTATGCCTTGAGGTAGGTCGCGCATCTCGGCGACGTCCCCTTGCACCTTGATGCCCATGAGCATCCCACCGGTGCCGGGTTTTGCTCCTTGCCCGACCACAATTTCCACGGCCTGGGCTCCGGCCAGATGGTGAGGATTGAAGCCGTACCTGCTGGGCAGCACCTGATAGACGAGTTTGTCGGAGGCGTCACGCTCACCCTGAAGCATACCGCCGTCTCCCGTGCAACTGGCTGAGCCAATCATCGTAGCCGCCTTCCCCAGGGCTATTTTGGCGTTGGCCGACAAGGCGCCGTAGCTCATTCCGCTGATGTAGATGGGAGTTTCCAAAACTAGGGGTTGCTCGGCGTTAAGGCCGCCGATTACGGTACGTGTGTTGCAGCGCTCCTTGTATCCCTCTAGGGGGAACCGTGTCAGCCCGGTTGAAAGGAAGGTCAGGTCGTCGAAGTGGGTGACGTTTTGAAATGATGAGAACCCTCGGATTCTATACCGACCCAGTTCCGCCTTGGAATGGATATCGTCCATTACCCATGGCGCCCATATTTGGCTGCTACCTGTGACCATGGCGGCGCTCCTTAAAGGGCCGATTTTTCCAATCTTTCCAAGGTGTCGTAGTGGTATAGCTTCTTGGCGGAGACTACTTTGGTGAAGCTGCGCTTGTTCTCGATGCCGTGGTCGCGGAGAGCTGCCAACACGTCCAGTAATTCCTCTTCAGATATCTCTTCGATGGTCGCGTCGGCGCCCAGCGAGGCTATGCTCCCGCCCACATAGATCGTCCCCTCGTACATGGAATCGCCAAGAGCTTCACCCGCATCGCCACATATAATGATACGGCCCTTTTGCATCATGAATCCGGTCAAAAACCCGGAATTGCCGGCGACGATGAGCGAACCACCTTTCATCGAGATTCCGGCCCTGGCGCCGGCGTCGCCGCCCACGAACAATTCCCCACCGCGCATGGTGGACCCGACCGATGCTCCCGCGTTCTTGGACACGCTAATTTTGCCGGCCATCATGTTTTCACCCAGCGCCCAACCCGCGTTGCCCTCTATAACCACTTCGGGTCCGTCCAACATGCTGGCGGCGTAATAGCCGACGCTGCCCTCGAAGCGAATAGTGCACATGTCGAAGATCGCAACGCCAAGGTTGTGCCGGGCATTAGGGTTAAGGACCGTGATCTCTTCACCCTTTGCAGCCAGATCCTTGAGACGAATGTTTAATTCTCTAGTTGAGAGGCCAGCAGCATCTATAGTAGCCAGGTCATAACCTCGCTATTTTGCGGCTCGATGCGTTCGATTTCTTCGGCGAACACGCCCCGCAGCGAAATCTCTTCGGACGCAATGGCGATGACATCATCGGTCTCCATTGTCACCAACGGCTTTGCGGACCATTGGTCTTTGGCGTAGCCGAGGCCATCCTTGGTGGCAACCAAATAAGTGAACGTCCCGTCCAGGTCATCCAACGACGACCGTAGCGCCTGTTTTAGACCTTGACCCTCGGCCAGTTTACCGGCGAGGTACACCGCAATTATTTCTGAATCGTTACCGGTCTGAAAATGATGGCCTTGGTCTTCGTACATCCGCTTCAATTTGTGGTAGTTGGTGAGTTGTCCGTTGTGCACCACCGTAATGTCGGGAAAAGGGTAAGCCCAGAAGGGATGCGCGTGGTTTACGTCCACTCTGCTTTCGGTCGCCATGCGCACGTGCCCGATGCCATGGGTCCCCAGTATTTCGCCGACACCATGTTTCACGTCCATCATTGCTGGAGTTCCAATATCTTTGATGACCTCAGATGTAGTCCCGATACTATGAATCGCCACCCCAGGGACTTTGATAAGTGCATCAGCTAAATCCGCCACCTCACCCTGGTAGTTGACCACCAGGCGGAGAAATTGGTCCAGAGTGCTCGTGGAACGTATCACTCCCCCCGCATGCCGCACCGTCTCCTCTGAACGGGCCGCCACCGACGAGATGTCTTGGACATTCTCGGTCCAGATACGAATAACTAAATCCCCATCGATCTGCTCTCCCATGATCGTGACTCCACTCGAGTCCTTGCCTCGATGGGTCATGGGTTCGAGCATCATGACCAAATCATTACCCACATGGAAAGACCCCTCAGACCCGGCTCGTTTGTAGAGGATGCCACTTAGCCCGCACATGTTTAACCCCGTGTATCGATTGAATGAGCGCAGTATATCAAAGGCCGTCAAAATCTGTACCAAAATGGGTTTGGAAGATAGTGGCAACAGACAAAGATAGCCTTAAAGATGACCGCCTTACTTGGGAGGTTTACGAAAAGACAGCGAGCGTAGTGTCAACAGCTCAGTGGTCTGACAGTAGTTTGCTCGCCAGGGGCAGCAATTTTTGGTTCCCCCAAGGTTGTCTTGGTATGCGATGAAACCGATTCCAAAATGTGCACGGACGTTCCACCACATGGCATCACGTGGCAATAGTTAGTGGTCGGTTTTACTAGATTGGAGTGTTCAACCTACGGTAAATTGAACGGGTTATATGAATATTGAGGCAAAGCGAAATTATGGGAACTGAACAAGCCATGGTTAATGGGACAAGAATTTCTATGACTGGGCGAGGCCCTCTAGTGGTTCTGATTCACGGCGTATTTATGGACCGTCGTATGTGGGAATCGCAAGTTGCTGCTTTGTCTCCGTTCAATAGAGTCTGCTGCTTAGATATGTTGGGGCATGGTGACTCATCGAATCCCCCGGGAGACAGAGTTTTGGCTGACTTTCTGGAACAGGTGCATCAGGTGATTGAATTCCTTTCTAAGTATGGAAAACCCGTTCTTGGCGGTTTCTCAATGGGAGGGTTGGTGTCCCAAGCATATGCCGTTCAATATCATGCTTCACTGCGAGGTCTTATGCTTTTGAACACGGTGTACCAACGGTCAGCGTCTGAATCCAACACCGTGGAACAACGTCTTGAGGGTATGCTTAAAGGCGGATTAGACAGCCTTATAGAATCTGCCAATGACCGGTGGTTTACCAATTCTGATCGGGATCAAACTCCGGGGACCATAGAAGAGATTCTTGGATGGATGCGAGACGGTGCCTTCCAGCCTAAATTAAAAGCCTATCCTGTCTTCGCTAGGGGCGATAAAGATATTGCAGGCAAATTAAATAGCATATCTTGTCCTGTATTGGTCATGACTGGAGAAGACGACGGAGGATCTACACCTCTTATGGCTAAACGGATGGCTGAGTCGATTCCAGATTCCAGATTGCAAATCCTTGAGGGGCATCGACACATGATGCCTGTACTTGGAGCGAGTCTAGTGAACTCGCTCATCTTAGATTTCTTAAGAGAGATAGAAAACGAATAGCCCCAATTTATTCTTGTCCGGTAGGCACGGTTTTAGCCGTTTCCGATGTTCATGCCTATCTCGCTTGCGATTGTGGTCTTAGAATAGAGACAAAGGCCCAAGCGTTTGGGTCGGAAGTGGCAGGGTCTAGGGACCTTTTTTCTGGGCCATTCTTTATGCAAGTAGTACCCTAGCTAAAATATATCGATTTTGCAGCCCGCTTGGTGTGAGATTTGAACTATGAAATTCGGTATTGAATTAGGATTCCAACTCCCGCGCCCATGGAGCCGTGAAAGCGAGGCCGAACTTTACGAAAGTCGGCTAACAATTGCGGAATTGGCGGACCAATTAGGGTTTGATTCTCTTTGGGTAGAGGAACACCATTTCTTGGAAGAATATTGTCATCTTTCAAGTCCTGAGGTTTTCCTGGCTGCTTGCACACAGCGTACAACCCAGATCCGCCTCGGATTTGGTGTGATGTTGCTTCCTCCTATGATCAACAATCCGGTCCGTTCAGCGGAAAAAGTAGCGGCATTGGACCTCTTAGCAAAAGGTAGAGTCGAATTCGGAGTTGGCTCCTCTAGCGACCGCCTCGGTACCACAGCCTGGGGGGTTGATTGGGACAAGCGCCAAGAAATGACTGAAGAGGTCCTCGGGCAGGTGGCTAGAATGATGGTTGAGGAACCTTATCGTGGCTATGACGGTGTCCATTTTTCATTTGCTGCAAGGAACGTTCTTCCGAAACCACAACAAAAGCCCCATCCTCCCTTGTGGCTGGCTTGTTCTCATCGGGAGAGTATATTAAAGGCCGCACGCCTAGGAATAGGAGCATTATCGTTTGGGTTTACCAATTTCGATACTACTAAACAATGGGTGGAGGCCTACCATGACACCCTCCGAAGAGAAGCAGTTCCTATAGGCTACTCGATCAATCCTAATCTGAGTGTACTTAGTCGACTTATCTGTTGTCCTTCAGATTCCGAAGCAAAGCGGATCGAAGATAAAGTTCACTTCTGGTGGTACAGTTTCGTTCATTATTTTGGTTATGGGAGCCACAAGCCAGGGGTGACTAGCCTGTGGGATAACTATAGTAAATCTGATTATAAATTCGAGTGGGATACCGGCACCATAGGTACACCAGAAAAAATCTCGGCCACATTACGTGAATATGAGCGGGCGGGGTTAGATCAAATAGTCTTCTCAATAGAGGCTGGAAATATTTCGCACGAGGAAATTTGTGCGACTCTGGAATTGTTTGCGAAAGAAGTAATGCCTGAATTCAAACAACGAGAGGAAAAACGTTCTCATTTAAATGAGAGCCTTTATCAATCGCTTTCTCAGGAAGTTATGGCCAGGAAGGAACAATCAGACGTGTTCGGGGAAGTTCCTACGATC
>Ga0208747_1000499_pt1 | contig 11906 bp, 8 predicted proteins | sample Knorr_S7_td_AAIW_FD_185597 | JGI IMG/M metagenome (GOLD analysis project Ga0208747, IMG submission 185597) | Marine microbial communities from Southern Atlantic Ocean transect - Knorr_S7_td_AAIW_ad_750m_LV_A (SPAdes) (version 2) | ecosystem: Environmental > Aquatic > Marine > Oceanic | place...
AATATCTTTAGTCATATTTCTTATTAATAAATTCTTACTGCCTTCAGAAATATTATTTTGAATTAACAATTCACTTGAACTCTTTAAACTAGAAAGTGGATTCTTTAATTCATGTGATACATCAGATGCAAAACCCTCTATTTCACTAATGTGGTTTTTTAAATCTTCAGACATACCCCGAATATCATCGCTTAGTATTCCAATTTCGTCATTACGTTCAGGATAGGTGAATTTATTGTTTTTTTTATTTGATTTGTTTCTTTCTGATCTAAGAATTTTTGAAAGTATTTTTATAGGAGAAACAATGCTTTGTGAGAAAAGTAATGAGAGAAAAAACATAATAAAAATAATTATTATAAAAAGATTGATTAAATTAAATGAAATTAATCCAACCTCATTATTTTCACTCTTTAATATACCTGAAACAATAGCCACCCCGTAAGTATTGTCATTTTTTATAATTGGAGCAGAACTAACAAGAATGGTGTTTTGATTTTCATCTTTATATAAGTATGAAACATTAGATATTTTTTTAATTGTCTCTTGTACTAATAAAATTTCACTTTTATATTTTCCAACTCCAATTTTTGCAAGAAACTTATTATTAAAATATTTCTGAAGATTATTAAATAAATTAAGATAATTTTTTTGATATTTATTAAATAAACTTTTTTTATTTTCTGTAATTTTATCTTCATCAGCTCCTTTTCTTGATAAAAAAATATCTAAATTTGATAAAGTCTGTTTATTATCTATTTCAATGACATCCTCTGAGATAAAAATATCTTCTGTATCAGCATATCTTATCCAAGAATCATCGTATATTTTCACTTTATGTATTCCATGAAGATAATTTTCTAATAAATATTTTTGTGTTAACGTTGGATCTAATTGTGGATCTGAAAAAAATTTCTCACCACATTCAGTTTCAATGTTGCTAGAATTAATATTGCAATTTTCTACATTAAATTGTGGAATTCTTTTAATTGCATTATTGCTTAAAAAAATTGTTATTTGATTTAAATCGTTAGCAATATTGTCAATTTGTTTATCTAAATTATTATTGTTTGATATTAAAAAAAAATTAATAATAATAAAAAAAAATAATCCAATGATTGCAGTTAAAAAGTTTATTATTAAAATTTGAGAAGTTAATGAGTAATTAGATAATGATAATTTCTTAAAAAAACTATTCACGCCATGAATAGCCTGATCCGTATCTTGTTCTTATTTGATCAAAATTAGGATCATATGATTTAAATTTTTTTCTTAAACGCTTTATATGGCTATCAATTGTCCTATCATCTACATATATAGTATCACCATACATAGCATCCATTAGCTGATTTCGATCTTTAATAACGCCAGGATGTTTTGATAGGGATTTAATTAAGTTAAACTCTGCTACAGTTAACTCAATTATATCATTTTTCCAAAAACATAATTGTTTTAAATCATCCAAAGATAAATCACCTTTTTTAAAATTTTTATTTTCTACACTATTATTTATTACATCTGCATTGCGATTTTGATGAACTCTTAATACAGTTCTTATTCTCTCATTAAGTAATTTTTGTGAAAAAGGTTTCTTTATGTAATCTGCTGCACCCATTTTAAGACCAATAATTTCATCCTGCTCTTGATCTTTAGAGGTTAAAAAAATAACAGGCATATTTTTTAAAGATAAGTTTTTACTTGAACGGACCTTCATCAATAATTCATTTCCATTCATCCGAGGCATTTTAATATCAAACAGACCCAAGTCATATTCTTTACTCTCTAATCCTATAAGAGCTTCTTGGCCATTTGCATAAGTATCAACTATATAACCTTCTGATTCTAAAGCCAGAGATATGGAAGTTAGTATATTGGACTCATCATCCACTAAAGCAATACGGGGCATATGAAATTAACTAATAGTCTAATTATTTTTTATGGCAAATTTAAGTTAAAATAATTTAAAATTTGGAAACATTTCTAACTTTTATTTATGTATATTTTGTTAATGATGTTAATAAAATGTTGTAATGATTTCAAATAATTAGATCTAAAAAGAATAAATTTTGATAATGAATACATTTGACATTATTTAAAAATTAACTATGTTCTATTTTTGTTCTTATTGCGATATTAACTAAATGTTGTATTGTCTTTTTTTGGCAACACTACATATTGTGTTTATCAACAATAAATTATTAAAATGAATAGAAGAAATTTATCAGACAATTTACTCGTATCCTTAAAACAAGAACAAGAAGAAAATATTAATTTATTAAGTTTAAGTGTTGTTAGACGTGATGGATCAATAACCCCTTTCAAGTCTGATAAAATATCTAATGCAATTAAAAAAGCTTTTTTAGCCCAAACCAAAATAAGAAATGATAAACAAAAAGATAATGAGCAAAGTTCAGGAATTCATAAAACTGTTGAGCAACTAACAAGTAAAGTTGTTGCAGCCCTAACTAGAAGAATTGCAGATGGGGATATGATTCACATTGAAGATATTCAAGATCAAGTGGAACTAGCCTTAATGCGTGATGAGCATCATAAAGTTGCTAGAGCTTACGTACTTTATAGAGAACAACGAGCTGCTTCTAGATATCATACAAAAAAATTAAAAGAACAGGTTGGAGTCAAAGTATCATCTATGATGGTCACTAAACGTGATGGTAACAAAGAACCAGTTTCTCTTGATAAAATAACTAATAGAGTTTCGGTTCTTTCAACAGGTCTTGCAATTGACCCAATTACAGTTGCTCAAAAAGCAATACCGGGTTTATTTAATGATATTACATCCACTGAGATAGATAATTATCTTGCTGAAACTTCAGCTGCTCTAACAGTTGAACACCCAGACTATTCTAATTTAGCCGCAAGAATAAAAGCTAATGCCCTTCATAAGGAAACGCCTGGTTTTATAATTGCAACTAAAAATTTATACGAAGACGGTCTTTTAAAAGAAGAATACTATAATAAAGTAATTGCTCATTCTGAGGCAATTGAATCAATAATTGATTATGATAGAGACTACAGCTTTGATTATTTTGCTCTAACCACTCTAACTAGAGCTTATCTTCTCAAATATGATAATAAAACGATTGAAAGACCTCAGGATCTTTGGATGCGTGTCGCTCTTACTGTTTCTTGTGATAACTTTGATTTTAATAAAGTTAAAGAAACATATAATACTCTATCAAGCGGTATGTACACCCATGCAACACCTACATTATTCAATAGTGGACTTAAAATGCAACAATTATCATCCTGTTTCTTAATAAGCATGGAAGATGACTCAATAGAAGGTATTTTTAACACAATTAAAGATTGTGCCCTTATCTCTAAAACTGCAGGTGGCATAGGTATGCATGCCCATAATATTCGGGCTAGCGGAAGTCGAATAAAATCAACTAATGGAAAATCCAATGGATTAATACCTTTTCTAAAAATATTTAATGAGACAGCTAAATCTGTTGATCAAGGAGGTGGTAAAAGGAAGGGGTCGTTCGCCGTTTATCTTGAACCTTGGCATGCCGATATCGAAAAATTTCTAGAATTGAGGAAAAATACGGGTGCAGAAGAGTTCAGAGCAAGAGATTTATTTTATGCTTTGTGGATACCTGATCTTTTTATGAAACGAGTCGAAAATGACGAAGATTGGACACTTATGAGTGAACATGAATGTCCAGGACTTTCAGATCATTATGGCGAAGCTTTCGAAAGATTGTATGCAAAATATGAAAAAGATCTGCCTCATTTAAAAAAAATTAAAGCTAGAAACTTAATGTCTAAAATAATTGAAGCGCAGATTGAAACTGGGCAACCTTATATGCTTTATAAAGATGCTATTAATGAAAAATCTAATCAAAAAAATATTGGAGTTATTAAATCATCTAATTTATGTGCTGAGATTGTTGAGTATTCGAATAAAAGTGAAACTGCTGTATGCAATTTAGCTTCTATTGCTCTACCAAAATTTATTGATAAAAAAAATAAAAAATATGACTACAAAAAACTTTATCAAACCGCAAAACTAGCAACAAAAAACCTTGATCGAGTCATTGATATCAATTTTTATCCAACCGATAAAACAAGTACATCAAATAATTTACATCGTCCAATTGGCCTTGGTGTGCAAGGTCTATCAGATGTATTTTTTATACTATCAATTCCTCATGAAAGTGAAGAGGCTAGAAAAATTAATAAATTAATATTTGAAACAATATATTTTGGTTGTTTAGAGGCTTCTATGGAATTGGCAAAAGAAAAGGGTACTTATTCATCATTTGAAGGTTCTCCACTATCCGATGGAAAATTCCAATTTGATTTGTGGAACACTAAACCCTCCAATATGTGGGATTGGGAAGCGTTAAGAACAAAAATAAAAAAACATGGGGTACGCAATTCACTTACAACAGCATGTATGCCTACAGCTTCCACTGGAATTATTTTAGGTAATACGGAAACATTCCAAATTCAAACATCCAACATATACAAAAGACAAACTTTATCTGGTGAATTTTTATTGGTTAATCGACATCTAGTTAAAGAGCTATCTAAAAGAAATCTATGGGATAAAGAAATAAGGGACAACATTATTTTACAAAATGGATCTGTACAAAATATTCCAAACTTTCCTGATGATTTAAAGGAAATATATAAAACCGTGTGGGAAACATCACAACGTATTGTCATAGACATGGCTGCAGACAGGGGGCCTTTCATTGATCAAACTCAATCCATGAACTTATGGTTATCCAATCCAACTTTTGGAAAAGTTAATTCTATGCATATGTATGCATGGAAAAAAGGTTTGAAAACTGGCATGTATTATCTTCGCAGTAGATCAGCTGTTGATGCTGTTAAAGTCACTGTATCCTCAGAAAAAATTGCAAAAGAAAACTTTGTCAACTCCATAAGAGAAGATGAGCTAGAAGAATGTTTGACTTGCAGTGCTTAAGTATTAAAGAATAAGAATGATCTCAAAAGGTATTAAATCAATCTTCCCAATCAAGAATCAAGAAATATGGGATAGATATAAATTACACATTCAAGCTTTCTGGACTCCAGAGGAGGTTTCTCTTCAAGACGATTTGAGAGATTTGCAGACTTTAAACGAAGGAGAAAAACATTTTATAAAAAATGTATTAGCTTTTTTTGCAAATTCAGAAGCTATGATAAATGAGAATTTGGCAAGCAGATTTTATAAAGAAATATTAATGCCGGAAGCACGTTGTTTTATATCAATGCAAATGCTTAATGAATCCATACATGCGGAAATGTATGCTTTGCAAATAGAAGCGTACGTTGTGGATCGACAGGAAAAAGACATGTTGTTCAATGCAATTCAAAACGTCCCATGTATTAACCTTAAGGCTAAATGGGTATCAAAATGGTTAAATGGAAGTCAAAACTTGCTTACTCGTTTGATTGCGTTTGGTTTAGTGGAAGGTCTATTTTTTGCAGGATCTTTTTGTGCAATTTATTATTTTAGAAAAAGAGGATTGCTTCCAGGATTGGCTTTGTCCAATGATTGGATAGCCCGAGACGAGGGAATGCACTTCAGTTTCTCGGCACTTATGTTCAAAATACTTCGTGATAAATTTAACAATAACTCTCTTACTGACACTGATTTATTAGATGTAAATTTAATAACGGGGAATGTGGCACAATCAGAATTTGAAGAAATTGTAAGGGAGGCAGTATCTTTTGAAAAAGAATTTGTAAAAGAAGCTTTACCAGTGGATTTAATTGGAATGAACGCTGATCTTATGTGCCAATATATTGAAGCTGTTGCTGATCGAATTGCTGATCTCTTTGAATTTGAAAGAGTATATAATACGGAAAATCCTTTTGACTTTATGAGAGCGTTGGATGTTCAAAATGTAACGAACTTTTTTGAAAAAAGAGTATCAGAATATCAAAGACCTACTGATAGAGCGCTTAGTTTTGATGATGTTTTTTAATGAAAGCTGAGATTTATTCTAAAACTAATTGTGTGTTTTGTGATAAAGCAAAAATGCGCTTAAGCAAATATAATCCTACAGTTCGTATGCTAGACCAAGACTATACAAAAAAAGATTTCTTTAAAAAATTCCCTAATGCCAAAACCTTTCCTCAAATCATCATCAATGATGAGCATGTTGGTGGATACCGCGAATTAAAAAAATGGCTAGATCAAAATTCGTTTGACGAAAACTTTTAAAGTATATTTTTTTCTTTTTTACGATTATAAGTTTTTTTATTTGCAACTAATCTCTGCTTATATTTTGATGTTCTTAAATCTTTGGCTATAGGATTTGACTTTTTTTTTTATTTTTTTTAGCCATTTAATGTAACTCCCCCCAATCATTTCCTATGCCATGATCAACAGTCAGAGGAACGATAAAATCTTTATGGTTTAGATGCGTTGTTTCCATAATATTTTTTAACAGAGGAATAGATTCTTTTATTTCATCTTCTGCAATTTCAAAAACGAGTTCATCATGAACTTGCAATATCATTTTTGCGTTAATTTTTTTCTCTTTAATATCTTTGTGTATTTCTATCATGGATAATTTAATTATATCCGCTGCTGTTCCCTGGATTGGAGCATTGATCGATTGTCGTTCAGCAAATCCTCTTACAGCAAAATTTTTATCATTTATGCCTTTAATATTGCACCGTCTACCAAACATAGTTTCTACATAATTATTAGTCTTAGCATGATTTATTTGAAAATCCATATAATCTCTAATTTTGGGAAAGCGCTTAAAATAATTTTCAATATATTGTTTAGCTTCTGAATTAGAAATGGATAATTGTTTCGCTAATCCGTAGGGACTAATTCCATATAGGATTCCAAAATTAATAGCTTTTGCCTTTCTTCTATGTTCAGAATTTAGATCTTTATCTGTTATTCTAAAAATTTCTTTTGCTGTCGACGAATGAATATCTTCACCTTCAACAAAGGAATTAATAAAATTAATATCTTTTGATATTTCAGCCGCTAAACGCAATTCAATTTGAGAATAATCAAAACTAACAATCTTGTGACCTTTTTCTGGTATAAATGCATGGCGTATTTGTTTTCCGTTTTCAGTCCTAATCGGAATATTTTGTAAATTGGGATTATTAGAACTCAAACGACCCGTTAAGGTTGTGGCTAATGCATATGATGTATGAACCCGTTTAGTTTTTTCATCTATTTGGTCTTGAAGTGCGTCAGTATAAGTAGAACGTAATTTAGTCAATTCCCGCCAATCTAATACCAATCTAGCTATTTCATATCCTTGCAATGCTAAGTCTTCAAGAATACCTGAATCAGTTGAATATGTCCCTGTTTTAGTTTTTTTTCCCCCTTGAATTTTCATATCCAAAAAAAGAATTTCACCTAATTGCTTTGGGGATCCTATATTAAATTCTTTATTTGTAATTTTATAGATTTGTTTTTCAATTTTTTGTGCTTCATTTAAAAAATCTTTACTTAATCTTCCTAAATATTTTTGGTTAACTTTTACACCCAATTCTTCCATAGAAGATAAAACTGGTATCAAGGGTCTGTCTATCTTTTCATAAACACATGAACTTTTTTCTCTTATTAATCTTGGTTTTAATTCATTAAAAAGTTTAAGGGTAATTAATGCATCTTCAGCTGCATATTTTGTAGCTTCATCAATTGTAACATAATCAAACGTTATCTGTTTTTTCCCAGATCCCACTAAGTCCTTAAATTTGATTGTCGAGTGATTAAGGTGTCTATAAGCTAGATCATCCATTCCGTGCCTTGTGAGACCATTGTCAAGAGCATAAGATAATAACATTGTGTCATCATATGAAAAAAACTCTACTCCATATTTTTTTAAAATGCGAATATCATACTTCAAATTTTGACCAATTTTCAAAATGGCTGAATTAGAACAAATTAATTTAATCTTATTTATTACCTCCTTTTCTGATAGCTGATCTTTTATTATTTTTTTTGTTTTAATACTTTTATGATTAATAGGAATGTAATACGCAGCTTCTTCGTTATATGATAATGACACTCCCACTAATTCGGCTTTTTCAATATCAAGAGAGTTTGTCTCCGTATCTATTGCAACTATACCTGCGGTTTTAATTTCTTCTATAACTTTGGCAAATTTAGAAATATCATTAATAGTAATAAAATTTGTTGATACTGCGCTTTTATTTATTACTTTATTTTCAGTCTTATTATTTATAAATGAGTTATTTTCTAGACGTTGTTGAATAGCTCTAAACCCTTGCTCAATGAGAAAATTATTAATTGAATTATTGTCATGATTATCAAGCTCAACAAAGGGTTTAATTTCATTAATACTTAGAGGTAAATCAATTTTATTATTTAGGTTTACTAAATTCAAACTTATGCGAATATCTTCTTCTGAATCTTTAATTATATTCTTTCTTTTTTCTTGCTTAATTCTATCAGCATTTTTAATCAAATTATCAATATCGCCAAATTCTTTAATAAGCTCTAGTGCTGTTTTAGGGCCAATACCAGGAGCTCCAGGAATATTATCAATCTTATCACCGGTTAAAGCTTGAATTTGAACTACTTTTTCTGGTTCTACTCCAAACTTTTCTATTACTTCATTAATACCTATTTTCCGATTTTTCATGGGATCTAACATTTCAACTTTTTCATTAACTAACTGCATTAAGTCTTTATCCGAGGATACGATTAAGGAAGGTATATTCAATTTAGAAGCTTCAACTGAATAAGTGGCAATGATATCATCTGCCTCATAACCCTCTATTTCAAGCTGTGGAATATTAAATGCTTGAACACACTTCTTTATCAAATCAAATTGAGGAATAAGATCTTCAGGTGTTTCGCCTCTATTAGCTTTATAATCGGGATAAATTTTATTCCTAAAGTTTTCTCTCGCTGCATCAAAAATCACAATGAGTTTTTCTTCTCCATAATCTTCTATTAATTTTACCAGCATATTCGTAAAACCAAAAACAGCATTTACCGGGGTTCCATCTTTTCTGCTCATTGGAGGTAATGCATAGTAAGCTCTAAATATATAAGCTGAGCCATCTATAAGTATTAATCTTGATTTTTTATTCATAGAATAATAAAAAAGTATTAGTCTAAAAAAAACTGAATTATAAGTATATAATTTAATAACTCTATCATTCTGTTTTTTTTTAATGTTAAAAAGAGTATAAACTGTAATTAATGAAGTTTAATATTCATTATTTGTCATTATTATTAATTTATTCACTTCCAATATCTTTGATGAGCGGTCCAGCAATTCCAGATATTTCTATAACTTTAGTTGGGATTCTATTTTTAATATATGCTTTTAAAAATAGTGACTTTTATTGGTTACGTATTGATTGGATTAAGGCTGGTATTATTTTTTGGATTTCTTTAATTTTGATAAGCTTTTTTTCAATTAATAAATCTTCCTCATTTATTGATTCATTGATTTTTATTAGATATATAATTTTATCTGCTGCAGTTTATTATTGGTTAATCACAGATGACAAAAGATTAAAAGTATTACTATTAATATTATTTAGCACTATAATTTTTGTACTATTAGACTGTGCAATCCAATTTTTTAGATATGATCCATTAATTGGTTTTGGCGCAGATATATTTGGTTATCTTCCTACTGACTATGGAAGGTTAACAGGTCCATTTAATGATCAGGTTCCTGGATCGCATTTGTCTAAGTTTTTTTTTATATCATTGTTTTTATTTTTATATTTTTACAAAGATTACAAATATACAAATATTATTATTTCTTTGTATTATTTGTCAACCGGAATTATAATTTTTTTAAGTGGTGAAAGAATGGCTATAGCAACATTCCTTCTAGGATCGTTAATTTTTATATTTTTATTTAAAGATTATAGAAAATTATTTTTGTTTTTAATTATCACTCTTTTTATTAGTATACTAGCTATCACCAAAAATCATACTAGTTTCAATGATTTTAAAGTAATTGAATCTTCGCCGCATCATCTGGGTTTAATTTTAGAGAAAGAATATAACTGTGAAAATAACAAAAAATTAAAATGTTTTAAAGAAATAAAAGTACAACCAGAATTCATTTCAGTTTTAAGTAACTTTAAAGAATCAGTTTACTATAAAATTTACTCAACTAGTTATAAAATGTGGCTAGATAATAAAATTACTGGTGTAGGACTAAATAATTATGAAGAAGTTTGTAAAAATAATAAGAAATATAAATTTCTATCAAAAAATTATGGGAATTGTTCATCACATCCTCATAATTTTTATTTACAATGGTTGATTGAAGCAGGCATTATTGGTTTTTTAATGTTTATTATATTTATATTTTATATATTTAAAAGTTTTTACAAAAGTAGACATTTATATTCTTCAAAAATTGGTTTTATAAGTTTAATTATTATTTTTTGGCCCATTATGTCTACTGGCAGCTTATTAAAAAATTGGCATGGTATTGAAACATTTTTTATAATTGGGATATCACTATTATTATCAAAAAAACTTTCAAAAACAAATTAAATAAAAATGGAAGAAATAAACATAATAAATAATGATGGTTTTAATAGAATATCAGAAATAATACTAAAATCAAATAACAATACCTTGGCAGCAAAACTTAGTAAAAAGTCTTTAATAAATTTTTTTTTAAAAGTTTGTGCTGTTTTAAGTAGAATAAAATTAATTATATTTAAAGAAAATAATCACAATATATTTTACTGTATAATTGCTAAAAAACAAAAATATCTATAAATATATTACAATGATCGCAATTAGTGCAGAGAATATCAATAAAACATTTTACAAAGATAAATTACAAACAAGAGCTCTAATTAATTTTTCTGTCAAGATACCGAGTGGTTCAATTTTTGGATTGTTAGGACCAAATGGCGCAGGTAAATCAACTTTTATAAATATTTTAGCGGGATTAGTTAACAAAGATAGTGGTGAAATATTTATTGAAGGAATAAATGCTGATAAGGAAACAAAATTATGTAAAAAAAAAATAGGAATAGTGCCTCAAGAATTAAACATTGATCCTTTTTTTACTCCCTATGAGCTGCTTGAACTACAAGCGGGATTATATGGCGTTCCTAGAAACAAAAGAAATACGTTAAACATATTAAAAAAACTTGGATTAGAAAAACAAAGAGACTCTTATGCTAGAACTTTGTCAGGAGGTATGAGGAGGAGATTATTAGTTGCGAAGTCACTAGTCCATAATCCTGATATTATTATCCTTGATGAGCCAACAGCTGGTGTCGATGTAGAATTGCGTCAAGGTCTGTGGTCTTATATAAAAGAACTAAATCAGTTAGGTAAAACTATCTGTTTAACTACTCACTATCTAGAAGAAGCTGAGAATTTATGCAGTGATATTCTTATTATGAATAAAGGATCAATTATAGTAAATAAAAAAAAATCAGATATTTTAAATTTATTAATCAATAAAAAAGTAACCTTTATATTAGAAAATATAATCGATATTTTACCAAAGGAATTAGAAAAATTTAAGCCTGATATAAAAGATAGCTCACTAACATTAGAATATAATAAAAATGATTACCAATTGATAGAAATAATTGAAATATTAAAAAAAAATAAATTAGAATTCATTGAAATTAATACAGATGAAGGAGATTTGGAGGATGTTTTTTTAAATTTAGTAAAATAAATAAACTACAACAAATATTTCATAAATGAATTTTTTTTCGTATTTTTATATTTATTTGCTATTTCCTTAGATAAAATAAAGCTTATTATAAATAAAATAATAATTGGGTATATTCTTCCATTTCCTGAACTAAAAAGACTTCCTACATAAATACTTAAAAAAATTAATGAAAGTGGAATTATCTTACGATTAATTCCTAACATCAATCCAATAAGCATAAAAAATCCTACAATCATTGTTTTA
>Ga0208747_1000500_pt1 | contig 11903 bp, 9 predicted proteins | sample Knorr_S7_td_AAIW_FD_185597 | JGI IMG/M metagenome (GOLD analysis project Ga0208747, IMG submission 185597) | Marine microbial communities from Southern Atlantic Ocean transect - Knorr_S7_td_AAIW_ad_750m_LV_A (SPAdes) (version 2) | ecosystem: Environmental > Aquatic > Marine > Oceanic | place...
GTATTTCCATCAGCTCGGAAAAGGCGTGCATATGGAATGACTTTCACTCCCAGATGATCTAGTCTTCCGATCCAGTCGTCACGCATGTAGATCTGAAGATTTTGTCCTGCATGGGTGCCATCCACTGCTAATCTGACATCACATCCATTCTTTGCCAACATCTCGGCAAGCCCCATTCCGATGTAATCGCAGCGCCAATCTGCAATGACGACTGAGTTACCAGTGACCCCATTATTCTGAATAACCTTCCAAGCTTCAACTGCATGGGTCTTTTCGCTAATTTCTGCATCTGACTGAAATGGTTCCGCTCCTGTTGAAATGATGATGTCGTCAGGTTTTTCGATATCAACCATGGCTTTGTCTACATAGGTATTCAGACGGACTTCCACACTCCATAATTCCATTTCACGTTTCAGATTATCTACCATAACGCCAAATTCTCTACGCTCAGGTAACATTTGTGCGAGCAGGACTTGTCCACCGAGTTGTCCGGCCTTTTCGCATAAGATGACTTGGTGCCCCTTTTCTGCTGCAACTGCAGCGGCCTTCATGCCTCCAGGTCCTCCTCCAGCAACCAAAATTTTTTTTGAAATTTCGGTATTTTTTGATTTACTCAGTTTCAATTCCCGCCCTGAGATGGGATGTTGAATACAAGAAATGGCTACTCCTTGATGATAGTGGCCAATACAAGATTGGTTACATCCTATACAGGAGCGGATATCATCAAGTTTTCCTTGAAGCGCCTTGTTCGGCATTTCTGCGTCAGCAATCAGAGCGCGGGTCATACCACACATGTCCGCCTGTTTCTTTTCAAGTATCTGCTCTGCCAGTTGAGGATGATTGATACGTCCTGTGACTAATATAGTTCTTGAGAAAACATCCTTGATCCTTGCTGAATGAGAAGCCGTATAGGCATGTTTGAATGACATCGGTGGTACTACATGTACTGAACTGCCGAGCCCGGCCATGGAACCCATGGTCACGTTAAGGTAGTCACAATCCGCAAGGTCATTCATCCTTCTGCAGACATCAAGGACCTTCGGTAGTTCCATTCCAGTTGGTTCATCTTCTGCTGCGGAAATACGGATACCAATAATGCGTTCTGGTCCTATGGCTTTTCTAACGGCTGCAATCACCTCTTGGACAAATCGGAAACGTTTTTCTTCAGATCCACCAAACTCATCGTCGCGACGATTGACGTCAGGACTCAGAAACTGAGCGAGCAGAAGTCCATGGCTTGCCGTAATTTCAATACCATCCAACCCTGCCTCGGCCATTCGCAGTGCAGCATCGGCATGGGATTTGATTACCTCCCAGACATAATCCGTGGACATGGTCCTGGGCATAGTGTGAAACCGGTGATCAGGGACTGTTGAAGGAGCATAAGGAACTCCAAGAAGCCCTCCGTAACCTTGTGCAATACGGCCCCCATGTGCAATCTGTCCAAATACTCTACAGCCGTGGCGGTGAACCGCATCTGAAATCTTTTGATAACCAGGGATGCATTCATCACGGCTGACATCGATGTAAGATGAGGAAGTGACGGCATCACTATGTGGTCTAGCAGCTTCAATGATGATCAAACCCGTACCACCGGCGGCACGGGCTTCGTGGTAAGCGACCATTTCATCAGTGGGACACCAGTTTTCGGCAAGAATGGTCTGGTGTGCACTTGAAAAAATTCTATTTCGAAATTCAACACCGCGAATAGTGTACGGTGTGAACAAATTTACTAAAGTCATCTATGGCTTAATGAAAATTGGAGTTGTTATAATTGGAACTTGGATCAAGGGGAATGTCAATAAATACTTTTGAAATTCTTGCTTCTTGTATTATTAGGAAAATAAAAATACCTTACGTCTTATCCAACCTGACCCAGGCCTTGGGGCCGTTCCCACCAGAAGGGTTTGCTCTGGTAGTCCCTGCTGAATACCGTTTCCATCATTTTTTCTCTTGGCGTGCTTTAAAAAATTGAGTTGCCAGCAGCAGGGTAGTGGATATGAAAACCATGATGGTTGAAATAGCAGCTATGGTTGGATCGATGTAATCTCGCAGTGCACTGAACATCTGCTTGGTGAGGGTGGCATTTACTCCTCCTGAGATAAAGATGGAAATGATCACCTCGTCAAATGAGGTCAGAAAGGACAGCAGTGCCGCAGTCAGGATGGAGAAACGGATCTGCGGCAGGGTGATCAGGAAAAAGGCTTTCAAACGGCTCGCTCCCAGACTCCTGGCAACCCGTTCCTGATTCAGGTCATAGGTTCGAAGTGCCGCTGTGATGATGATCATTACCAGCGGAGTTGCCAGTGATGTATGTGCCAGCACCAAACCGCCTATGGTATTGTTCAGTCCGAGCTGCCCGAAAACATAAAAGGTTCCGATGGCAATTAAAATCACCGGTACGATCATGGGAGTGATCAGAAAAACAAAAATGGTCCTGGCTGCACGATGCCCTGAAACATAGAGTGCATAAGCCGCCATCGTCCCCAGTGGAGTTGCAACCAACATCGTCAGCACTCCAATTTGGAATGATGTCATGGTAGAGCGCATCCATTTTGCTGAATCAAAATATTCTTCATACCAGCGCAGAGACCAGTGGCTTGGAGGGAACTCAAGATACTGTGAATCGGAAAAGGACATTGGAACCACGATAACTGTGGGTATGATCATGAGCAGCATGATGACCAAGGCAACGACATAGAGCCATAGCCGATCTCCATGAGTTATCTGGGTTTCCGATGCGGGTTTTTTCCAAAAGCCCATTCAGTTTCTCCCGAAAAGTATATTATCGAGCTTGAGCAAACGTCCCGCTAGATAGAGAATGATCAGTGTTGCAATGAGGAGTACCACTCCTAGTGCACTGGCTGCACCCCAGTTGAACTGGTTTTCGAGGATGGCTGTGATTTGAGTTGCAACCATAACCACACGGCCTCCTCCGAGAACAGCCGGTGTGACATAAAATCCTAGACACAGAACAAAAACAATCAGCGAGCCTGCAACCATTCCGGGCAGGGACATAGGAAAGAATACCTTCCAGAACACCTGAACCGGTTTTGCCCCAAGATTAGCAGCAGCACGCATCAGGTCAGGTTCAATACGGCGCATGGCCCCATAAAGAGGGAGTACGAGAAACGGCAGCATGATGTGAGCCATGCCGATCAAAGTACCGGTCATGTTGTGAACGAGTTTGACAGGTGTTTCCCAAAGTCCGATCTGGATAGCAAATTCATTAAGAAGCCCCTTTTTCTGAAGTAGCACAAGCCAGGCATAAGTCCTAACCAACAGCGAGGTCCAAAACGGCAGGAGCACGGTCAGCATGAAAATCCCTGCCATTCTTTGGGGTAGCTGGGCCAAGAAGTAGGCCAGTGGGTAGCCGATTAAAATACAAACCAGGGTGGTCAGAAAACTGACCTCAAAGGTGGTCAGGTAAACACGGGCGTAGGATTTGTATTCGATCATCTTCTGATAGTTAACCAGTGAAAATTCTCCTCCCTTTCCAATCAATGATAGGTAAAACAACCATCCCAATGGAATCATGATGACGGCAATAATAATGAGGATTGATGGAGCTGCCAATCCCAAAAGCATCCACTGCTCCCTAATCTTATGAAGCTTCAGCAGTTGTGCATTTGGTGCGTATGCCTGTTCCATGGAATTGTGGGGTTTCAGGTGGATGGTTTAGGAATGATAATGGTTTCACTCCTTTTCAGTCCAAGTCTGAGAGTATCTCCAGTCCTCATGAGGTTTTGGGATCCTGAGGAATCTGTACCAAATCTTATCGAAAGATTGTGCTGATCACTGATGGATACGAGGGCAAAAGCGGTTTCACCCTGATAGACGAATTCCGTAATCACACCTGTGAAGATAATGGTCTGATCTGAAGCCGGGGTAGAATCCTGAACAGCAAACAGACGTTCCGGACGGATCACCAGCAGCCATTCTTCATCAGATAATTCCGAATAGTCTGATGCAATCAGCAGGTCCTGGTAAAAAAGATCGCCCGAGGAATTACGCTTCATGGGCAACATGGCTGATTCACCGATGAAATCCGCAACAAAGGGATTTGCCGGAGCGTTGTATATGGCCTGGGGAGTTTCTATCTGCTCAAACCTTCCGTGGTTGATGACCGCAATTCGATCTGACATAGTCAGGGCTTCCCGCTGATCATGAGTCACATAAACCGTGGTCACTCCAAGCTTTCGATGCAGCTGCTTGAGTTCAATCTGCATCTGTTCACGAAGTTTCTTGTCCAGCGCAGATAAGGGTTCATCCATAAGAAGGATCCTGGGTCTGAATACGAAGGCTCGTGCAAGAGCAACTCGCTGCATTTGTCCGCCAGAGAGCTGATCAATCCTCCGGCCACCCAGATCAGATAGTTGAACGGTAGACAGAGCTTCATCCACACGTTGCCGACTTTCTTTGGATCCTATCCTTCTTAGTTTGAGCGGGAAAGCAATATTTTCCGCAACAGTCATATGCGGAAATAGAGCATAGTTCTGAAACACCATTCCCACTTCACGTCGATGAGGCGGGGCCAGAATCATTTCAGTATCACCAAATCGAATGCTTCCAGAATCAGGCCGGTTAAAACCTGCAATGGCCATCAACAGAGTGGTTTTCCCCGATCCTGAGGGGCCAAGGAGAGTTAGGAACTCACCGCTACTGACGTCAAGATCTACCGAATCGAGTGCGTAAAGTGAACCATATTTTTTGGTGAGGCCCCGAATGACAATGGGTAAAGCCTTTGAGGAATCAATCACAATATTTTACCCTGTTTCAACAAGATAGTGTGACAGCTCAATCCAGTTGTCGGGTATAATTAAAATGCCCGACAACTGGAAGCTTTTATTCACTCAAAAGTTCCATGTAAAGCTCGGTAGCTTCTGCACGATGCTTCGCATAAAAGTCCAAGCTAACAGGCAACATAAGTGGTACATTCTTGGGATGAGAAGGCAGTGATTCAATCAGCGCTTTAGGAGCCGTTGTAATATCATAGGCCTTCTTGTTGGTGGGGCCATAAGTGATATAAAAAGGAAGGTTTGCCTGATATTCAGGCTTTGAAACTTCGGCAAGAAATCTCATCGCGGTTTTTTTGTTTGGTGCTCCTTTAGGCATCGCAAAGCAATCGTAATCAAGCAGAGCCTGATTGAAGGTGTATCCAACTTTTGCGCCGTCTTTCTTAGCATTGTCGAAGCGTCCGTTCCAACCGGTTGACATGTCCACTTCGTCATCCTTCATCAGCTGAGCCTGCTGGGCACCGGATCCCCAGAAAACTGAGATGTGCGGTTTCAGCTCCCTGATTTTATTAATTGCGCGCTCCTTACCTGCACGGGTTGAAAGAACTTCGTAAACTTTTTCAGGTGGGACACCGTCCGCCATCAAAGCCGGTTCAAGAGAGCCGTCGACATTGTTTGCACGGTATGCCCGGGTTCCAGGAAATTTTTTCACATCCCAGAAATCTGCCCATGAATTGGGAGCCCCGGGACTGCCTGGTTTTCCATATTTATCAGTGTTCCAGGCCATCACGGTGGCGAAAACGTCTGAACCAATACAGTAATCAGTGTAAGTATTGGGATAGAAATCCGAGACATCCACCACGCTGAAGTCTATCTTTTCCAGACAACCCTTGGCAGCAGCTGCTGCAGCTCCACCAGAACCAGTTACGACCAGATCCCAGGTAACTGCGTTGGATTCAACCTGAAGACAGACTTTTGACATGCTTGCACCTGATTCTCGGTTGATGGCAATGCCACTGTTTTTCGATGCATCTTTAAACAAAGCTGAGTCCTGGGCATTACCATAGGTACCACCCCAAGAAACAACTGTAATTGGATCGGCAGCTGAGACGCCTGTTGTAAAGAGGATTGATGTGGCCATAGCTACTATAATTATTTTAATATTCTGCATTTTACTTTCTCCTTTTAGATTAGATTGCGTCAGGTTCCTCTTGATTTCGAGGTCCTTGGACGATGAATGTCAAATGTGACAAAGTCATATTAATAGGGAACTCAAAACAGGTCAAGTAAAAAATATTTTGGGATTCAACTTACTTTCTCCTTTTAAATAAATTGAGCCGGTTTACTCTTGGTTTCGAGGTCCTTTGACGTGGAATGTCAGAAGTGACAGGAACATGCTACTATTAGGAAAATCAAAACAGATCAAGTAAAAAAATTGGGATTCAACAGCCTTTAGTGGATCGTTTACGGAGTTGATCTTCTTCTGTTTGGTTTTTTTGGGTGGTTTTCGACGCAAATCTATATTGGGAAGTCTTCTCCACGGCTATTAATCATCGTCGTATGGGGCGGCTATGAGCTTTTTGCCGACATTCTGAAACAAGAACAGGCGGCAGATCGTCTCGGTTATCTCGGAACTACCATTCCGGAGCATCCTTCAATCAAAATACTTGTGAAAGCTCATTTTGACAATTACTTGATGAGTGACTATATTGGTTTTATTAACTATGCTAGCAAGTAATTATGTGATAATTCTTTTTTTGTCTAATGAATGTAAAGTCAAATGAAATTGCGACAAACAGGAAAGATACTCCAAAAATTCCTTAATGCTTTGCAAAAACAATTATGCGATCATCTTGATCAACAATCGAAACATATGTTATGGGAACTTGAACAACTTAAGCCAGCCAGCTATGAAAAAATTACTGCTTCAAAATGTCCTACATGTAGTTACTTAGAATATGCCTTGAGTACTATTCCAAAGGACTTAGCTCCTCTTGACGTCTTAGCAAAAGCCCTCGCCAACCAAGTGGTTTGGCATGAAGCATCAAGAGGGGTCCCAGATCTTTTTAAGGGAGGTTATGCTTTTGCAGAAGTAATTGGAAGACAGGGATTGATGCAATCCGATAGTATACGTTTAGGACTATTTCTCCAAAAACCAGACATTGATTACCCTTTACATGCACATGATGCAGATGAATTATATTTGATTTTAAGTGGCAATGCTAGTTGGCAAATAGAGGATCTAGAGTTTAGAGTTGGTCCTGGTTCCATAGTTCATCATCATACCAGTGAAGCACATGCAACATTTACTGATGAACTACCGATATTTGCTGTCTGGATCTGGACCGGGATGATTAATGGACGTTACTGGTTCTCAAGCCATAGTGAAAAAGATTGCCCACCTGACTATTGACTAGCTGACTGGAGAAGTGATCTTCGTATAATTACCTGCACGAGGGCAAAATTTTTGTGCCAATTTTGTGCCATTAGCTTACAAAAACAGGCCATATTTGGGGAAATGTGGCAATAATAAAGAGCTATCATCTTACTGATATTGTTATCCTTGTTTGTTGCAGTCTGTCCCTGTTTACCTACTCTGAAAGACTTCGAATCTGAATGTTGGGAGTTCGAGTCTCTCCGCCCGCACCAGATATAGCAAGAGATTACATAAATCTAATTCCCTTCAAATCACTAAATTACGCCACTTTTGTGCCATTTAAATGTCAGAACGTACTGGCATGAGCGTTACTCAAGTTACTGATGAAGTGCTATACACCGGCTTGATTGAGATGCAAGAGCTCTGATGGGGGTAGGGAGTGTCAGGGGCTGCCCATTGATACATAAAGTAGTTACTAGCATTTATGCCTAGATTCTTCCTCAGATTGCGTCACGAGTCAGTCAACCCTCCACAACATACCCAATTCTTGTAAACTTATTTAATTCCTGCATACATGAAAGATTGAATAAATTGTTTCTGAAATAATATGAAACCTAAAAGTAATGGAGAAACCGATAATAATGTTGCAGCTGATATTATTGACCAATTAACACCAGATTCTGGAGCACCGAATATAGCTAGACCTACTGTAAGCGGTCGAGTATTGACTGAATTAGTTATTACAAGAGGCCACAAAAAATTATTCCAATGGTAGCTGACAGATACAAGAGCATAAGCCAAATATGTAGGTTTAGCTAAGGGAACATAAACACGTAATAATATACCAAATAGTTTACAACCTTCTACACGTGCAGCTTCTTCTAGTTCTTTTGGGATGGTTTTAAAAGTTTGTCTTAAAAGGAATATTCCAAATGCACTGGCCATATAAGGAAGACCAACACCAAGAATAGTGTCTACCAAATTCAATTTAGACATTATTTTGTAATTTTCCACAATAAGGATCTCTGGAACAACCATTAGTTGAATTAAAATAATTGCAAATAAAATCTTACTCCCGAAAAACTCGTACCTTGCAAAAGCGTATGCTGCAAGTGTACAAATAACAAATTGAGCAATTAAAATTGATGACACAATTAAAAAGGTATTCAAAAAATATCTGGCAAATGGAGCTTGATTCCAAACTTCAAAAAAATTGCTTAAAGTTAATGGAGCTAGAATTTTAAAATTAATTGCGTATTCATTAGGGTGGAAAGCTGCCCAAAAAGCATATAGCAATGGGGAGATCCAAAAAATTGCCAATATCCAAGCACTTAATAATTCGATGGAAACATTTTTATAATATTTTTTCATCTATAATGAATTCGTTTATCAAACAAAATAAATTGAACAATTGAAATAATAGCCAATATGAGCAGTAAAAATATAGTAAGTGTTGCAGCGTATGATGAATCAAGAAAAGAAAAAGCAGTTTCATATATATAATACAAAATTAAATTACTAGCATTGTCTGGCCCGCCTTTTGTCAAAATGAATAGATGGTCCACTAATTTGAACGAATTTAGAGTTGCGTTTATTACAACGAAAAGTGTTATTGGCATTAATAAAGGAAATGTTATTCTGCGGAAAAAATAAAATTTTGAAGAACCTTCCAACATCGCTGCCTCCTTGAGTTCTGGAGGTATATTTTGCAAAGCTGCTAAATAGAAAATCATGAAAAAACCTGCTTCCTTCCAAATTGTTATAATGATAAGACAATTAAGAACGGTATCTTTATCCCCAAGCCAATTTTGACTAGTGAAACCTAAATTTATTGCTATTTGATCAATAAGACCGATTTCAGGCGTATAAAAAAATAACCATATGTTAGATACAGCAATCATAGGTAAAATAGTTGGGGTAAAATAGGCCATTCTAACCAAAACTCTTCCTCTTATTTTACTATCTACAAAAACAGCCATAAGTATTGCCAGGAAAACAGAAGGAATTATTGTAGCAACCGCATACCAGGCATTGTTTAATACGGCTTCTAAAAAAATTGGATCATCAAAAATCATCTCATAATTTTCCAGGCCTATATATTTACTAGGGAATTTTTTTGTGCCAGTACTAAAAAAACTCGAGACAAGAGTTGTAAATGATGGTAAATGAGTAAATGTACCCATTAATATTAATGCTGGCGTAAGGAGCAACCAAGCATAAATGTGAGGAAGATTGTTTTTAAACATTGAGGAAGGGATTCTTCCGGTAGGATTAGAACATTTTAGAAAATTTTGCGGAAGGTTTGTAATAATAGAACCTTCCGCAATTTAACAAATCATCTATATCGCCTTAGTAGTTTGTCAGCACTACTTTGGGCACCTTTTAAAGCCGATTCAGGTGTTTTATTTCCAGTCAGAGCAGACTGAATAGCATCATCAAGTAATTTTCTAACCCTACCAGTTTGAAAAGTTGATAGTTCAGCAGTTGCGAAGTTTAATTGATCTCTTGCTACAAGTGCAGGAGGAAATGTTTTAACGTAATTTGTTAAAGCACTAGTTTGGTATGAGGCTGGACTTACTCCCATATATCCAGTTGACATGGACCAATGTGCAGCTTGTTCAGGACTTGTCATAAATTTAATCAAACGCATTGATGCTTTTTTCTCTGCTGCTGAAGTCTTTTTAAAAATGTAGAAATTTCCTCCACCAGTTGGAGTCCCTCTACGCTTACTTGCCGGCAGCATTGCAACTCCAAAATCGAACTTAGCATTCTTTTTTACTGTTGTCAGATTCCCAGTAGAGTGCCACATAATTGCGGTTTTTCCTTCAAGAAAGTTTTTCCTCAATGTTCCCCATTCAATTGTGCCTGAAGGCATAACTTTGTGTTTATTCCCTAAATCATGCCAATATTGCAGCGCCCCTACCACGCTAGGATGGTCAAAATAAGTCTTATTCCCATCCCCATTCATAAGTACTTGATCATTTTGCATTGTCAATGCACCAAACATCCAATATGGATAACCAGTCGAAGGAATCATTACCCCCCACGAACTAGTACTGTCTACAATCTTTTTTCCGTATGAAACTAATTCATTCCAAGTATTTGGTGGCTTATTCGGGTTTAATCCTGCTTTTCTAAATAAATCTTTATTGTAATACATCACAATTGTGGAACGCTGAAAAGGAATACCCCATACTTTCCCCTCAGTTACACCATTTTCCATTAGAGTTGGATAAAAAGAATATAACCATGCTTTGTCTTCATAAGTACTTACCAAATCATCGAAAGGTACTATCGCATCTTGCTCAATCAACTCGTAAATGTCTATTGAGAACATTACTGATAATTGTGCTGGTTTTCCACTTTTCAACGCTGCAAGCGCCTTTATTCTGGCATCATTATAATTCCCAGCATAAATTGCATTTACTTTGACATCAGGATTATTTCTTTCGAACTCATCTACCATTCCATCAACTATTTTAGTTAATGGTCCACCAACCGCTACTGGGTAGTACATATTAAGTTCAATACCGAATGATTTAGTGGTAAAAAACAATAATATCCCCAATAAAGTCAAAATGGTTTTCTTAAATGATTTTATGTTGCTAATCATGTTAACCTCCTGTTTTTAGGATTAAAGGAACAAAGAATGTTCCGTATATGTGATGTAAAGACAGCCCTTACATCTTTAATGAGCCAATTAGATTAAAGAATCAATCTACATTCCTCAAGCCAGACTCGGAGTCGAAATAGTGTAAATCATTTTCATCCCAACTTATGTAAACCTGTTCATCTATCTGATCAACTTTTTTTGAATCAAATCTTGCAAAAATTGATTGATTCCCAAATTGTAAACTTAACACTACATCAGATCCCTGATAATCTAAATCATTTACCTTGCATTTTATCCCTTTTTTTGAAATTTTAATATCTTCTGGTCTTATCCCTAAGATATTTTTTTTATTTGAATTTTTATTTACAAAAATTTTTTCTCCACTGATTGGAATATAATTACCATTTTTTTCAACCTCTAAATTTATTAAGTTCATTGGTGGGTTACCAAGGAATTTTGCTGTGAAAGTGTTATCAGGTTTTTCGTACAGTATTTTAGGTTTTCCTTGTTGAATTATTTCTCCCTCGTTCATTAATACCATCTTATCAGCCATACTCATCGCTTCAGTCTGATCATGTGTAACGTAAATTAGTGTAATATTTAGATCTTTCTGAAGTGAACGAATTTCAGAACGCATCTGATGTCTTAACTTTGCATCTAAATTTGATAATGGTTCATCCATCAAACATATGGGGTTTTCGTTAATAATTGCTCTTGCTAGTGCTACTCTTTGCCGCTGACCTCCTGAAAGTTCTGCTGGTTTCCTTTTTAATAGATGACTTAACCCCACTTTTTCAGCTACATTTTTTAATTTTATTCCCCTTTCCCCTTTATCAACTTTTCTTACTCTTAGACCAAAAATTATATTTTCTTCCACATTCAGGTGCGGGAAAAGTGCATAAGACTGAAAAACCATCGATATATTTCTTGATGATGGATCTAAATTATTTACATTATTGCCATCAATAGTTATTTCACCAGACGAAACATCCTCCAAACCCGCTATTAATCTTAGGGTTGTTGATTTTCCACACCCTGAAGGCCCTAGTAATACAACAAAATCACCCTGTTCAATTTTTAAATTAAATTTATCAATAGCCTTAACATCACTCCAATATTTAGAGACATTATTAAGTTCTATAAAACTCATTAATTTTTATTCCGTAAAATACTAAAG
>Ga0208747_1000508_pt1 | contig 11805 bp, 8 predicted proteins | sample Knorr_S7_td_AAIW_FD_185597 | JGI IMG/M metagenome (GOLD analysis project Ga0208747, IMG submission 185597) | Marine microbial communities from Southern Atlantic Ocean transect - Knorr_S7_td_AAIW_ad_750m_LV_A (SPAdes) (version 2) | ecosystem: Environmental > Aquatic > Marine > Oceanic | place...
CGGTTTTTATCTTTTCCCGTTGGTGTCTTTTAACGAATCGCTGAAGGGCGACCAACGCCCATAACCCTTCTATCACGGTGATGGGATATACCTCTTCCAGGGCGCTGTATAAGGAAGTCATGCCAGAGCCCACGGCAAAGATGAGCACTAACCACCTGGAACGCTCCTCGGTCCAGTAGGAAAGAAACATGATCGTCACGGCGATGACGCCAAATGTGGTCAACATCTTTGGGCCGTCACTGCGTTTGATCGGATGTTCATAGAATGTTCTAGGTTGCTTCCGACAAGTAATACCGGCGCTGAATGAACAGGGCAACGTTGACCAGACCTATAAGCACCGGCACCTCAACCAGCGGTCCCACCACCGCCGCCAGCGCCTGCCCAGATCCGATGCCAAAAACACCAACGGCTACGGCGATGGCTAGTTCAAAGTTGTTGCTGGCCGCGGTGAGGGAAACGGCGGCTGTCTTGGAGTAGTCGATTCCCAGGCTCTTGCCCATATAAAAGGAGACCAAGAACATCACCACGAAGTAGATCGACAAGGGAGTCGCTATCCGGACGACGTCCAGCGGGATATCCACGATGACGCTGCCTTTCAGTGAGAACATCACCAATATCGTGAACAACAAGGCAATCAAAGTAATGGGGCTGATTTTGGGAATGAAAATCTGCTCGTACCAAAGCCTGCCCATCGCCCGCATCAGCACGTACCGGGACAATATCCCTGCGGAGAACGGTATGCCAAGGTAGATCGCCACGCTCTTGGCTATCTGGGCAATGGTTATATCCACCTTCAAGCCTTCCAGCCCGAACCAGGGGGGTAGAACGGTTATGAATATGTAGGCGTAGAGCGAGTAGAACAGTATCTGAAATATGGAATTGAGCGCTACAAGTCCGGCGGCATATTGGCTGTCACCATTCGCCAGCTCGTTCCAAACGATCACCATAGCGATGCAGCGGGCCGTCCCGATAAGGATCACCCCGGCCATGAATTCCGGATAGTCCCTCAGGAAGATAATCGCCAGGAAAAACATCAACACCGGTCCGATCGCCCAATTCTGCACCAGTGACAGGACCAGGATGCGGTAGTTCCGGAATACCTCGCCTAGCTCCTCATATCGCACTTTGGCCAGCGGTGGGTACATCATCAGTATCAGGCCGACCGCGATCGGGATAGACGTGGAGCCCACCGACAGAGATTCGGAAAAATCCGATATCATAGGCCAGAAGTAACCGCTGCCGACGCCGATGGCCATCGCCAAAAAAATCCATACGGTAAGGTAGCGGTCAAGCAGAGATAACCGGCCAAGGCCGACCATTGATGCCTCTAGGGGACCCGGGGCTTGCAGGCTACCCATCGATCAATAGGTCGGTGGGCCTTCGTCGAATTGAACCAATATGCCGTCCGGGTCGTAAAGGAAAATGGTCCGTACGTTGCCCTCCGCATCGGTGAAGTCGTCCATGGTTCCGGCCAATGACGCGCCTTTGGCGACCAGCTCTTGGGCAAAGGCATTGAGGTTTTCTACCCCAAAAGAGATATGGCTGATACCTTTTTGGTCCAACTTAATTGGGACGCCGCCCACCAGGTCCCCCGGATGGGACGTAAGCACCAAATATGGCTGGCTGGCTTCGGGGTCGTCGACGTATACGTCGGCCACCGACCGCGACTTTCTGGGACGTTCGTAGATATGCTCCGACTGCGCACCCGGCCGCTGCGCCATCTCCTGGGTGGAATGCATCTTCACCGTAAGCCCCAGGAGGTCCCGGTAGAATTCCAGGGATTTTTCTAGATCGGCCACACAGACCGCGATGTGGGATACGCCTCTAACTTTCAATGTCAGACTCCATATTCTGGTTTCACTGGATCAAGATGCCGCAGTGTAGAATGCTGGTAAACATGACTAAACGTGTCTTTCCCAAGTCTCGGCTACCAAGGTTGGGATGGACCCACGAGGTGTTTCAATGACCCAAGCAGTCGAAAAACTGCCTCTGCCTCTGGATGGTATCAGAGTACTGGATGCCACCCATATAGTGGCCGGCCCATTTTGTTCTATGATTTTGGCGGACATGGGCGCAGATGTGATCAAGATCGAACGCCCCGGCTCGGGAGACCTTTCCCGGGGCCGTGGGCCGTTCATAAAGGCCGAGGACGGCCGAGAGACCAGTTCCCGTTTCTTAGGAGTGAATCGTAACAAGAAAAGCGTTTCTATCGATCTTCGTAATGCCCGCTGCAAGACCGCCTTCGAAGAACTGGTCCGCAACTCGGACGTGTTGGTAGACAACTGGGGTTCGGGGGCCTTCCGGCGTCTAGGGTTGGACTACGACCACCTTAGCAAGATCAATCCGGGTCTGGTCTATGCCAGTATCACCGGATACGGCGATAGTGAAGACCTAAGCGGTCCGTATTCAGACCGTCCGGCCAACAACCTGGCGATCCAGGCCATGTCCGGCTGGATGGAGATCACCGGAGACCCCGACGGCCCGCCCCAAAGCGTGGGCGATAACATTGGTGATTCCATTCCCGGCGTTTGGACGGCATTGGGAATCGTCTTGGCGCTGGAGACCAGGCGCAAGACCGGCCGGGGTCAGTACGTGGATATGGCGATGTACGAGTGCATGGTCTCACATATCGAGAGCAACATGAACTCATTTCAGGCCACCGGAGATAACCCGGCCCGCTCCCGAGACCGGCTGGCCACTGCCGGCATAACCTTCCGGGCCAAGGACGGTTATTGCGTGCTGGCTGGCGTGCGCACTGAATCCCGTATGCGGGATCTATGGAAATTGGTCGGCCGTAAAGACCTCCTGGAGGGGGATGCCCGGTACCTGGCTGGTCCTGGCATGGACGGCCAGTTTTACTTCGAGCACATCATCCCGGCCATCGAAGGATGGTCGTCCGAGATCCCCAAGTTTGAAGTTGCGGCTAAGCTGACCGAGATCGGTTTCTCCATGGGAGTAACCCAGACCGTGGCCGACCTGGCACAGTGTCCCCAATTGGTGGCCCGCCAGATGTTTGTAGACACCGGCGACACCCTGGGTGGGACATTCCGAGGCGTCAGGACCCCGGCCCGTCTTACTGCCTGCGTTGAATCCCCGGCGGAGACAGCCCCAACCCTTGGGCAGCACAACGCAGAGGTACTCTGTACGTTGGGAGGCATGACTGCTGATGAAGTGTCTGAATTGGAGGCGGAAGGGGCTCTTTAAGTTGGCTCTGCAGACTCGGCCGGCGGTGAGATTGGACGCCGGAGCAAAGGCGAGAAGGACAAAACCGGTATCAAGAGCAGGAGTCCCAACGATACGCTCATCGCCACGGCTGCCTGGGCGCTGAAGTAGTTGGCGACTACTCCAACGGCAAGTCCCCCGACCGCTGCCACACCGATGCACTGGCCCAGCATGCCCAGGGCCGTTCCCCGCATCTCCGGCTCCGACGAGATCAGGATTATCGTGCTCTGCATAGTGCTGTAGCCGGCTGCGCCTAACCCGGCTAACATCAACATCAAAAACGACACCGGATACCAAGGCGACAGTGCGAAGAACAGCAGGCTTATCAGTTGAAGTACCAATCCCAGCGCAAATATTCGCCCGTGGTAACGGATCACCGCTAAGGAAGCGATCACTGACGCCGCCGCCAGCGAACCGATAGCTTGAGCGGAGATCAGGATCCCAGTTAAACCCGGCCCCACGCCCAGATGGTTCTTGGCGACCACTGGGAACAGGGACTCAACGCTGAAGGCCATGGCGTTCATGATCAGAGTGATGAGCAACACGCTGCGGATGACGCTGTTATTCAACGAATACTTGAAGCCCCGGGAAACCGTGCTCCAAAAGGCATATGGCGATGGCGCCCGGACCGGCCCACGTCCTTTCATCACCAGAATAAGCACGAAAGCAACGATATAGACGACCATCAAGACTATGTAGGTACCCGAGAAATCGGTCAACTCGATCAGCAGACCGGCCAAGAAAGGCCCCATGAACCTACCAAGAGTCGAGTTGATGGTTTCAAGGGACATAGCGCTAACGATGCGGTCACTGCCAACTAAGTCATAGATCAATGAGCGACGGGAAGGAAACTCCAAGACGAAGAGCCCGCCTAGGAAGAACGAGGCAATGAAAACATGCCATGGTTCTACCGCGTCGGCCAGAACCAGGACTAGGACCGCACCCGTTGTGGTTACTGCCACCATGCGGGACACCATCATGATCGCCCAGCGGTTAGCCCGGTCGGCGACCATGCCGGAGATCAGGGCGAACGCCAGCATGGGCACCCAACGGAACACGAAGAGCAGGGCAACTTGAAAGGCGGAGTCGGTCAGCTCCAACACCAGGAGGCCCATGACCACCACGTCCATCCAACGTCCGGTGTTGTCCAGACCGCCAGCGGCCCACATGAGCCGGAAATCCCTAAGTAGGAGCAGGCCCTTGACTCTTTCAGACCAAGGCTTGGGCGATTGCCCAGCAGGCTGTGTATCTGCCATCGGCTAGCTGGACAGCCGTCCGTCAATCATCAAGAAGAACAGCAGAAGCGGTTATGCCTCTTTGGATTCCAAAGCTGTCAGGATCACGTCGGGAGTCATCGGCAGGTCAAGCATCCGGACGCCGATGGCGTCGGATATGGCATTGGCCAAGGCCGGCAGCGGGGGAATTATCGGCGCTTCGCCGACGCCCCGGACCCCGAAAATATGCTTGGGGTTTGGTACTTCAATCATCACCGTCTCAATCATTGGCACGTCCAATGACGTGGGCATGCGGTAGTCCAGGAAACTGGAATTCAACATCGACCCTTCATCGTCGTAGAAATAACTCTCGTTGAGCGCCCAACCGATGCCCTGGACGGTGCCTCCTTGAATCTGCCCTTCAACATAGGCGGGATGGATTGCCGTGCCAACGTCCATGAACGCGGTGAACCGCAAGATGTCTACCTTGCCGGTCTCTGGGTCTACTTCCACATCCACCAGGTTGCCGGCGATGATTGGCCCGCTGCCGGGTGAAGCGGCCGAAACCGAGCAGGTGACCGGCCCGCCGGTGCGCATCAGCCGCGCCGACAAATCTTTGAAGCTAATGGTGTCTTCGGTCTTGGCGCAGAGGAACGTCCCGTGGTCGAAAGATACGTCCTCTTCTTTCATTTCCCAGGTTATGGCCGCCCGGGCCTTCATCAACCGGATGATCTCTTCAGAGGCCTGGATAGCGGCGAGGCCGGTGTCGAATGCCGTGCGGCTGCCGCCGGTGACGCCGGTCCATCCGATGGTGTCGGTGTCCACCACGGTGGGAGATACGTCCTCAGCCTTTATCCCAAGGATCTCGGCGGCTTGCATGGCGACTGCGGTACGGGATCCGCCGATGTCGACCGAGCCGGTGACCAGGTTGATCGTGCCGTCATTGTTGACCGTGATGGTGGCCGAAGACGCCTGGCCACCCTGCCACCGATAACCCACTGCGACCCCTCGTCCCTGGTTGGGGCCTGTCAAAGAGGTCTTGTAATGGGGATGGGCCCGCATGGCCTCTTCCATCTCTTTGATTCCAAAATGGGGGTGTGGCACGCCATTGGGCATGCGGTCACCCTCTTTGGAGACATTCATCAGCCGGAATTCGATCGGGTCGATGCCCAATTTTTCCGCCAGTTCGTCGATGACTGGCTCCACGGCAAAGGCCCCTTGGGGTTGTCCGGGTGCGCGGTAGGCCTGGACTTTCTGTTTGTTGCAGACCACGTCGTAGCCGTCCACCAAGAGGTTGGCGATGTTGTAGGGTCCGGTGGCGCACAATGTCCCGCCGCCGATGGGTGAGCCGGGATAGGCCCCCGCCTCAAAGGCCATCCATAGTTGGGCGGCCGTGATCTTGCCATCTTTGGTGGCGCCGATCTTGGTTCGCATCAAGGAGGCAGACGTCGGGCCGGTGCCCTCAAAAACGTCTTTCCTGCTCATGACCAATTTCACCGGACGGCCGCTCTTCTTGGAAAGGACCGCGGCTACCGGCTCCAGGTAGGTCGTTATCTTGGCTCCGAACCCACCACCGATTTCGGTGGGGATGACTCTAACCTGCGATTCAGGGATGTCCAGGATGGCCGCACAGGATGAACGGATGGCGAAAGAACCCTGGGTGCAGGTCCAGATCGTGAGGCGTCCGTCTCCGGCCCAAGTCGCTGTTGAAGCGTGGGGCTCTATGTATCCTTGATGGACCGTTTGAGTGGTAAATTCCCGTTCGACGATCACATCGGCTTCTTGGAACCCCTCTTCAACGTCTCCCAGTTTGTGTTGGATGTGGCTGGCAATGTTGCTCTTGGCCCCGGTGTCATCGCCCTTGGCGAAACGTTCCAATTTGAAATAAGTGGTCAGGTTGTCGTGGAGCAGCGGCGCGTCTTCTTTCATAGCTTCTTCAAGGCTAAGGACTGGTTTCAGGACCTCGTAATCGATTTCGATCGCCTCCAAAGCTAGTTCTGCGATGTGGGGACTGGTGGCTGAAACCGCGGCAACGGCGTGGCCTTTATATAGAGCTTTGTCGGCAGCCATAACGTGCTCCGCCATCAGGCGGGCGTTGCCCTGGGTCTCGCTCAGATCGATTATCGAGTCTGAAATTATGGGGAAGTCTTTTGACGTGACAACCGCAGTAACACCGGATATCGCCTCAGCCTTGCTCGTGTCGATGGACCGGATCCGGGCGTGGGCATAAGGGCTGCGCAGCACCTTGCCGTGCAACATGCCGGAAAGCTGGATGTCGGCCCCGTACTTGGCCGCGCCAATGACTTTATCGACACCGTCGTGACGTATCGGCCTGGTGCCGACGACATCGTATTGGCTGGCTTCCGGTGACTGCTGGCTGTTAGTGGTTGTAGTCAATTTAGTTCCCCCAAATTGGAGTTATACGGGATGAGTACGATTCCGTCGCTAGGTCGGGTTGCGTCTCACTATAACTTTGAGAGCGGAGATGTCAATCATGTTACTGAGCCACCCACTAGGACGGGTCGATAGAATTATAAACAGCCGATATAGAGTCGTGTACTTTTTGGCCTATCTCGTTGCAGGGCAGGAGAAGTTGAAGTCCCGCAGATTCTGGGATTGAGATGCTGCCAAACTTAAGAAAAGAAGAATTCACTTCGATCGAGGCTTGGCGACCATCATTCATTGAGTTCTTAGCCTCCGCTTTGTTTGTGTTTTGGGAGCCGAAACGGAGTGGAAGTCCTGATAATCACCTGCCCCGGATGCGAGACCATCGTTGGAATTATCAATCATACGCATTCCGGGTATTTCAGCCGCACCCAATCGATGCAGAGCCGGACTCCCTAAAATCAGGTTTGACGTTAACCCGAATAATCTATCCCCGCAACTGCGGCAAAATCTCTTTCCCGCACAGCTCCAATTGGGAAGCCTGGTTGGGCCCGCCGAACCGTATCACGATGGTTTGTACGCCGACGTCGATGAAGCTCTTTAACCATCCGGTGGCCTCTTTCACATTGCCGGTGAAGACACTCTGAGTCCGGGACATGGTCTCGAAGGGAGTGTTGTAGTATCCCTCGATAAACTCCCGCATCTCCTTGTCCGCCTGCGCCTTGTCCTCGTTGATGTTTAAGGTCGTGTAGAGGGCTTTATGCAGACGGCCGGCATCATCGCCCGATTCTTTGGCGAGCGCCTCAATCTGCTGCCAACCCTCCGCGAATGCCTCAGGAGAGGTGGAATTTGGGAACCAGCCGTCGCCAATCTTCAGCATCCGGCGCTGGGGTTTCTCGGCGCTGGCCGCCATCCAGAGTGGGATGCCGTCCTTCTGCACCGGGCGCAGGCCTAAACTGATTCCGTCTAGCTTGAAGTGGCGCCCGTCAAAGTTGACCTCGGGTTCGGTCCAGAGCTTCCGCATGACCGTCACACACTCTTCGAAGATGCTGACTCGGTGCCTAAATGAAACGCCGCAGGCGTTGAATTCCTTTTCGACGGTTGGCGTCTTGGTGGCGATGCCAACGCCCAGGATGACTCGGCCCTGGGATGCGATGTCCAGGTTAGCGACTTCATTGGCCAGCACCACGGGGTTGCGCAAGGCCGGCAGAAAGACGGCTGTGCCCAATTTCACCCGTTTGGTGCGCCCGGCGATGGCCGAAAGCGTGCTCAGGGCCTCCAGGCGTGGCCGGGCCAGAATACTGTCTCCGCACCAGACAGAGTCGAAGGCATACCCTTCGGCCGCTTCAGCCAGACCTATCATCGACCCGAAATCGGGGTCTCCGGGAGCCATGACCACTTCGCGGGTTGGCAGCAGGTAACCGAAGGCTGTTGAGTTGTTCGCCATGATAGGGCCTCGCTTTCTATACTGATGAGTGACGCTACAAGGGTGTCCCGCCAAACTTTGATAATAACGGAGCACCCTTGTTAGGCCCTAAATTATAGCTTGCCGCTAAAGTTCTGTGACAGGATTATCTGGCGTTAATCCTCACGCCGCAGACCCATCCGGTAGGCGCCGTATGTGAAAGACGCTAGGACCGCTAGGAAAGTCACACTGCCCAAAGGGTAGGCGTAGGCCCGGCAGTTCCGACAAGAAACTCGGAAGTGCTCTCTGTACCGGCGGCGGGAACCAATACGCCGCCCTCTAATCACCTTATCGAGGTGCCAGTCGATCCGAGGAGTCGTGTCGCCTCGTTAACAATCAGGCCCAGCCTTCGTCCGTGTCTTGGGCAGCGGCCACCCTATTGGAAGCTTCGTGAAGCACCAACGAGCGTTCCCGTTCCTCCTCGGTGCGCCCTGGCTCCAGCGCCAATTCTTAGAGAAGTTGGTTTTTTTGGTTTTATGACACGATCCTGTCAGGAGACGCACCGCTTGGGCCAGCCGCGAATTTGGGAACGCCCGAGAATGGCAAGTAGCAGATCAATCATTCCCAGGACTGATGCATACTAAAAGCTCAGTTTCATCATCAATAGCCGTGTGGTAGGCTGGGCGGTGCAATCCCACGAGGAGACCACCCATGATTATTGACACCCACACCCATGTAGTTAGCAGCAACAAGGCCAAGCACCCGCTCGATCCCGGCGCGCGAGGCTGGTCCACCGAGGTCAGCAACGACGTCGAAGACCTGATCAAAGAGATGGATGACGCCGGCGTGGAATGCGCCACTCTGGTGCAGCCCAATGCTACCTACGGTCTGGACAACATATACCAGTGCGACAGCGCCAAGCTTTACTCCCCGCGCACAGTCTCGGTTGGTATCTTGGATCCGGCTGCCTCCGATGCCGCGGAAAAGCTCTCTTATTGGGTCAACGAGCACGGCATGAACGGCGTGCGCCTTCAGAGCCAAGCTGAGCCAGACGATCCCAGTTGCGACGCGATCTGGGAGCGGGCGGAAGCCCTCGGCGTCCCCATATCCATCGGCGGAGGCGGCCAGCCGGACAAGGTCAACCGGATGCGGAATATCGGCGCCCGCCATCCCAGCGTTCTCTTCGCACCAGACCATTTCGCCGGTTGGAGTGGGTCCGATGACAAGCCTGCCATGACGGCGGCGCTGGAAGAGATGGCCAAGCTACCCAACGCGCACCTGCGCATCTCCAGCACAAGCTTGGGGCCATACGCTGACTTGAGCGCCGCAGATAAAGACCTATTCAGGCAAGTGATTAGGGCGTTCACGCCGCAGCGGGTCATGTGGGGGTCCAACTTCCCATCGTCTCGCGATGGCGGTTACATCGGGCAAGTGAAGCTCGGTCAAACGGCCCTGCCCTGGCTCTCAGACGACGACCGCGAATGGATCATGGGCAAGAGCGCCCACAAGCTATGGCCTATGCTGCAAGCTCCGGCCAAAGCTTAGCGGACCCGGCGGCTCGTCAGGATATGAGGGCCACGGGCGCTTCTGTGTCTCAGCATCATTTAGTTAGGGAGGACCCATGAAGTACGATGTTGTAATCGTCGGCGGCGGAGCCGCCGGATCAGTCTTGGCCAGCAGATTGGCCGAAAACGCAGAAACCTCAGTGCTTTTGCTAGAAGCAGGGCCGGATTACCCGGACCCCGCCAACCTGCCGGATGAGATTAAGTTCGGAGGCACAAGATACGCTGAGGGCCAAGACTCGGAACACAACTGGGCCTTGCGGGCAACGATCACCGAGGAGCAAGGTGAGATTCACGTGGCCCAAGGCCGGGTGATCGGAGGGGGGTCTTCCATAAACGGTCAGGCGATGCAGAGGGGACTTCCAGAAGATTTTGACGCCTGGTCTGCTCTGGGGAATGATGAATGGTCCTATACGAAGGTCCTGCCGTTCTTCAGAAAATCAGAAACCGACCTGGACATACAAGACGACTTTCACGGAACCGACGGTCCCATGCCGGTTAGACGCCGCCATTCAGGTTCCACCCCCGACATACAAAAGGCGTTTCACGTAGCTTGCCTGGAAGACGGGTTCGGTACCTCTGACGACACCAATGGCGCCAACCCTGCCGGCGTCGGCGTGTCTCCTTCAAACAACATAGACGGCATCAGGATGAGCGCCGCTATGACCTATCTCAACCCGATGCGGCACCGTCTCAATCTCACCGTGCGAGGCAACGTTGCCGTACGGAAGATATTGATCGAAGACCGGAAAGCCGTTGGGGTAGAAGCCGAAAGCGGCGGCGAAATTTTCAACATCGAAGCCGACCGCGTGGTGTTGAGCGCCGGTGCCATAAAATCGCCTCATCTGCTCATGCTGTCGGGCATCGGACCCGTGGAACAGCTTAAGCAATATGGCATAGACCAGGTCCATGAGCTCCCCGGCGTGGGACAGAGCCTGTGGAACCACTTGAGCGCCCATATCTCATACAAGGTTAAGGATGGCGCGTCGATGAAGGGCGACGAAGATACGGTGCACTTCAGTTTGCATTACACCTCGGAAGGCTCCAGCGAAGCGAACGACATGGTGCTCAGGACCAACACGGTCGTTGATGAACGCTCAGAGCGGGTGCCAGGACTGCGGACCAAATACAACACCGGCGACGTCTCGCCCGACCAAGCGGCGCGGATATCATGCACACTCGGCTTGCCCGACGGCTCAGGACAAGTCAGGCTGGCTTCTGCCGACCCACTGGTGCAACCGTCCTTCAACTACCAGTATCTCCAGCATCCAAACGATATCCGGAGGGTCAGAGAAGGAGTCCGGATGGCGGCCCGGCTACTGGAATCCAATGCTTACAACGACGTAGCCGACTACCGGATCAGTCCCACGGAAGACATCTTGAACAACGACGATGAATTGGACCTCTGGCTGCGTCAGACGGTGGGCACCGCCAGGCACGTGTCTGGTACCTGCAAGATGGGACCTGTTTCAGACCCGATGACTGTGGTCGACCAGCACTGCCAGGTCAAAGGGATAGTTGGCCTTTGGGTGGTTGATGCGTCGATCATGCCGAGGGTTCCCCGCTCCGGCGGCGCCCACGCGACCGTTCTGATGATTGCGGAACGTGTAGTGGAGTGGATCGCTGAGGCCTAGGGCGGACCGGCCTTGTCACTCATAGTTCGTAGCTGATGATTGTCTACGAAAAGAGACTTGGCGCTCCGCTAACAAATCCAAACAGTCGCTAGTTTCGGGCGTTGGTGGGATACGCGGACACAACGCCGATTAAGACCCGGCCAAGAACGGGTTGCAGGCCATGGGCCTATCGCCCAGTTGAACGTTATAGGACCTGGCGGAGCCTTGGGTCCAGCTTGTCCCGTAGCCAGTCGCCGAATAGGTTCAGCGACATCACGGTGAGCATTATCGCCAAACCAGGGAATGTGGAGATCCACCAGAATCCGGCTAGCCGGTCACGTCCATCCGCTACCATGGAACCCCAAGCCGCGGTGGGCGGGGGGACACCAGCCCCCAGGAAGCTC